>Ga0209211_10012960_pt1 | contig 10403 bp, 10 predicted proteins | sample RifGroA2_FD_183992 | JGI IMG/M metagenome (GOLD analysis project Ga0209211, IMG submission 183992) | Groundwater microbial communities from Rifle, Colorado, USA - Groundwater A2 (SPAdes) (version 2) | ecosystem: Environmental > Aquatic > Deep subsurface > Groundwater | place: Rifle, Colorado...
TTGTTAATCGCGAAACTGTTACTTTCTGGGAGAACCTCAAGGACACTGGACAAGTCGTCACCAAGATCGGTGAGTACTACAAGAACCCAAACAGTTCTAGCACGACACCTTCCAATACCACAAACCAATCAACTGGTTCAACACCTCAGAGCACCACAACGCCAACAACCAATACTGCTCCTTAAGCAAGACCAAATTACCAAAAGAGCTCCCTAACGGAGCTCTTTTAATTTCCGTTTGGTTAACCAGTTAAGTAAAAAGGTATATATGAACCCCAGCCCCGTTAAGCCGGCAAACACAGTGCTCCAGCCGGCCAGGTCTGGTGACCAAGTCGGGCTGATGAAATCAAATTGGTAAAGCCCGGTTGGTATTGGAGTAGTCTTCGCACCGTGGCTGGTCACGTAATCTTGTACACAGGGTATCCGGCCGCGGCCAGAAGCCCCGGCGGGCACCAGCGCCTGGCAGTAATTCTGGGCATCGGTGTAGATTTTGGAGTTAGATTCGACAGCTTTTTGCTGTTCGGTCCCCAGCAGCCTTTCGTAAGTGTATTTCAGTTGGATCGGTGGTTTAATGGCATTGCCACCACTGGACAAGTTGGTATTCATGTGGCCATAGACATATTCACGCAGGTTGTTCAGCGCACCGTTCACGTCACCGCCGGCCTGGTCGGTAGCATATACTTCAGCCCGTAGTTTAACCATTGTCTGGTTGTTGCTGCGCAGAGCATAAATAGCTGTAACACCAGTGATAATAAAAAGAACTAGAAAAACGCTATAAGGCACTCTATTTATTTTAGCCGGGTGTCTCTTCATAAAAATTCCTATCAATATCTTGGCACGCCTGCCATGATGCGTCAAAAAGCTCCTGCTTGTAAAAACAAACGAACAAGAGTGTAATTTATTTATAAAGGAGTTGCTATGGCAGATGGACCAAATGGCGGTTTGGGCGGTAACTTAATTACTCAACCAGAAAAGACTGTAGGCTTCTCAGAGCTTATGCACTTAAAAACTGCACGTGTGTTCGCTGATACGGTTGAAGGGTGGGAAGCTTACTTGGCCGCACCTGTCGAGGGAATAGAAGTTGAGGGAGCTGAAACCACCAGTCAAATACTCGGGCGTTACATCCAAGAGAATGCCGTTTATGACACAGACTACGGATACCCAACCATGAGATACAGCGGTGTCTACGGCGTTCGAAAAGAGGATTTCTTAGCCGCTATACAGCCCGGCGACGCTGAAACCGACCAGGCTTTTTTGGTTATTCACAAAAGAGAGCAGATCGGGAAAAAAAGAAATGAAGAATATTTCCTAAAAATTCCAGTCAAGGGCTCAACCCTTCTGCCATTGCCTAGCCGGCAGGGCGCACACGCATTCGTTAGAAATGGTGATGAACGAACGTATAACGGTTTAGCCAATGAGGGCAGTATCCATGATTTATCTTTTTGGTTTACAACCTTTGGCCCAGAATGGCTGATGGAAGCCAAACAGAAAATAGAATTAGCCAAGCGCCAGGGCGAGTTTGGCCAACCTGAAAATTTAGAGCAACTAGCAGATACCATCGAGGCCGCGGAATATTCAGGCCTAGATACGTTAGTTGCTGATTACAAGGAGCTGATGGTGACACAGTCTATTGTTGAGGCTGTTAGAGCATACGGCCCATTCCGAGGGGAGGATTTCCATGCTTCGGTTGAAGATTACGAAGATTCACACAGCACCGACGCCTGGGTGGAAATTAAAGCTACTAAACAGCCGGAGAATGGACGAGGGTATTCATACAGCATCTCCCTGCCGACCGACTTCGAAGAATACGGCCGATCTTTTATCGGCTTCACGAGTTGGGCGCCTAAGGGTGTCCATCGCACTTATTTAGATGAAAGTCCAATGGCATCTGCTAAAGATTGGTGGGACCCAAAAAAGATTTCTGAAATTACAGCTGAAAGCTTAAGGGATCTGGCCGCACACATACGCGCTCGTCAAGGCTCGCTCGACCAGCCGGCAGCCGCCTAAGTTTGCTAAGATAGCTATTCACGCTTTCTGCGGTTGGCTGTAACCTATAAGTATGCATATCTACTTTTCCGGCATTGGTGGCAGTGCCATTGGGCCGCTGGCCCTAATTGCCAAGCAAGCTGGCTATGAAGTTAGTGGCAGTGATGCCCAAGACAGTTCATATATAAAATACTTAACGAGTCAAGGAATTACAGATATCCATATTGGTCAGAGTAAAGAGCAAATAGCGGCTGTCCATGCCAATCATCCGATAGATTGGTTTGTCTATAGCTCGGCCCTGCCTAAAACTGACCCTAACCACCCTGAAACTGTTTTTGCCAAGGAAAACGGTATTAGAACCAGTAAGCGTGATGAGCTGCTGAATCAAATTATTACCGATAAGAAGTTAAAAATAATTGCTGTGGCCGGCACCCATGGTAAAACCACCACTACGGCCATGGTAATCTGGCTATTTAAACAGTTAGGTGTCCCTGTCAGTTACTCTGTAGGCGCCAAGCTCAGCTTTGGTGAAATGGGACAATACCAACAAGGCAGCCAGTATTTTGTTTATGAAGCTGATGAGTACGATCATAACTTTTTAGCTTTTCATCCGTATATGAGTTTAATATCTGGCATTGATTGGGACCATCCGGATATCTACCCAACCCGTGAGGCTTATTATGATGCCTTTGGACAATTCATTGGCCAAAGCGAACATGCCGCCCTCTGGCAAAGTGATATTAAGCGACTGGAACATCAGCCGACTGACCATCAAATGGTCCTACATGAGAATGATCCAAAGATTGATCAGATCAAATTGACCGGCCGGGTCAACCGCCAAAACGCCTGGCTGGTAGCCAATGGCCTGCGGCCAATCTTAAACAAGCCGGTTGAGGAATTAGCTACAAAAATGAGTAGTTTCCCGGGTCTTTCCCGCCGCTGGGAAGAGATTGCACCTGGCATTTATAGCGATTATGCCCACACGCCGGGCAAGATCCGTGGTGCCTTGCAACTAGCCCGTGAAGTTGCTGGTGATAATGTAGTGGTAGTCTATGAGGGGCTGCATAATACCCGCCAACATTTTATAAAAGATGAGCTTAAGAACATTTTTGACGATGTTAAACAGCTGTATATTGTTCCTAGCTATTTAGCCCGTGAAGATCCCAACTTACCTACCCTATCACCAACCGATTTAAAGGCTATGCTTAGTGAAAAGGCTCAAGAGCACACTAGCTCGGCCCAACTAAACCAAGAATTAGAGCAAAAGATCAAGCAGCACACCAGCAGCGGTGATACTGTACTCTGCTTAAGCGCCGGTGGTGCGGGCAGTTTAGATGAATGGCTCAGGCAGCAATTTAAACCCAATGCCTAAAAGCGAGCTAGTGGATTACTTTGATAGAAAGGGGCACCGCATTGGCTATTGTTCGCGCGAAGAATCCGAAGACAAAAATCTGATAATAGCCAATGCGATTATTTTTATCTTTGATTCTTCCGGTAGAGTATGGCTGCAAAAAAGAGCAACTAATAAAAAACATTACCCGGGCCTATATGACACTTCAGCCTGTGGTGCTATAGAGCATGGCGAAAGACCAATTCTGGCGGCGATCAGAGAACAACAAGAGGAAATGGGCTTTAATTATCGACTGTACTTTGCAAGACGGTTTCTTAACTCCTTTTCCGATGAAACCGATGACCTTGTTAGAACAAGACTGTCTTATCTGTACGTCGGTATTAGCAACAAGAAACCGGCTAAAAACTATGAGGTGGATGAATTTGTTTTATTCGAAGACCACCAAATCTTTAGAGAGGCACTAAAACACCCCGAAAAATTTGTACCATCAATGTCCAGAGAGCTTGGCATCGCCATAAAAAAATATGAGAAGCTAAAAGCAAACTTAGCTATTAGCCAAGAACTTTAGATAAGCACCGACTGCTAAGGAGATTATTGCTACTGACGCTATCACTATGGTAAAGATCGGCTTGGGTTTACTGTCCTTGGTCTTAGGTTTTTCTTGGTCTTTTTGAGCAGTTGGCTCTAGTGCAACTTTTGGTTTGTCTTCTTCTTTCGAGCTATCAGAAGGAACAAGATCTGGGCCATGGTCTGGTGTTTTAGGCACTTCGTCATTGATATCTGGTTGGGCAACCGGTGCGCGGACCGGGATGTCGCTGACTATTTCCGGCTCAGATGGCGTCTGGGTCGGCTGATCCGGTGCTTTTGGCTGAGCCGGTGATGAGGCAATATCTTGAATTGGTTTTAGTTTCATTCACTAAAATTCTAGCACGAAATTAGCGGTTATCGCCGCTGCCACTAAGTTGTTTCCTTAATTCTTACTGCCCCCGGCCTTACCACTTCTACTTTACTAAAAGTCGCATGAATTATAGTTGATGGTTTCTTATTTATAGTCCCTTTGTCTACATAAAAATCCAGTTTGTCGCCAAAAAATTTCTGGCCAGCGGCCATTGAACGAGCCGGTTTTTGACTCGCTAGATTAGCACTGGTACTGATAATCGGACCGACTTTGGCAATTAAGTTGCGCAGCTCTTCGTTATCTGGTTGGCGAACAGCCAAAGTCTTGGTTCCGCGGTGCAGCCAAAGTGGTGCGATAAGTGCATCACAAATGATCGTTAACCGCCCCGGCCAGTAACGCAGAGCCGGAGCGACGTCGGTCGTGATAACCCCTACATCCGTTAACTGCGTTAGGCTAGAGATTAGCGCTATAAAAGGTTTGTCTTGGTCGCAGCCTTTAATTTTACGCAGTCGCGCGACGGCCTTTTTATCAAGCGCTCTGCAAGAAAGCCCATAAATAGTGTCTGAAGGCATGAAGCCGACTCCGCCTAATTTCAGCAATTTAACGACTTTAGCGTCAAAAGAGTTGGTTATATAACTCACGGTAAGCTACTCTCGCATAACCGTTGCCTTTTGTAAATACTTAACAAGTTAAGTATTTAGAGACCGCCGTAGCCACCGCCATAAGCGGGGTATGAAAGTGCTGGTTTGTGATAATCCGTAATCTTTGATGCGTCACTATCTTTTTTAATGCCGTCGCTGGCTAGAATATACAGCTCGCTGCCGTTTTTAGAAACTAACAGGTAATCTTCGCTATACCAGCCATAGGTTTGGTAGTCGGATAAAGTGGCGATTTGCTTGGAGACGGCGCCAACGCCGTCACCAATAAATAAGCTGTTCTTGCCATCACGTGATTCACTCCAGAAGGTTGCATTGGCTGATGGTGAGATGAGGTAGGCGTTGTAGCCACTACTCAGGTAATTATCAAAGTCTTTTTTAAGCTCGGCTTTTTCGCTAACCTGGCCGTTAGCGTAGACAAAGAATTTAGGTTCGCCACTTTTTTCGACGATTTGGTAATAAATTTGGTCTGGTCTGTAAGGAAACGATTGCAGATAAGTGGACTCAGAGGCGGCGTAGCTGAAAGCCTTATGTGTCGAGCGGGTTCCACCAGATACATTGATACTGAAAATCCCTAGCTGGTTGTCTTCTAGGCTAGCACTGTCACTATAGTCGGCATACCAGCTCTTGGAAAAGACTGCCTTAGAACCAACAATGTAAACGTCACTGAAGTTCTCGTAGTTAGCGTCGGCATTATTGGACCCTTGGGCGTCAGTTTCGTCTAAGACGGTTATCTTTTTAGTGCTGGCATTGTAGCTTTTTAGAGCATTGGCTTTAGGCTGCCACTGCTGGTAACCGAGGCGGTTAACCAGGTAGACGAAGTTATTATCGGCCCAGCCAACCAGCTCAAAGTTAGCATTGCCTTCATCAACAGCTGTAACTTTATCAGTGCTAGTCTCTAGCAAATACAGTTTGGCTAGATCCGAGTCACGGCGAGATAGCAGGGCTAAATATTTCCAGTCACGGCTGGCCAGTAGCACGGTGCCATAATTATCTTCACGGCCGGTGCCCGCTAGCACCGTCTCACGCTTGGTGCCATCTAGGTTAGCTTTAATAACGTCAATCTTGCCGCTGAGTTTGGACAGGAAGTATATTTTGCCAGCCGGTGTAAGGCTAAAGTCATTTTCTTCAACTTTAGAGTCACTGACTTTAACTGCAACCTCAGTGTCATTGTAGTTCGCCAGTGACAGTTTGGTTTTTTGGCTGGAGATGCCGGCCGGCAGAACTACCAAGGCCTGGCCATCTTTATCGGTTTTAGCCGTGATGTCTGATACCTTAATATCGACATTTTCTAGGGCTGTTTTAGAGATAACGTTTTTAACTGTGATTTTTACTTGGCGGCCGGTAGCCTGGGCAGCAATGGTTGGTATGCTTTTTTGACCTAGGATTGGCACCAAGACCTTAGCTGAGCTTTCTTGGTAGTATTTCTTAGATACGGATACGTTGTGGTGACCAACGGATAGGCGCAGCTTAGCCTTGCCATTGCCATCGGTTAGGGTGCTGACCGATCCAGCGCTAACACTAGCACCGCTAACCGGCGTGTTAGTAGTTGAATCGTTCACCAACACCGTAAAATCCTTTTTAAGGGCTAGTCCAGCTACATTGTAGCGTGTTAGCGGAACCGCCAGTAGAATCAATAGCAGCACAAGAATGCTTAGTGGTATTGACCATTTCTTATGGCCAACGTACCAACCCCGGAAACGCTGCCAGTGCCCAATCCCAATTAACTTGGGTTTTTTAGTTTCTGACGCTGGCTTATTTGCAGCGGGTTGTTCAGGTAGAGGCAATTCTACATCTACCGGCGGCTGATTAACCGGTGCCTGCTCTGGTTTTTTCCCCTGCTCGGCCATTATGCTTAAACTATAAAGTCTTTTGGTGGCTTTTGCCACTTTTTAACTTAAGCGTATATGTAAATGAGGCCTTTAAGGATTAGGCCTCATTTACTCACTGCGCGTGTTAAAATTGAATTGCGTAGCGCTGACTCGTAAGGGTTAGCGCTCGTTTTTTGCCAGCTCGTTTTGCAAGGCTTCGGCTATTTTTCTGGCGTGTTCAAAAGACACGCCTACACTAGCTACTACGTTAGCCGTATTGCTGCCAGCCATATGCTGGCCGAACTGCAGAGTCATGCCGTTTTCGGTCGACACAATAGCAGCAATGTCGCTATAGAGCGTCTGCACACGGGCCGGGTCGATTGTGAAACTCATCTGCTGAGATTCATCAGCTGTTTTTTTGGTTGCCATATCTATAATCCTTTCTAGGTCACTTTTACTTACGCGCTTGGTGGTGACAAAGCCGGCCGGCCGACCACTTAAGTTCCACAGTGCCAGTGCCCTTGGCTCATCTAGTTGCAGAGCATTGATGATGGCCTGCAGCTGCTCTTGGGTAGGCTGGATGTGACCATTTTCGATCTTGGACAGTAGCGTGGTATCAATACCCATTACTGCTGCCAGTTCAGCTTGAGACAGGCTAAGGAGAACCCTCCCAAGCTTTACCTTATCCCCCAATTGCTTTAGGTCTTTCATATCTGCTCCAACAGATAATATGGACTATGTTGAAAAATAGTTCAACGTTTTATTAACAACGTATATTATGACCTGAGTAGTAAAGATACTTGATCCGTTAAGTCTTTGAATTTTTCAGGGAGCTATATCAGCTCCGTAATCTAATGGGACGACGTCAGAAATTCTATACTGGACTTCGTATTTTTTCCTTATGCGCTCAACATCACTGAACTCTAACTCCCAGCCTATTGCACCTAGATTTTCTTTTAGGTGATCAATATTACTGGTTTTGACGATAGTTACTACGTTACCCTGTGAAATTAACCAATTAAGCGCAACTTGTGTTGGTGTTTTATCGTATTTTTTAGCTATTTCGGCCAGCAAAGCTGATTTCGGTAGTTCACCTTTTTGGAGTGGTCGATAAGCAACGAGCAATGTGTCGTTTTCCTGGCAGAATTTAAGTACCCCTCTTTCTTCGACTTCCCTATATTCAACGTTGTAATGAACCTGGTTGCAGACAATGGGATATGCGGTATGTTTTTGCGCTTCTTTAAATCTATTCTCCGTAAGGTTGGAAACGCCGATATTTTTAATCACGCCCTGTTCCATTAATTCATTCATGGCGCGCATTGTCTCCTCAATCATTGTGCCCTTAGGCGGATAGCGGTGCAGCATATATAGATCAATATAACTGGTGTTTAATCGATTCAGGCTACCTTGTGCAGCCCGCAATAAATCATCGTACTTATGATGCTCAGGAGAAACTTTTGTAGCAATTAATAATTTGCTTCTGTCTAAACCTTGGATTGCTTGACCTAGTATTTCCTCTGAATGCCCAGCTGCATAAGATTCGGCTGTATCAAAATGTGTGATGCCTAGTCCGATGGCTCGATGAATATTTTCTATTTCTTCATTATCTTTACTAGTGTCCGACTCGTACCGTCCACCTACTTGCCAAAGCCCCATGCCGTAAATCGGCAACGAAAAGCCATTCTTTAGGGTCTTAATAGGAATTTTCATCGTTACGGAGCTAGGCGGTTCATATCTCTTGGAAACAGCGTAGCTTCTTTAACATTATGTAAACCTATGATTTTTTCGGTGAGCCGTTCTAACCCCAGGCCAAAGCCACCATGTGGTGGCATACCATATTTAAAGGCTTGCAGGAAATATTTGAAACCTGGATCGTCTGGATTGGATCCAGTCATTTTTTTAAGCTGTTCAACTAACTTATCATAGCGATGCTCACGCATGCTCCCAGTGGCTATCTCTACGCCTCTAAATAGCAAGTCTGTACGCTCAGCTAACTCCGGGTTTTTTTCTTGGGCTTGATGGTAAAACTTCATTTCACTGGCTGGCCAGTCAGTAACAAATATAGCTTCGCTACTAAGATTTTTAGCGGCGTATTCGCAAATCCAGCGTTCTTCATCAGGCCGTAAGTCTTTTTCGCCAACAGAGTTTTGTTTAGTATCTTTAGAATACTTTTCATGTATTTCAGCCATGGTCATAGTAGGAATCTTAGCCGGCAGAACTGGTTTTTTCGCTTCCCAAAGTTTGAGTTCAACTTCATTGTTTTTCCAAACATCATTAACTACTGAATTTAATAAATTACTTAACAAGTTAAGTAAATCTGGGAATTCAATGAAGCCCATTTCAGCATCGACGGTTATAAACTCGCTCATATGGCGGGTAGTAGCGCTTGGCTCAGCCCGGTAGGTTGGATTAATCTCATAGGCCCGTTCATAGACACCAACCATGATTTGTTTATAAAACTGGGCACTTTGGGCTAAAGTTGCTTCTTTGCCGAAATACTCTAATTTAAAGACTTCTGCCCCGCCCTCGGTAGCGCCAGGCAGCAGTTTAGGCGAGTTAAATTCTACGAAGTCTTCACTGCGCAGATATCTTCGTATAGCTTCCTTAACTTCAGCTTGAATTTTGAAAATAGCCTGTTCTTTTAAGTTACGCAGGCCGATAACGCGGTTATCGAAGAGGGTGTCTAAATTTTCTGGTTTATGGCTCAGCGGTTTGTCTATTTCAATTGGTGATTCATGTTCTACTGGCACCAACACCGTTATTTTCGGCTCACGGACTTCAGCACCGCCCGGGGCCCGCTCTTCTTTGTGTACCTTACCAGTAATTTCTAAGACTGTACCCAGCTGCATGCCACGCAATTTCTCAACTTCGGCTTCGTCTTCAACCACGATTTGGGCTAGACCGCCACGGTCACGCAGGACAATAAAGTTAAGACCGCCTAGTAACCGCTTCTTATGCAACCAGCCTTTAAGCGTGGCTGCTTTGCCGGCATGTTTGCCGACATCGCCCGTTAAAACTCGATCCATACCAGTCATTGTAACAGATGAGCCGCTGAAGTATCGGATTATTTTTTAGCTTCGTGCCCAGCCACAGCCCGCAGGTCATGATAGCGATCAAATTCGTCGCTAATTGGCTGACCTAAAACCTGACCTAGCACGTCTTCCAGGGTTAGTACCCCAACTACTTCCTCAAAGTTGTTAACCACAATTAACAGATGATGCCCGGACTTTAAAAAGCCATCAAGTGCCTGTAGAAGTGTGTGTGACTCGTTAATAAAATGGGCGTCGTGTTTCATAATGTCACTGACTTTGCCCTGTTTTTCCAGATTTTTAAGCAGGTCGCTAAGGTAAAGCGTGCCAACAACTTCCGGGTTGGTTGGTTTTGAACTGCCAGTAATTACAGGAAACCGGCTAAAGCCGGTTTTATGAAGATCGTCCATGAGTTTAGGGCCAATAGAGTCATCTTTGTTTACCCATTCCACAGCCTTCCGGGGTGTCATGACACTAGAAACTGTTTTATCCCCAAAAGTCAGTGCCCCACGAGCCGCTTTTAGTTCCGTTTCTGAAAGACGGTTATCTATCTGGCTTTTTTGCCGGTCTAGTAGCTCCAGCAGGTCTTCTTTTTCATAAACCCCGCTATGGATTTTAGGCTGACCAATAGCGTTGGCTAGCTGAGCTAAGGCCGGTTGCAGAAAATCCACAA
>Ga0209211_10012962_pt1 | contig 10400 bp, 9 predicted proteins | sample RifGroA2_FD_183992 | JGI IMG/M metagenome (GOLD analysis project Ga0209211, IMG submission 183992) | Groundwater microbial communities from Rifle, Colorado, USA - Groundwater A2 (SPAdes) (version 2) | ecosystem: Environmental > Aquatic > Deep subsurface > Groundwater | place: Rifle, Colorado...
AAAATTGGAACACGGTATTTTGAAACCATTATGATCTCACGATGACAAAGCTAAAAGACAAAGTCGCAATTATTACCGGTGCCAGCCGTGGAATTGGACAAGCGATCGCTTTGGCGTTTGCAAAAGAAGGAGCTAAGCTCGTACTTTCAGCCAGCGCTTTGGAAAATCTTCAAGAAACAAACCGGTTGTTAAACGAGCAGGGCTGCTGCGACGCAATTTTGACGCAAGCCAATGTCAGCATTGGAGATGAAGTCAATCAAGTTATTAAAAAAGCGCTTGACACCCTAGGAAAGGTAGATATACTTGTCAACAATGCGGGCAGGACGAAAGACAATTTGCTCGCGCTCATGCCCGAAAGCGATTGGGATGACGTTCTTTCGACAAATTTAAAAGGCGCTTTTCTATTTATGAAAGCCTGTGCCCGGCCGATGGTAAAACAACGGTCCGGTGTGATCATTAATATCGCATCGATCATCGGAATTACGGGTAATGCAGGTCAAGCAAACTATGCCGCATCCAAAGCAGGCTTGATCGCGCTTTCAAAATCGACGGCAAAAGAGCTTTGCAAGCGGAATATTCGAGTGAACGCCATTGCCCCCGGGTTCATCCATACGCGGATGACCGATAAGCTATCCGAGCAGCAGCGGCAGGAAATTCTCAAATTAATACCGCTCGGATATGTTGGCGAACCTCGAGACGTTGCCGAAGCCGCTGTTTTTTTGGCGTCAGATAGTTCGCGCTATATTACCGGACAGGTTCTGGTTGTTGATGGCGGAATGATTACCTAATAAAAACCGGAACAAATTTACCAGCAATTATCACTTAGAATTATCACACAGGAGGAGTCAATGGGGATTCAAGAAAAAATTACCGAAATTATAGTCGAGCAATTAGGAGTGAAGGCTGAGGAAGTGGTCCCCGAAGCATCATTCGTTGATGATCTTGGGGCTGATTCTTTAGATACCGTAGAACTGGTAATGGCGCTTGAAGAAGAATTTGGCTGTGAAATCCCTGATGAAGACGCCGAAAAAATACAAACAGTCGGCGACGCGGTGAAGTACATCGAAGAAAAATCCGCGGCCAAATAGCGCAGAATCTCCTTTTATCATCAAAAAATTTAATCTCCGATAAACTCCCGTGAAAACCACCCGTGTGGTAATAACCGGTGCCGGTATGATCACTCCGCTGGCCGTCACCGCCGCTGAAAGTTGGAAGTCCCTTGTCCAAGGCCGCAGCGGTGTCGGACTGCTTACGCAAATTGACCGGGCACCGTTCAATTCCAAAGTCGCCGCTGAAGTAAAAAATTTTGACCCCGCACTCTATCTAAAACCTAAAGAATTAAAAAAAACCGACCGGTTTGTTCAGTTTGCCGTTGCAACGGCGCACATGGCGCTTGCCGATTCGAAACTGGATATCCCAAAAGAAGATCCTTACCGCATCGGCGTTTTGGTCGGATCCGGGATCGGAGGACTCCGCACTATCGAAGAGCAGCACAAAATCCTGCTCACGAAAGGCCCGGGACGGGTTTCACCCTTTCTGATCCCGATGCTGATCGTGAATATGGCTCCGGGGCAAATTTCCATTTCTTTTGGATTGAAAGGACCTAATAATTGTGTCGCAACCGCGTGTGCGACAGGATCAAATGCGATTGGGGACGCCTTTAAAATTATTCAGAGAGACGAGGCCGATGTCATGCTGGCCGGCGGAACCGAGTCATGCATCACCGCGCTCGGATTTGGCGGATTTGATGCCATGAAAGCTTTAAGCACGCACAATGATGCTCCGGAAACAGCTTCGCGTCCTTTTGATCGTACGCGCAACGGATTTGTTATGGGGGAAGGGTGCGGCGTTCTTGTTCTTGAGTCACTTCCGCATGCGCTTAAAAGAAATGCTTATATTTATGCCGAAATTGTAGGCTATGGCATGACCTCGGATGCGAGTCATATTACCGCTCCCGATCCGACGGGTGAGGGGGCCGCACGCTGCATGTCCGTTGCTCTGAAATCCGCAAATATTACACCTTCGGATATTGACTATATCAACGCTCACGGCACGTCAACTCCCATGAATGACAAGGTTGAAACCCTCGCCATCAAAAAAACGTTTGGTGAAAGCATTGCGAGAAAAATCGCCATTAGCTCAACAAAATCGATGACTGGCCATCTTTTAGGAGCCGCGGGGGGCATTGAGGCGGTCGCTTGTGTTCTGGCCATTCGCGATAGCATCGTGCCTCCGACGATCAACTACCGAGTACCGGATCCTGAATGTGACCTCAATTATACGCCGAATGAGGCTGTCAGCCGAAAACTCCGCTATGTTATGTCCAATTCTTTGGGATTCGGCGGACATAATGCCTGCATCATATTCAAAGCGTTCGACGCCTGATTCCGCACGCAAGTCACACGGATCTCAATACGATCGATCCTTCCATTAATTAATCAAAACTGTTTCACAGCTCCTCCGCGGCCAGAGACCCGTCAATACCCGTCAATACCCGTCAATACCTCTTGAAAGATCAAAAAATTTAAGTAGACTCTAGCCATGCGTCTTAAAACCCTCGAGATTTTCGGCTTCAAATCCTTTGCAGACAGGACCGTTGTCAATTTTGACCAGGGCGTCACCTGTGTCGTCGGGCCCAACGGTTGCGGTAAAAGTAATATTTCGGACTCGATACGGTGGGTTTTGGGGGAGCGAAGCGCAAAACTGCTTCGCGGTTCCAAGATGGAAGACGTCATTTTCAACGGAACCGATTATCGAAAATCCGTCAGCGTTGCGGAAGTTTCTCTTACCATTGACAACGCCGACAAAGGGCTGCCCATTGATTATCACGAAGTTACGCTCACCCGCAAGCTCTACCGCTCCGGTGAAAGCGAATATTACATCAATAAAACCCTTTGCCGCCTAAAAGACATCCAGGACCTGATTCTCGATACCGGGATAGGTTCAAGCTCCTATTCGATGATCGAGCAAGGCCGGATCGACTACATCCTTAATGCTAATGCGGATGAACGCCGGTTTTTAATTGAAGAGGCCGCCGGAATTTCAAAATATAAACTTAAAAAAGAAGAAGCCCTGCGCAAACTGGAAAGGTCCGAACAAAACCGCCTGCGCTTGAATGACATTATCAGTGAAGTCCAAAAAAACATTCAGTATGCCGAACGCCAGGCGCGGCGCGCCGAACGTTACAAAGAAGTATTTCAGGAGTTGAAAACCCTCGAACTCAAAAAGGCATTTTATGATTTGTCCGTGCTTCATGACAAAAAAAACGAGATCGGCGGAGGACAATCCCAATACAAGATTAAACTGCAGTCCCTTGAAGAAAACCTTCGCGCGCTAAAAACGAAGCAAGAGCAGGCATCGCTGGAACTCGGCAATATCCTGGAACGATTTTCTAAAACAGAATCAGAACGCTATGAAATCAAAGCCAGACTCGAACAGGCGAAGCAGCGGCTTTCGTTTAACGGGGAAAAAAAGTCGGAAATTGTCAACAGGGTCAACCATATCGCCATTGAGCTCGACGATCTTCAAAAGCGATCCGCGCAAAATACAAGGGATACGCAGCTTAAGGAAGGCGAAATTGAGTTATTGGCCGGACAAAAATCCCGCATTCATGAATCCTATGACAATGCTAAAAACACGCTGACTCTTATTGAAGGCCGTCTAAGGGAGTCTAAGGCAGAGCTTGAAACGATCAAAATCGAATCGCTTGAAACCGCGGCGCGCACGTCAAAAATCCGCAATGAGCACCATCGATTGTCCGTTCTATTTGAAACAAACAGTTCTCAAAGAAAAAAAAGCGAGTCCGGCGCCTCCCGCATTCGGAAAGAAGCCGATGAATGGGCCTCAAAGCAATCCCATTGCCTGACGGCCCTTCGCGAACTTGAACAAAATCAAGCCGCATTATCTTCAAAAAAAAGCGACATCGAGAAGGCTTTGTCCGGTCAGGATGATGCATGCAAGATGCTACGGCACCAACGCGACTCCTTGGCATTGCAGACCCGCCAAATTGAAACGCGGCTTACCATGCTGCGCGAGATTGACGGTAATGCCACCGTGGAATTTGATTCGTTAACGCAGGAATTCGGCAAAATCAACCGGAGTTTGCTCCAGCGGATCGGGGATTTAATCACGATAAAACCCGGGTACGAATGGGCCGTCGAAGCGGCCCTTGAAGATCGCGTTCGGTGCCTTGTCGCGGAGGATGTCCAAACGGCTCGAGAGGTACTCTCATGGGCCTGCGACAGGAAAACAGCGTCTCTCTCTATGCTTATCAACGCATATGGGGGTGCGCCTGAATCCCTGGTTCAATATCCGCAGCCCTCGGCTCCTCATATTGACTGCGCCTTGACGGACGTCATCGTCATCCGCACCAATTATGAACGGCTTTTGGAACCGCTTTTTTTAAATACCTACGTCTTAAAAGCCGCGGATATCGACGCATTGACAAATGATATCTTGCCATTTGCTTTCCGCTACCGTTTTTTGGCCCGCAACGGTCTGGTTTTGGGGTTCAATCAACAGATCCATATGGTAAATGTCAGCACAGGATCAACCCAGGAGTCCCAAATCTTCCAGCGCCGTGCCGATCTTCAGCGTTTGGAGCATGTGAAGGAGACGGCGGAAAAAAACAATGCATTAGACGTTGCTGAGAAAGAACTGTCGGAGCTGAGAAACCAATTCCGACAAATTGATTCCGATTTGCTGGATTTGCTTATTCAAAAAGAGTCTTATGATTCATTGCGTAAGGGCATGGAAGACCGTCTCGGCGGATTTCAGCGTGAACTTGAACTTATATTTGTTGAGACCCATGAAATGGAAGAGGAGCAGGAGCAATCACGCAACAGTCTCGCCGCGCTTGAAAAACAAATGGCAGACAGCGAGTCTGAAGAAGTGCTCTTGAGGGATCGGCAGAGCCGCATCTTAAGGGCGGTTGAGGCTCATGATCAACAGCGGGAAACCGCTTTGCATGACTTCGCAAATATCAAAGCCCAATATGACAGCATCGAAACCCGTGCCGCCCTTCTTCACGATGCCGTAACTGTACTGCGCGAAAATATTTCCAGGGATACCGCGCGGGCAACTGCCCTCGCTGATGAGCAAGCCGGTTTGATCGAGCGTAATGGTCAAATCGAAATTGACAATGCCGCTCTCCATGACATGATTTCGGATCATGAATCCGGCTATGTCGCGTCAGAAAGCGTTTTGGCTCAAATTAAACAGGAAAAGGACGGTACCGAAAAGCGTTTATCTGATATTCTAATTGAAATTGAGGAACAGTTAACCTCGCGGCGCGCCCTGGAGGAAGAGCTGCATCATTTCGAAAAACAAACCATGGATTTGGGGTACCAGGAAAACCTCATTCGGGAACGCCTGACCCAAACCTATCGTATGAATCTGTCCGACCACAGAGCTGAGGACTATGCATTTTCGGCGGATGAAACCGCTGATCTTGCGACCGCCCGCATCCGCGAACTTCGGGAAAAAGTTGAAAAAATCGGGACGGTAAATTTACTGGCGATCGAAGAATACGAGGAGCTCAAAACCCGTTATGAATTTTTGATGGGCCAGCAGCGCGATCTCGATGAGGCGCGCGATGCTTTGCTCGAAACCATAAGAAAAATCAACAAGACAACCAAAACACTATTCGAGGAAACCTTTAAACAAGTGCAAACAAATTTCCAGGTGTACTATGAAACCCTTTTTCAAGGCGGGCAGGCACAGCTAGTCCTCACCGATGACACAAAGCCGCTTGAATCCGGCATCGATGTCATGGTCCGGCCTCCCGGAAAAAAATTGACGCATATTACACTCTTATCGGGAGGCGAAAAAGCGCTCACCGCCATTGCTTTGCTATTTGCATTATTCCAAATCAAACCTTCTCCTTTCAGCGTGCTCGATGAAGTCGACGCCCCCTTAGATGAAGCAAACATCGACCGGTTTTTGAAAGTCCTGCGAAATTTTTTAAACGTGACCCAATTTATTATCGTAACTCATAACCGCAAAACTATTGCGATGGGGGATAGTTTATACGGTGTGACCATGGAAGAGCCGGGCGTGTCCAAGATCGTTTCGGTCAAGATGGAATATGAATCGCAAGAAGCCCGCAATGAAGCCAGCCAGGCTGCCGCGGGGCAAGAAAACCTCTCGACATAAGCGCATAGACACAACGATTGAACGCTCCGAACCTCATTACCCTTTTCCGGATATTGCTTGCCCCCGTTTTTTTAGTGGCCCTCATTTCCAGCGATACGGATCAGGCTCGATACTTGCCGATTGCTTTTGTAATCTTTGTCCTTGCGAGCCTTAGCGATGCTGTTGACGGGCTTGTGGCCCGATTGTCGCGCAATAAAACGCGGCTTGGACAATTTTTGGACCCTTTTGCGGACAAAGTCCTATTATTGACAGGGTATCTCGGCATCTTATTCGTCCCGTCGCTGATTTTCAGGCCGCCGTTATGGATTACGGTCGTGATCGTCTTCCGTGACGGGATTATCATTCTCGGGCTTTTGATGATTTATATGGCTTCAGGAACAATAGAAATGCTGCGCCCCAATGCGCTCGGAAAGCTCACCACTTTTTTCCAGATGACCACACTTGCGCTGATTTTGCTTCAATGGCCGGGAACGCACTATTTTTGGAACGTTACCGCGGGACTTACTTTATTGTCGGGCATTGTTTATATCGTCAGGGATTTTAACAAACTGTCATGATTCACTCTCTCTATTTTGCGGGTCTTTTAATAACCGCCTATTTATTAGGGTCGATTCCATTTGGCTTTCTGATCGCACGATCACACGGGATCGACATTCGAAAGCACGGAAGCGGAAATATCGGCGCAACTAATACTTTTAGAGTGCTCGGAAAAAAGTGGGGATTATTGGTTTTTATTCTTGACGCCGCAAAGGGATGTTTCGCAGTCTTGTTGGCCCAGTGGTTTCTCGGGCATCACGTTTCTGATATTTTAAAAATAGTGATTGGAATTTGCGCCATTGCCGGGCACACTTTTCCGCTCTGGTTGTCCTTCAGAGGGGGAAAGGGGGTCGCCACTACGCTCGGCGTATTTCTTAATATCATTCCGGTGCCAACACTTATAGCGGTATTGATTTGGTTTATTGTTTTTTTGCTTACGAGAATTATTTCGGTTGCTTCTATTTTAACGGTTCTCCTTTACCCCATCCTCATCTTCTGCTTCAGCTCGGGATCTCCCGGGTTTTCATACCGTCTGCTCGCCAGCATTGCGCTGGCCGGATTTATTTGCTTCACCCATAGGGAAAACGTCCGCCGCCTTCTTCGGGGTGAGGAAAAAAAGCTATTTTAGAATATAAATAAATATATTGACTAATCACCAATCTTGGCTGTATTATTGTCGTTCCCTCGGCGTTGTCCAAATCCAATCCTCTATATCAAACAAGGAGCCAAATATGGACACAGAACGCCAACGCCTGCTTTTACATTCATTTCCCCGCTCAGAACGAGAAGAAATACGTATATCCGCCGTTGAACATGAAGGAAAAGACTATATCGACCTTCGACTATGGTTCATTCCCGACGGCGGGAATGACTATGTGCCGACAAAACGCGGCCTTTATCTGCCAGCCGACACTTGTGAACAATTACAGCGCGGCATATCCCTGCTGGTCGAACACTATCAAAAGCAGCGGCATAAAAAATAGCGGTTCACTCATCATGAGGGGAATAGCACTTTACAGAATTATCCTAAATCAGTAGAATACAACAACTTGAGTGCCATCATATTGATCGTCAGGAGACTCCATGAGCGAGAAAAAAAAGAACGCATCCGCAGTCAAAGAAAAAGCGCAAACCGATAAGCTTGCCGGTGAGAAACAGAAAGCCCTTGACTTAGCCCTTCTGCAAATCGAAAAACATTTCGGCAAAGGGTCCATCATGAAGTTCGGGGAGTCTCACCATGAAAATATTCAAAGCATCCCCACGGGTGCTATCAGCTTAGACATCGCAACCGGAATCGGAGGCGTGCCGAGGGGACGCGTCATTGAAATATTCGGGCCGGAGTCAAGCGGTAAAACCACGCTGACGCTCAGCATCGTCGCTCAAATCCAGGCAAAAGGCGGTGTCGCTGCCTTTATTGATGCGGAACATGCGCTTGATCCGGTCTACGCCCAGAAATTAGGCGTTAAATTGGATGACCTGCTGATTTCACAGCCGGATTCCGGCGAACAAGGGCTTCAAATTGCCGAAATGCTGATAAGATCAAACGCCGTCGATCTCATCGTCGTGGATTCTGTCGCCGCTCTTGTTCCGAAGGCGGAGATTGAAGGCGAAATGGGCGATTCGCATATGGGTCTTCAAGCGCGCTTAATGTCGCAAGCCTTGCGGAAATTAACCGGCATTATTAACCGGTCTAAAACAAGTTTGATTTTTATTAATCAAATCCGTGACAAAATCGGCGTGATGTTCGGCAATCCGGAAACCACACCGGGCGGTAAAGCCTTGAAATTTTATGCGTCGATGCGCATGGACATCCGGCGCATTGCCAGTCTTAAAAAAGGTGACGTGGTCATCGGGAACCGTGTCCGGGTTAAAATTGTGAAGAACAAGGTCGCCGCACCCTTCAAACAGGCGGAGTTTGATATTATTTTCGATGAAGGTATTTCACGCTCTTCCACCATTATCGATTTGGCGACCCAGCACCAGGTGCTCGAGAAATCAGGATCCTGGGTGCTTTACAGCGGAAATAAAATCGGCCAAGGCCGTGATCAAGCACGGGCATTTCTCAAGGATAATCCGGCAGTTTTGGATGAAATTGAAGCCAAGGTTAAAGAAAAAATACTTAGCGGAGAATTGATTAGTACGACAGCCCAGGAATCTGAGTAATTAGCGGTTAGTCCATTGTTTCATTATAATTTAGAAGGTTCTTTATAAGGAGACAAGTGCGGTACTGTGTTCCGATCCATAAAAATTAATGAAACACAGTCCGAGTCCGTTAGCCCTGTTTCCCAATGGGTCATTTTTTTCCAGCATTCCCCGCGTTTTTTGCCCATCGCATGAACGACACACCTTTCGAACAGGCTTGGATTATCTCGCTACGGCTTCTAGCCGCTAGCCCCAAAAGTACGAAAGAACTCGCACGCAGACTGGCGTCAAAATGTTTCGCCGAGGACATTATTTCAAAGGTTGTGACAAAACTTGAAAATGAGCGCTATCTCAATGACGAAGTGCTTGCACGGCAATTGTTGGAGAAATTTACGCGGCTTCAACCTTCCGGCTCTAAGCGCATTTTATTCGAGTTAAAACGGCGCGGGATTCCGGCCGCAATCTGTAATTCCGTTGTTTCGGCGCTTGTAGAAGACAAAGAAGCAGATCGCGCGATGGAGATTGGCATGGCCCGCTGGGAAAAAAGCGAAAAACTCCCGCTGTTAAAAAGAAAAAAAAAGGTTTTTGATTATCTCTTGCGCCGGGGGTTTAATTATCAGCAATCACGCGACATCGTCGAAAAACTTGAGACCTCGGCCGAACAATTGTAAATAAAAACATCCCTATGGAAACCGACCAAATACGCGATTCTTTTCTTAATTTTTTTTCCAAAAAGGGCCACACGCTTGTGCCGAGCGACTCACTCGTGCCGGCAAATGACCCGAGCGTTCTTTTTACCGGGGCCGGGATGAATCAATTTAAGGATAATTTTTTAGGGATTAAGAAAAATTTAAAACGCGCTGCAAGCTCGCAAAAATGCCTTCGAACAGGCGATCTCGAAAACGTCGGGAAAACTCCCTATCATCATTCTTTTTTTGAAATGCTCGGGAATTTTTCTTTCGGGGATTATTTTAAAGAGGAAGCGATTGTTTGGGCGTGGGAGTATTTGACCAAAGATCTCAAGATATCTCCGTCGCGGCTCCGGATCAGTGTTCACAAAGAGGATGCGGAAGCTTACAAAATTTGGGCGGACCGTATCCATATTCGCAGCAGCTGGATTTATGCCCTCGGCGACAAGACCAATTTTTGGCCGGCAAATGCCCCCGCCGACGGACCAAACGGACCCTGCGGACCCTGTTCTGAGATCTATTATGATCAAGACCCAAGTAGCCGCGATGAATCAATCGAAAGTCCCCGGTTTGCTGAAATATGGAATTTGGTTTTTACCGAGTATAACCGGATCGGCACAAACCGGCTCGAACCGCTTGCGCAAAAAAATATCGATACCGGCATGGGCCTTGAACGCCTTGCCTGCGTCCTTCAGGGAAAAACAACCAACTATGAGACCGATGTTTTTGTACCTTTACTGGAGGCAATTGGACGCCGCCTGGATATTCCAAAGACCGCGGAGACGGCCGCTCATATCTATGCCATCGCCGATCATGCGCGGGCATGCGTATTCGGTCTTGCCGACGGCATTATTCCATCTAATGAGGGCCGCGGTTATG
>Ga0209211_10012971_pt1 | contig 10395 bp, 8 predicted proteins | sample RifGroA2_FD_183992 | JGI IMG/M metagenome (GOLD analysis project Ga0209211, IMG submission 183992) | Groundwater microbial communities from Rifle, Colorado, USA - Groundwater A2 (SPAdes) (version 2) | ecosystem: Environmental > Aquatic > Deep subsurface > Groundwater | place: Rifle, Colorado...
GTCATGTTAAGTAAAATAAAAAATAACAGTACTTAACATGACCAAGAAAATAATTGTTTTGACAATCGTAATCATATCTATACTTGGTGGTCTTGGGTTTATTTTCTACAGCCAATTCTTTTCAGAGAAAGCCCCGGCGCCCGGGCTGGGAAGAATCGATGAGATAAAAAAAAGAGGCGAGATTATCATCGGCACCGATGCCACCTATCCGCCCATGGAAAGCCTGGACGAACAGGGAAACTTCTCCGGCATGGATATAGACATCGCCCGGGAGATCGCCTCGGATCTCGACGTTAAAGCAAAATTCAAGAATATTATTTGGGAAGAAATTTTTGATGCGGCCAAGAACGGGGAAGCCGATATGATCATATCGGCCATCACCATTACCAGGGAAAGGACGGAAACCCTGGCTTTTTCTGACCCCTATTTTAATGCCGGTCAGGTGATGGTCAGCACGACAGACAAGAAGGGGATCATTAATGAGCCAAAAGACCTCAAGGAATACAGGGTGGGGGTTCAGGTCGGAACCACCAGCGAAGCCGAAGCGCGGAAATATGCCGCTAATCCGTCTCTAGTGAACACTTATGAGAATTATGATTTGGCCAAAGAAGATTTACTGAAGGGGAAGATCGACGCCATTATTATTGATTATCCGGCCGCGGTAGGAATGGTCGCCAAAGAAGAAAAATTGCAAATAGCCGGAGAAATCTTTACCCAGGAGTTTTACGGAATTGCCATTCAGAAAGATCAGCCAGAATTGCTTTCGCAGATTAATAAAACCATCCGGCGACTCAAGCAGGAGGGGGGACTCCGGAGAATAGAAGAAGGGTGGTTAGGCCAGTAAAATGAAATTTAAACCTAATCTTCAATTCGAGTTGCTCATTGTCGTTGCTTTGGTCATTGTTTTGACCCTTTCAGTTTTTTATTATTTGAGCGTCGATAACCAAAATAAGATTTTTCGTGATTCTTTTCGCGGTTCGGCCATCAGTTTGGCCCATGCGCTTGACGCCGGCATTGGCAGTAAGAACGAATTAAACGACGTGGCCAAACTGCAATCCAATATTTACAAGATGATATGGCTCAGCTCTAATATTGTTGGCATCAGCATTAGTTTGCCCGTTGAAAACGGTTTAAAAATTATTGCTTCTAACGACGCTAACCTGATTGGAGAAATGGCTATTCCAGAAAGTCTGACCGTCTATCAAGACGGAACGATTTCCACTAAGGTTGTGACCGAAGCCGATGGCGCCAAGGTGCTCAGAGTCATTACTCCGGTTTATATTGGCGGCCAAAGAGTCGGCATTTACAATATAAAGCTATCTCTGGACCCCTTAGAAAAAGTTATCGCCAAAACGAAAAGAGAGTTTTTGTTGATTACCTTGATATCCATCCTGGCCATCGTCGGCATCCTTTCTTTTTCAATAAAAATTACCGTCATCGATCCGATCAAACAATTGCTGAAGGGAATGGATAAAATTGGCAGCGGCGGATTAGACTATCGGGTTAGGACCAAGAGACAAGATGAAATCGGCGATCTGTTTTCCAGTCTCAATGTCATGGCGGAAAAATTAAAAGACAGGACCGAAGCCTTGAAGAGAGAAAGAGAGGGGCTGGCCGAAAAAGTCGCGCAAAAAACAAAAGAGCTTCAAGAAAAGGTTGATGACTTGGAGAAATTCAACAAATTGACAATCGGCCGAGAAATAAAAATGGTCGAGTTGAAAAAAGAAATCGATAAATTGAAGCAAGTATCGCAAACGACAAATAACGATATAAATGAGTCAAAGTCAGGATAAAAAAGTAACCTTAAAACCATGATAAAAACAGCCGTTGGTACCAGCGACAATAAAGATCCTTTTAAAGCAGGATCTTCAGCTTGTCAGCAGGCGATTGACAAAGTTGGCGGGCAGGCAGAATTGATTATTGTTTTCTCTTCGGTCAGTTACGATCAGGCAAAGATGATTAGCGGCGTCCGGTCTGTTTCCAAGGAGATTCCCCTGGTCGGCTGCAGCGATTCGGGTGAAATCACCGCCAATGGCCCAACCTCAGAACAAGTGGCGGTCATGGCCCTTGATGCCGATAATATAGATTTTGTCATCGGCGTTGGCCTGGGAACGGATAAGGATTCTTACGCGGCCGGGATGGCCGCGGCCAAAGAAGTAAAAGAAAAATCTACTAAGGAGCTATCCTTGCTCATGACGTTTTTGGATGGTTTGGCCGAAAACGGAGCCGCCGTTGTCAGGGGCCTTCAGGAAGTTTTAGGAAAAAACTTACCGATTGTGGGCGGCTCGGCCGGAGACGATTTTCTCTTTAAAAAGACTTTCCAATATTACAACGATCGAATTATGACGAATGCCGTAATTAGCATTGGTTTTTCCGGTGAATTTATTTTTGGCGTTGGGGTGCGGCACGGCTGGGAGCCAGTCGGTTTGCCCATGAAGGTGACCGAAGCCAAGGGTTCGAGAATAATCAAAGTGAATAATCGCCCGGCTCTTTCAATTTATGAAGATTACTTTGGGAAAAAAGCGGAAGAATTGATCAAAGAACCGATTGCCAAAATGGCCTATACTTATCCTCTCGGCATGAGCGTCAAGGGATCGGAAGAGCTTTTGATTAGGGATGTGGTCATTGCCAATGAACAAGGCGAAATCACTTGCGCCGCCGAAATCGAAGAAGGATCTGAAATCCGGTTAATGCTGGGAGAAGAAGAAAGAGCTATTCTGGCCGCCCGGGAAGCCGCCAAGCAAGCTTTATCTCAACTAAATGGAGTTGAACCGAAAGCAATTTTCGTTTTCAATTGTATGGCCAGAAAAAAGCTTCTCGGAATAAACGTCAAAAACGAGATCGACGCTATTCAGGATGTCTTGGGCAAGGACGTTCCGCTGATCGGCTTTTATACTTACGGAGAATTGGCGCCTCTGGCCGGAGAAATTGGTCCAAAGTGCCATTCAGTTTTTCATAACGAAACTATGACTTTGATGGTCTTGGGAGAATAATAAAGGAATGGATTTAATTAAGTTAATCAAGGGAAAGATTAGGGGAGTTAAAAAATCTGAATCACCGACGGCGGTGTTTGATATCAATAATGATCGGGCAGATAAAGAAAAAATCATTATTGAATTGGATCGCATCGCCAAAATGCTGATTAAGCGGGATTTTTCCTTAATGGAGATTAAGGAAAAACGCGAAGCGGAATTGCTGGAATTAAAGAAAACCAAGCAAGCGCTGGAAGAAGCTAAAACAGCCCTAGAGATTAGAGTGGAAGAAAGGACAAAACAATTACAAGATTTAACCAAGAGTCTCGAAGAAAAAATTGAAGAAAGAACAAAAGAACTGCAAGAAAAAGTGGAAGACCTAGAAAGATTCAATAAACTAGTCATCGACCGGGAATTAAAAATGATTGAACTAAAGAAAGAATTGGAGCAATGCCGCGATAAGCTTTCCCAGCCGCGCCAATAGTTAGGCCCAAAGACGTTTTTTGTGTGCTGCTTGACTTTTATCTTTTTGTATTATAGTAACGAAGCGGAATCGCGCTTAAAGCGCATTTTTTTATCATTAATTTAATCTATGGAAATCAGGAACATTGCCATTATCGCCCACGTCGACCATGGGAAAACCAGCCTCACCGACGCTTTAATGCGCCAGACCGGGATGATTGAAGATGGCATCAGTATGGATTCTAATGACCTGGAAAAGGAGCGCGGCATTACTATTTATTCGAAAAATGCGTCTATTTTTCATAAGGGCACGAAAATAAATCTGGTGGACACTCCCGGTCACGCCGACTTCAGCTCTGAAGTGGAGCGCGTTTTAAGATCGATTGATTCGGTGCTTTTGGTGGTGGACGCCCAGGACGGTCCCATGCCCCAAACAAAGTTTGTCCTTAAAAAATCCCTGGAACTCGGATTAAAACCGATTGTCGTCATAAATAAAATAGACAAGCCAACCGCTCGGCCCGAATGGGTGCGCGACGAAATCCTCAGTCTTTTTATTGATCTCGGCGCCAATGACGAACAGCTGGATTTTGTCACGGTTTACGCCGTTGCCAAAGACGGAATTTCTAAACTTCATTTAGAAGACGAGTCGAGCGATCTGACGACGCTCTTGGAGACGATCTTAAAAGAAGTTCCGGCCGCTTCTTCTGACGAATTGAACCTCAAGCCGTTCCGGTTTCAGCCGTTTAATCTCGGCTACGATGATTTTATGGGCCGTCTGGCGATCGGCCGGATCTACGAGGGAGTGATAAAATCAGGCAGCGGCGTTTTTGTCAAAAAACCGGGCATCGAAGGCGCCGTCCCCGGAAAAGTCACGAAATTATTTACTTTCCGCGGCCTCGACCGGCAAGAAGTCGAAGGGGCCGCCGCGGGAGAAATTGTGATGCTGGCCGGTTTGCCCGATATTTATATCGGGGAAACCATTTGCGCCGATCCGTCGCAATCAGCTTTGCCGGCCATCAATATTGACGAACCGACTATTTCTCTTGATTTTTTAGCCAACAACTCTTCCCTCGCCGGTCAGGAAGGAAAACTCGTCACCGGGCGCCAGATAAGAGAACGCCTGGAAAAGGAAATTGAAGTCAACGTCGGGCTTAAAATAGATTTTTCTGCCGGCGAATATTTCAAGGTTTACGGCCGGGGCGAGCTCCACATCGCTATTCTGCTTGAAAATATGAGGCGGGAAGGATACGAGCTGCAAGTTTCTCAGCCGCAAGTCATTTTTAAAGAAAAAGACGGCCTTAAATTAGAGCCTTTTGAGGAAATCACGATCGACGTTCCGGCCGGAATGACGGGCACGGTTATAGAAAAACTTTCAAAAAGAAAGGGCCGGCTGGTTAACATAAAACAGGAACAGGGGTTCTCGAGAATTGTATTTGAAATACCGACGAGATGTTTTTTGGGCTATCGGGGCGAGTTTATCATTGATACGCGCGGGGAAGGAATAATGTGTAGCCAGGTGATCGGTTTTCGTCCCTACGTCGGGGAAATAGAGCACCGCGTGGTCGGATCGATGGTTTCCATGGCCAGCGGGAAAGCTCTCGGTTATTCGCTTTGGAATCTCCAGGAGCGCGGCACTCTTTATATCGGCGCCGGAACGAACGTTTACGAGGGGATGGTGGTCGGCAACGTTTCCAAGGGAAATAATCTGGCCGTCAATCCGACGAAAGGAAAACACTTGGCGAATATGCGGTCAAAAAGTTCCGACGAGGCGATCGTCCTCGTTCCCCCCATCGAGATTACCCTGGAAAGGGGACTGGAAATAATGAACGAAGACGAATATCTTGAAGTGACTCCCAAGAACGTCAGATTAAGGAAAAAGTTTCTGACGGAGTTAGACCGGGTTCGCGAAAAAAGACAGTTGACAAGTTGATCCTTAGATGCTAGCATTGGTTATGCAAGATAGTTGCCTAACTAAAATGTGGTCGAGTTTTTTCGGGGAACTAAGCTTTAGAAATATTAATTAAATTAACTTCATAACAACCATGGAAGGAATAATTAAAACCCTGACCGACAAAGGATTTGGATTTATTACCGTTGACGGCGAAGAAAAGGATTTGTTTTTTCACGGCAATGAGCTCAAGGGCGTCAGCTACGCCGAGCTGAAGGTCGGCGACAGAGTGTCTTTTGAGAAAGCCGATTCTCCCAAAGGACCCAATGCCACCAACGTCACCCGCCTCTAGCCTCGCTAGGGCTCGAAAATGAAAATCAAGCTCGTTCTCGAGCTTGATTTTTCATTTAATGCTGGAAAAAACCTGAGAAATGTGCTAAATTCGAAAATTAGCACTCGGAGGCGTGCTATTGTAACAACCATGGTTCAAAGAGGAGAAGTGATAGTCAGGTTCGATAAAGTGTCCTTTGCCCATAGACACAACAAACCAATCTTAGATGAGGTGGATTTTTCCGTCCGGCAGGGGTCGAAAATAACATTGATGGGACAAAATGGCGCGGGCAAGAGCACAATCTTGAACCTCATTACGGGAACGATTGAGCCAGACTCAGGACACGTCCATCGCGCCGCCAGAATTAGCGTGGCGGCGGCGAGACAGACTATTTCCCAAGATCAATTTCATTTAACCGTCCGCGAGTTTTTCGAGAGGTGTTTTGCCCGAAAAATATATGACATTGATCCTCGGATCGATGAGGCGCTTTCGATCGTGAATCTGGTCGCCCCGCACGACCGGATCATCAAATCATTTTCCGGCGGCCAGCAAGCCCGGCTTCTCTTGGCCTCGGCCCTGATTCAGAATCCCGACCTGCTCCTTCTTGACGAACCGACCAATAATCTTGACCAGGACGGCATCAGCCACCTGACGCAGTTCTTGACTGATTATAAAAAGACGTGCATTGTCATTTCTCACGACGCTGATTTTCTCAATGCTTTTACCGAAGGCGTTTTATATTTAGACGTCTTCACCCGTAAGGTTGAGTGGTATGTGGGCAACTATTTTGATTTGGCCGCCGAGCTTCTGGCTCGAATTGAAAAAGAAAATAGAAAAAATTCGCAGCTGGAAAGGAAAATTCAGGAAAAAAAGGATAAAGCGAACTATTTTGCCCACAAGGGCGGGCAACTGCGTTTTGTCGCAAAACAAATGCGGCAGAGAGCTCAAGCAATGGAGGAGGCAAAAGTTGACGTTCGCAGGGAAGATAAAACTATCCGGGCGTTTATCATTCCCTCGCAGCCGGATATCGGCGGGGAAATTCTGAGCATTACTTCTTTTTCTGTGATGAAAACAGGCAAGCTGGTGACGCGCCGGGCCGATATTTCTTTGAGGAAGAATCGGCACTTGCTTCTCCTGGGCCCAAATGGCATTGGCAAGAGCACCCTGCTTGAATCTTTGGCCCAAGGAAAGGCCAAGGGTTCTAAAGTTGCCCCGAACGTCCGGATCGGGTATTATCGCCAGGATTTTTCCACTCTCAGTCTCGAAGACACCGTCTACGATTCGCTTAGTTTTGTCGCCGGAGAGCAAACCGAAGAAAGCCTTCGCTCCCTGGCGGCGGGATTCTTGATAACCGGCGATTTGATGTATGCTAAAATAGGCAGCTTGTCTGAGGGCCAAAAGGGCCTGGTCTCTTTTGCCAGGATCTGCCTGCAAAAACCCGGACTGCTCATTTTAGACGAACCGACTAATCATATTAATTTTCGGCATTTGCCCATCATCGCCGCCGCGCTCAATGAATATGACGGGGCCATGATTCTCGTCAGCCACGTTCCCGGATTTGTTCAACAGATTCGTATTGACGAGACCCTCGATTTAGAAAAATGAAATCTAAAAAATCTAACATAATCTATCCCGAAGTACACATTAGAGATGTGTTGTTTTTCTTGTGGCGAGTAGCGCGCCAACATTGGGTTTCATTGTTTTTGACGATCGCCGGAGTGGCGGCCGCCAGTCTCTTTGAGATTATCGTCCCAATTTATTATAAACATTTTTTTGACATCCTCTCTTCGGGGCAAAATGAAGAAATTATCGCTCCCCAGCTTTTTCAGACTATTTTTGTCATTTTAGCTCTGGGCGGCGGCGCCTGGGCATCTTGGCGCCTCGGCTCGTTTGCCAACAGTCATTTCGAGGCAAAAACAATGGCCGGGCTGAGGCAGCAGGCTTATAATTATCTGACCTACCACTCCTACAGTTTTTTCATTAATAATTTTACCGGGGCTTTAGTCCAGCGGGTCGGACGCTACGCCCGAGCCTTCGAGCGCATTACCGACCGTATCGTTTGGGACCTTTTATCTCTTCTGGTTCGCATCGTGGGAATTACCATCATTACCTGGACAATTAAACCGGCCCTTTCTGTTTTAATTATCGGCTGGACAATCTTGTATTTAATCATAAATTATTTTTATTCAACCTGGAGATTGAAATACAGCCTTAAAATGACGGAGGCCGATTCGCGGACAACGGCCACCCTTTCCGACGCCATCGCCAATCAAAACAACGTCGATGTTTTCTGGCGTCACCAAGAAGAATCCAGCCGGTTTAAAAGAGTGACGGAGGATCAGGCAAAGATAACTCTTTCAAATTGGAATACTGATGCCGGGCTTGATTCCATTCAAGCGGCGCTCATCGTCTTGATAGAATTTTTTATCTTTTATTTTTCTATTCGTTATTGGCAGCAAGGCATCGTCACGCTGGGCGGTTTTGTCCTCATCCAGCTGTATATCATCGGGCTGGGTTCCCGGTTATGGGGCTTTAGCCGCATTATCCGCGATTTTTACGAAAGTTACGCCGACGCCAAAGAAATGGCAGAGATTATGAAACTGCCGCATGAAATTAAGGATACGCCGCTGGCCAAACCTCTCGATGTCTCTTCGGGCGGTTCCGAGATAATCTTCAAAGACGTCAGTTTTTCTTTCAACAAGACCAGACAGGTACTGAAGAAAATAAATCTAAAAATCAACTCGGGCGAGAAAGTGGCCATCATCGGTCCTTCGGGGGCCGGCAAGACAACCCTCATCAGGTTGATGCTGCGTTTTTACGATTTAACCAGCGGCAAAATCACCATCAACGGACAAAAGATCCATCACATGACGTTAGAAAGCCTGAGGGGAAACATCAGCCTGGTACCGCAGGACCCCTTGCTTTTCCATCGCACCATCATGGAAAATATCGGCTATGGCCGGCCGTCGGCGACCAACAAAGAAATTATTGAAGCCGCGCGCCTCGCCCACTGCGATGAGTTTGTCGAATACCTGCCAGATAAATATGAAACTTATGTCGGCGATCGGGGGATTAAGCTCTCCGGCGGAGAACGGCAGCGCGTCGCCATCGCCCGCGCCATCCTTAAGAATTCCCCGATATTGATTTTAGACGAAGCGACCTCCAGCCTTGATTCCCATTCGGAAGGTTTAATCCAAAATGCTCTGGATGTCCTCATGAAAGGCAAAACGGTCATCGTCATTGCTCACCGCTTGTCGACGATCAGAAAAATGAACAGAATTGTCGTCATAAAAAACGGTTCGGTTTTTGAAGAAGGCACTCACGATGATTTGATCAAAAAAGATGGCAGCCTCTACGCTAAGCTTTGGAATATTCAAGCGGGCGGTTTTCTTCCCAAAAACAGAGCTTGACATGGAAAAGGTGTCAGGAACCTTTTATTATAGCGGGCGGTACGCCGCCCGATATATCGTACTCGCTATTAAGTTGGCAAAGTAAAGCTTTATACTTTTTATGACTCAAGAAGAAGCATTAGAAATCCTGAAAGGCGGGCAGAACATCTACCTGACGGGGCGACCGGGCAGCGGCAAGACGCATCTGCTCAACCAGTTCATCCGGTTCTTGCGGCAAGAAAACATTCCCGCCGGCGTGACGGCGGCGACCGGCATCGCCGCCACCCATCTGAACGGCATGACGCTTCATTCGTGGTGCGGCATGGGTTTTCTCGATGAGCTGGAGGATAAAGACCTCAAAAGAATACTCAAGAAGAAAAACCTCCAAAAGCGCCTTCAAAAGAGCCGGGTGCTGATCATCGACGAGGCTTCCATGCTTTCGGCCAGGCACCTTGATATTGCCGGCGAAATTGTCCGTAAATTTCGGCAGAGCTGGGAGCCTTTTGGCGGCTTGCAGGTGGTCCTTTGCGGTGATTTCTTCCAGTTGCCGCCGGTGGGAAATAAAAGCGACCCCAAGACCCGTCTTTTTGCCTATCACGCCAACGCCTGGCAAGAGTTAAACCTTAAGATTTGTTATCTGACGGAACAATACCGGCAGACCGACAAAGAGTATCTGAACGTGCTCGAAGCCATCCGCACCAATAGCGTCGACGAGACCATCCGCGGTTTATTACAGAAACGAATGGTTCGACAAGGCTCACCACAGGTCGGTCTTTCGGCTTTACTCGGGACTTTTGGCGCTTCCAAGTCTTTTAAGGTCAGACCTGAATGCACCAAGCTTTACACTCACAATGCCGACGTTGACGCCGTCAACGCCAAAGAGCTTCAAAAACTCTCGGGCAAAAAACGAATATTTCATATGAGCAGCCGCGGGCCAACGGCTTTGGTCGAGGCGCTTCAGCGGAACTGTTTGGCGCCGGCCGAGCTGATCTTAAAAAAGAGCGCTTTTGTCATGTTCGTCCGCAATAACCCGGAGCAGGGTTTTATCAATGGAACGCTGGGGGTTGTGAAGGGATTTGAGAAAGACGGTTTTCCCGTCGTCGAGGTAAAAGAGGGAAAAACGATCAAGGTCTTTGCCGGGGAGTGGCGGATTGAAGAGGACGGAGAAGTGAAAGCCGAAATCTGCCAGTTGCCTTTGCGCTTGGCCTGGGCTATCACCGTCCACAAAAGCCAGGGCATGACGATTGATGCCTGCGAAATCGATCTTCGCAAATCATTTGAGCCGGGCATGGGTTATGTCGCCCTTTCCCGAGCGCCCTCATTCGAAAGCATCCGGCTGATCGGCTTGAACGA
>Ga0209211_10012972_pt1 | contig 10395 bp, 13 predicted proteins | sample RifGroA2_FD_183992 | JGI IMG/M metagenome (GOLD analysis project Ga0209211, IMG submission 183992) | Groundwater microbial communities from Rifle, Colorado, USA - Groundwater A2 (SPAdes) (version 2) | ecosystem: Environmental > Aquatic > Deep subsurface > Groundwater | place: Rifle, Colorado...
CACACCATAGTATTTTCCATCTGAGATTAAGTTTCCATCTCCGTCATAGGCTCTGTTAAATTCTTCAGCAAAAGTTATTGGCAGTGATATGACTAACTTTCGTCGTTAGGTAAGTGTGTAGCATAGTTATGCTAACCGGCGATTATTTTTACGCAAGAAGCAACTGTCTATAAATATTTTTCTACAAACTCGTCAGGAGTCATTATGGTAATGTTGTTGTATTTTTTCAGTTTCAGTAAGTGTTTATCATTAGTGACTATACAATCAACATTTCCAGTTGCTGCACATTCTAATATCCTATTGTCATCAGGATCGTCTTTTATAATATCTAATTTTACTTTTGGCTCGATAATGGCGGATATTGAGATAATCTTTTGGATAGTATGTATAACTGATAATTTTTTGTCTCTGATTTTATCCTGGATTTCTTCATATCCTAATACCCCCGCATATTCTTTAATAATTTCATCGGATAGAATAAGCTGCAACTCTTTTGCTTCAGGCTCTGGAGATTATCTTTTCAGATGCCCCATACCAAAAAGTAGCCGAAACTAACGTATTTGTATCAGCTGTTATTTTCATCTTTTACTTTTTCTGAACCTATGTATAATATCCGGAACATCTTCTTCTTTCATTCTGGCTTTTTTTGCAGCTAGTTTTAGTGGTTTGGTTATTTGTGCAAAAGTTTGTAAGGATACTTTTTTTATTAATAAGGTATCATCTTCTGTAAAAAACAATACTTTTGAACCTTCATCTAACCCAAGTTGTTCTCTAATTCCTGCAGGAATAGCTACCTGCCCTCTCGAACTTATTTTTCCCATTTCAATTATTGTTTCCATTTTTCTCACCTATCTTATCTACAAGATAGATAAGAGTTATCTTATATTTAAATCTTTTGGTCATGGCATTCCAATAGGTCATAATAAGCCTTAACTGCTAATTTTCTTGCAACTGCTACTAGGCATTTCTTAGGATGCTTTCCCCTTTCCTTAAGTTTGAAATAATACTTGGAAAATTCAGTTTTATAGGCAATATGTATCAATGCCATCATATGAAAAGTTTGCCGCAGTCTGCTATTCCATTTTTATAAAATCGTAGGCAGAATACCCACAGATTTATCTGTGGGATGGATGCCGTACCTCTATCCAGTATTTGTGCAAGAGGCGGAAGCGGTAAGAACATTTAATAGAGTTTTCTGTTCATTCTAGCTTGTTAGAGCAATTAAAAACAAGAATCAATGGAACAATTTCTATAGTTTCAACTATTATGATGAGAAGAATTACTTTTTTTCTTATTCCATAATCAATTTATTTAGAGTTTTAATTCCTGTTTTTGTAATCTGAATACTCTTAAATTTCATTCCTGGAGAAAAGCCCTCGTCCATTTTAATGAAACCCAACCTATTCAGAAAATTACAATTTGGAACTAATGAATTCCAAGTTGTTTTCGTTACTTTAGTCAGTTGGTAATAAGACCGAGGTTTTTCTGACTCTTTCAATGTTTTCAAAATCTCAATTTTTATCCTATCACTTTTAACAAATTTGTTTTTCATGGATACCACTAAATATTAAGTTATAAGTTAAAATAAACAGGAACATTTATATAGGATAATTAATATATTTTAAGGGGTAAGTTAAAATTTTAAGTTAAATCAAAAAGAGGTAATCGTGATGGCACAAAAAGATAAGTTATCAGTAGGAGGGCAATACCCTCAAAAATCATCCAGCACCGTGCTTCAGCAAAAGACCGGCATTCGCGGATTGGATGAAACCCTTAATGGGGGCATTCCTAAATATACTTTAACACTTCTTGCAGGAACATCCGGAACAGGCAAAACCATATTTGGATTTCAATGGCTGTTTGCCGGCGTAAAACAGGGGGAGAATGGAATCTATATTTCCATGACAGAGCCTCTTTTTATGGCTGTGCGTAATATAGAATCAATGGAATTTTATGACAGGAAAGTCATAGAGCAGGAAAAATTAAGGCTGCTTGACCTTAAAGAAATATTAACCTATGGGAAGATTGACCCGCACGCAATTCTGGAATATATAGAAAAACAGGTTAAAGAAAATAATTCAAAACGGCTTGTTATTGATTCTATAACTGCAATTCTATACGCGCTGAATGACAAGGCAAAAATAATCCAGTTTATGTTTGAATTAAAGAAACTTCTTGGAGCATTGGGATGCACAACAATTTTATTAAGCAAAGTTACCGAGCCAAAAAAATATTCCGTTTATGATGTCGAAGAGCTGGTTCCGGATGGCGTTATATCATTAAACACCTCCATCGGTGAAAACCAGATTGTAAGAAACTTGCAGGTCATTAAAATGCGGGGTATCGATTTCAGATCAGGGGCAGTTATTTTTGATATCTATTCATCCGGTATCTTGCTTTATCCTAAAATACCAATAGACAGAAGTGTCGCCACAACAAAATTTAAGATTAGATTAAGTTCTGGAATAAAAGGAGTAGATGCTCTTTGCGATGGCGGCAATGATGGATTTCCTCAGGGCCATGTTATTATGGTTGCTGGAAATACCGGTTCAGGAAAAACCACTTTTGGGCTGCATTTTTTGATTGATGGGCTCAAAAAAGGAGAACGTGCAATTTATATTGCCTTGGAAGAATCTTCCAGCCAAATTAAAAAAACTGCACTGGAGCATGGCTGGGACTTGGAGAAATATGAAAAAAGCGGCAAGTTGATTTTTATTAATCCTGATTTGATAGATCTAAATACAGATAAACTTCTTTATAGAATACTAGATGCTGTGAATAAAATAAACGCCAAAAGAGTGATTCTTGATTCTATATCTTCTTTGGAATCAGCGACAATGAATAAGATCAAAGTGCGTGAATTTTTAATTCAGTTTTCAGGCTTTATGAAAACAAAGGGTACAACATCTATGCTAACTTATTTGTCAGAAGAGGCATTTGGCGCAGAATCAGGGCAGTTGATTGGAAGCGGATCATCAAGTGAATTGCGCCTAAGCTCAATTGTAGATGGAATAATTCTGTTAAGATATGTGGAGAGAGGACAAAGCGTGGCGAAATTGCTGAATATATTGAAGATGCGCGGTGCTTCACACAACAAAAAGATCTGGCAGTTTGAAATAGGGAAAAACGGGGTAATCCTAGGGAAAATTTTCAAAAGATAAAGGTTTATCATGGAAAAACTGGAATCAGCGCTTAATGAAATTTTAAAAACAGGGAAAGGAAACAGCATACTGCTTGAATTGGATGCAGAATTGTATTTTAAAACAATTATCAAGGCAATAAAAAAACTGCAGAAAAAAGGCCTGAGCGGAATATATGTGAGCACTCAAAGGCCGTTCAAGAATATTTCTTCTCTCCTTAAAAAAGAAGGGATTAACATTAACAAAATAATCTTCATAGATGTTGCATCTGCTGCATCAAAAGAAGCGCAGGAAAAATGCAAAGGGTGCGTGCATATCTCTCCGGAGTTGGATGTTGATGAGCTGGTAGAGGCGATATATAATTCGGCTGAAAAAATGAAAGGCAAAAAGTTCATATTCATAGACTCTATAACCACGTTTGCCCTGTACAAGCCGATATCTGAATCACTTAGGTTTTCTGAATTTTTGATTAGCCAGGTAAAAGGCAAAAAAGATATTATCCTTATTTTAAATGTGGCAAAAGACCTTTCCCAAAAAAAATTCATTCGGGATGTTGTTATGCGCGCAGACAAGACAATTGAGATTAAAGATTAAGCCATGATTGACACTAAAAAGCTTAAGGCGGAACTTGAAGATATTCCAAACGACTCGATAGTCCTGATTGAGACAAGCGCTGAAAAGGCTATGGATGTTAACCTTGCAGTAATGAAAATTCTCACAGACAAAGATTACACCGGATTGATAATATCAGCCAGCAGGCCGTGCAAGAATCTGCTGGTACTTTATGAAAAGAACAGTATAAACACCAAGAAAGTTATGATTTTGTGCGCAGTCTGCAAAAGCCAGGGCGGGGATGCAAAGAATACTGAAAGGGTTATCCATTTGGAAAGAATCTCAGCTCTTACTGAAATGTCAATCTCCCTTAATGAAGCTATTAAAAAGACCGAAGGAGGCAAGTTTGTATTTATAGACTCGATAACAACAATGCTTATCTACAACAAGCCAAATGTTTTTGCCATATTCATTCACAGCATTCTTACAAAAATGAGAATGAACATGGTAAGCGGATTATTGATTTCCATAGAAAACGAGACGAATAAGGATATCAGGGCAGAGATTGCGCAGTTGTGCGATAAGGTAATAAAATTATAATGGATGACTTGGGTGATGAAAAAGATTTTACCGGAAAAGAAGATAAAGAAAGTTAAAAAGAAGCATTAGTGTTCGGAATTCCTCATGTTTCGTTTATCCGTCAAAAATTGTCCTGCATTGAGCTTTCACTTTGTGAAATCGCCTATCTTTAATTGTCCTTTCAAGTGAGTAGGGCAACCAAAGATATCATATTCAAAGACATCTTTGCCCATCTGCTCTTGAATATATCTCTTGACTTGCTCTTGCGAAACATGTCCAGCAGAACCACAGTAATAACCTCTTGCCCAAAGATTGTCAAATCCTTTTCCGAAGTGCTGTTTATATCCGAGATACCTTAAATCTGGAAAGCATCGTCTTAATTGAATTGATGTGTTGCCCTTTAGCTTGTGAATTATCTTGAACGGGGTTACTGTCGGCTTTGCGCCAACAAACAAGTGTAAGTGATCTGGCATGATTTGCAACGCAAGATTATTCAAGCTCAATTCTTGACATTGCCCATCAATAATTGTTTTTAGCACTTCTCTTACTTTTCCTACCAAAACTGGTTTCCTATATTTTGGAATCCAAATAATATGGTAGTTAATGTTGTACTTGCAATGATGGGATGTCCTCACCGTTGCTATTTTACTTTCTATTTTGTACACTTCGGGATTGAAATGTGGATATTTGTTTTTAGTCATTGCGACCACCTCACTTTGAAGGTGGTTGCTTGTATCTTTAGGGTGTTTTTCGTTAAGCGAACCATACATTAAACTTTTAGCTTAGCGACCTCAAAAGAGAGAAAAGTTTAAGTAAAATGGTTTGCGTGAGAAACCCCCAGCTTTAGCTGGATTTATTTTGGGAGTATGTCATTTTAGAAACTAAATAAAAAAAATAAGCTAATACCCCCACGATTTTAATGGGCAAAAATAAGCTTTTATTTAAATACGCGCCACTACTTTATGATAAAAACCTATTGTGCTATCCCAAAAAACATATTTATAAATAATCCAGAATAACACTATAAAGAAATGGCAAAAATAGAGATTGAAAATATAATTTTACTGGTATTTTTTGCAGTGCTGCTTTTCCTGGGCCCGGGAGTATTATTCGGCCACAATATAAAGCATGATTTTCCTTTTGCTTACGGGGCTTCAGATGCATTCCAGCACCAGACCAGGGCAGAAGCCATTAAGGACATCGGAAACAGGTTTGATGCCCCTTACATTGTGAAAGGATTTGAGGATTTTGTTATAATCTATCCTCCGGTAATGTACCAGTTGGCAGTCATGCTCTCCTACTCTTCCGGCCTTGAGGCTTATGATGCTATATATTTTGTTGTTGCATTTTTTGCTGTAATTGCAGCGCTTGTCATGTATTTTGTAATCAGGGAATTTAACAAAACTGTAGCTATATTGTCACTGCCCCTTTCCATACTTATCTTCTCATTTCCTGCATCAACCGGGCTCTTGTGGGGCCACTGGCCTTCTGTCTTATCCCAGTCATTCGTAATTCTGGTCTTTTGGTCTATCCTTAGGATGGATCTAAAACATTCATTTGTATTGATAGCCATAGCCCTGTCTGCAACAGCCCTAACACATACTTCAGAAACAATTTTTGCAGTAATTTTCCTGCTAATATTCTTCAGCCTGAGGCTGGCATTTAAAAAATTAACAAAGCGGGATTTTATTAACATAGCTTTAGCCGGAATTGCATTCCTGATAATCTCGTCCTATTACCTGGTAATATTTATTAATACCTGGGCAGTAAAGCAGCCCTTTGTTTTTGCAGTGCAGCCATTATGGGATGGAAATCCTGGATTTTATATAGCGGGCTTCGGGCTGCTGCTTATCCCTATGGCAGTTGGCATTATTTTCTCCGTAGCCAGGATAAGCACATTGCATGTTGCTGTCATTGCCCCAATAGTGATGCTTATCGGAAGCTATATGAACTATATTGGCTTTGAAGTCAGGTCATTCCAGCTCAGGTTTTTCTGGCCGATATACTTATCCTTTTTTCTGGGGCTCGGCATTTATGCCATATTCAAATTCGCCATAAAGAAATGGAATTTGGCGTATGCCTCATCCTTGTTTATAATTTTGCTTGCGCTGTTTTCAGGAATAGTAAAATTTCCGGCATTGGCTCAAACAGGCGTACAAGCAGTGCCTTACATCCCTTACCTCAACAGGGAAACTAACCAGGGATTAATGGACTCATTCCATTGGGAAGCGCTTTCCTGGATCAGGGGCAATACTCCAAAAAATGCAACTGTGTATTTCTTTTATGGGGACATATACAGCCAGGATGCCCTCTTAAGGAACACCAAAAGAGTGCACCAGCAGGTTGATCCTGAAGATTTTGTAAAAGCCCTGCAGGAAAGAAAGGTAAGGAAAGAATATGTGACCGAGTTTCCCGGGGACACAGCAGGCTCATTTTACCAAAGGCCGTCATTCTTCCATTTTACAAGCCCGGATTTGCCCCCTGGCTTTAATTTCGGGCTAAAAGATATATGCAACTTTGATTATTATGTATTTGACAAAGTTTCCGGGCAGAATGTGCTGGCCCAGTATAACCTGCTGATAGCAAATGAAATGCTAAAAAAAGGCGCTGAAGTTGTTTTTGAAAATAATGTAGTTGCGGTGTTGAAAAGCAATAATGTTGGAGGAGATTGCATTGAAGAAGGAAATTTTTAAGGGGATAGCTAAAGAATTAAAATATGCAGTGATATTGTTTTTATTAGTGCTTGTTATATTCAAAATTGCGTTTTACAGGGAAAGCTTTGCCGTGCTGCTGAAAACTGTACTGTCATTATTCTGGCTGTTTGTCCTTCCCGGATGCTTCATAACGCTTTATTGGAAAGATAAGCTGGATTTTATTGAAAGGGCAGTTGCCGGGACAGGCATATCGGCCGCAATAATTGGGATACTGAGCTATTACATCAGCTTGGCTGGGCTGAACCTTAGGTTTCATGCCATAATATTGCCCCTGATAATAATACTTGCAGGGGTTATTATAAATTTAAAAAAATCAGATGGGCAAAAAGAGCATTAGGTGCCATAAAGAAGGCACTTCACTGCCCTAAAAATCCGCCAATAAGAAAATATATCTTACCTCTTCCTCACCCTAACCACAATATAATGCGCATGCCTTATGTCGATTTTTGCAAACAAGCCGGCTAGCAAAGGGGGCAGCGGATAATACCCAAAGCCGTAGCTTTTTTCTATGGCAAAGCCTGCTTTTCTTAAGCTCTTGAGCAGCTCTTTATAGGTCATCACAACCAGATGCCTCAGGTGCTCCTTGCCCTCTTCTGTGCTTTTCAGCAGGTTCTTTATCTTATGCTTGTCCATTTCATTGACTGACTTTATGTCATGGTCAGAGGCTCTCACATGCGGCCCTGAAAACGGCTGCATGCCCATGGCCAAAGCAAACACGTTATGCCAGCTCGCAAGGTTAGGCGTAGCAATCACCGCATACCCGTTTTTTTTCAGCACCCTGTAAATCTCGCTTATAAAAAGCTCTGTTTGCGTCAGATGCTCTATTACATGGTTTGCCACAACAGCGTCCATTGAGCCGTCCTTAAATGGAAACCTGCCATTTAGATTTGAAAGTTTTACTTTAATCCCGCGCTTAGAGGCAATTCCGGCTTTATTCTTCTCAATCTCTATCCCAAAAAGGCTCCTTGCATGGGCTTTTTTTCCGTACTCAAGCGTATTTGCCCCGTCCCAGCACCCAAGGTCAAGCAGCGAATCCAAGGGCCCATCCAGCATCTCCATAAATTTTTCCCTGGATGCAGAAACTACCCATTTATACAAATACTTAAAATAATTTTCAAGCATGCTCTTTCCCCATATCCTTATTCAGATGGCGCCTTATTAAAAAACCTGCTATAATTAGTATAACAAAAGATATAATTATGGCTGCCTTAAATGAGATAAGCATGCCTATCCAGTAAGCTAATGAGGGAAACACGCCAACTCCGATGAAAAAAGAAAAAATCATCTTCTCATCCCGGCTTAATTCAAAATTGTCTAGTATCAAATGCATCGGCGCAATAAACAATAAGAAAATGCCTAAAACAGACACCATTCCAGCTAAGCCGAGTATGAAGTAGAAGAATGCCATTGCCGCGATTAAAATAATTCCCATGCCCATATATTCCTTCATCTCAGCCTTCATGCTTGTACACCCTTATGTTTTTATTATTGTAAAGCAGTGCGTGGTTTCCCATATTTTGCTTCTCAAATTCCAGCCATAGCTCAGCCATGCCATTATAGCTCTTGTCAGGCAGCAATGCAATAGCCAAAGAGTTGCGTTTTCTAAGCGTATCCATCAATTCCTCAGCCAAGCCCTTGTCAGGCAATAATGCAATATCGGAGTAATCAAAAACAATATAATCATTAAGCAGATGGTATTTTACCGTTTCTTCCCTGTTTTCATTAAATGTCTTCCACGTCAAAAAGCCTTCAAAAAAGAAGCTGGTCCTATGGGAAAAAGATGCCATCCAGTCTGCCTTCTGCATTATTTGCCATGGGGGGCCTATAATGGACACGTTCTGATTTTCATTTAAGTTGCCCTTAAGCCACTCGCTTGCCTCAAGCTGCGCAGGATTAAGCCTGGCTAAAGGTGAAGCGTAAGCTGCTTCCAGCGTAGACTGCGCTTGCGGAAAATTATACACGAAAGCCAGGGCAACAGCCAAAATTGCAGCCCCATACTTCAAAAATCTGCCATAATTGCCCGGCAGCTTAATCAACGAAGGTATTGACAGCGCCCCAATAACAGTTATAGGCACAAAAATATGCGCGGTTGCTGACAAAGACCTGTGCAAAAAGAAAAATTTTCCTATAAAATCCCTGTGCAGGATCAAATACAGGCTGATCAGCCACGCTAGCAGGAATATATCGCGGTTTTCCCTCCTGATGGCCAAAAACAGTATTCCTATAAGCAAAAAGGGCAGCGTCCAAAGCCCGTGCATTTGCCTGAAAGAAAAATAAGACTCCGGAACAGAGCCGGTAAAGTCTTTCGGATCAGGAGCCCAATTGAATAGCCTGGATAATGATGGGTATTCATGCTCTCTTTTTGAGTCTTGGGTAAAAGACTTAATCACGTTCCCGGATTGGTAGGGAAAAACAGCAAATAAAATCAAAAATAAAGCTGCTGTTATTCCAATATGCTTCCAGTTTAAAGGCAGTTTTCTTGTTTTTAACAGCAGTGCTATTCCTAAAACAAAAATGCCCACAAGGGAATGAAAAAATGAAAGAGGGTGTATCATTAATTGTACAGCAAGTAAAATCCCAGCCAAATACAGGTATATCGGCTTATTATTCTCTTTTGTGTAAGTTGTATAATAAGCATAAAAGCAGTATAATGCCAATGGTATGAAAGCGTATCCAAACCTCTCAGGCCACTGGCCCCAAAGGTAAGGCATTATGTCCCTCAGGGAAAAGCCGAGCAGCAGTGATGATAAGACAGCAGGAAGAAAGCCATACAGGTTTCTGATAACAAAGAAAATGGAAATTATTATAGCAGTTGCAAATATCGCATTTGTCAAAAAAATCGGCACAACCCTTCCTGGCGCGAAAGCCGAGATTATTGCCAAATCTGTATGGAAAGGCGGATGGTACCACAATGTATGGGGCTTAAATTGGTTATCCCCCCCGTAGAGGTTATCAAGGAAAGGGGGAAGGTAGATAAATGTCCTGTCTGTCTGCTCAATAAAGTCTGCAAGCCCCCAATGGGATATAGCGTCAAATTCCCCATAAGGCATCTGGTTGCCCTGGAAAGGCAGCGTCCATAGGTACAATATAAACAAATAAACTGCAATAAATACGGCTGCCTCAAGGTATCTTTTATTGATTTTCATATCCTAATGCAAATAGCTGGCTTTTATAAATATTTACTCGTATCAGGGCAAAAACCTTTAAAATAAGCCACATTTATCCAAAAGCTATGGACATACTGGTAATTAAGTTAGGCGCAATAGGAGATGTAATCAGGACTACTTCCATTCTTCCGGGGCTGAAAGAAAAATACAAAAACTGCAAAATAGGCTGGGTTACAAAGAAAGAGTCCTTTGATATTCTAAAAAACAATAATTTTATTGATAAAATATTTTTGATTGGAAGCG
>Ga0209211_10012973_pt1 | contig 10395 bp, 6 predicted proteins | sample RifGroA2_FD_183992 | JGI IMG/M metagenome (GOLD analysis project Ga0209211, IMG submission 183992) | Groundwater microbial communities from Rifle, Colorado, USA - Groundwater A2 (SPAdes) (version 2) | ecosystem: Environmental > Aquatic > Deep subsurface > Groundwater | place: Rifle, Colorado...
CGCGCGCCGTATCGATCACATGTCCCAGCAGAGGCTTCCCCGCCAACGGATGCAGCACCTTGGGCAGGTCGGAGCGCATGCGCTTGCCCTGCCCCGCGGCGAGGATGACGACGTTCAACGCAGACTACCTGGGCAAGGTGGTGGAACCCATCAGGAACTGATCGACCGTGCGCGCACATTGGCGGCCTTCGCGGATCGCCCAGACCACCAGCGACTGGCCGCGCCGCATGTCGCCGGCGGCGAACACGCCGGACACGTTGGTGCTGTAGGCCTGCGCACCTTCGGTCGCAGCATTGGCATTGCCGCGACCGTCCTTGGCCACGCCGAAGGCATCGAGCACGCCGCCCACCGGGCTGACGAAGCCCATGGCGAGGAACACGAAGTCGGCCGGAATCTCGAATTCGGAGCCGGGCACTTCGCTCATCTTGCCGCCATCCCAAGCCAGGCGCACCGCCTTGATGGCCTTGAGGCGGCCGCGATTTGGACCATCCTGGTGGCCGACGAAGGCCTTGGTGCCGATCGACCAGTCGCGCGCGCAGCCTTCGTCATGCGAGGACGAAGTCCGCATGCGTAGTGGCCAGTAGGGCCAGGTCAGCGGACCGTTTTCCTGTTCCGGCGGACGCGGCAGCAGCTCGATCTGGGTGATGCTGGCCGCGCCGTGCCGATTGGAGGTGCCGACGCAGTCCGAACCAGTATCGCCGCCACCGATGACAACAACATGCTTGCCGCTGACGTTGATCGGGTTCTTGCCGCCGCCCGAGACTTCCTTGTTCTGCGGGATGAGGAATTCCAGCGCGAAATGCACGCCGGCGAGTTCGCGCCCAGGAACCGGCAAGTCGCGCGGGTGCTCGGCGCCGCCGGCCAGCACCACGGCGTCGAAATCCTGCTGCAACTGCCCGGCGCCAACCGTCTTCTTTGCGTCGTTGACGATGCCGGCGGGCAAGGCCGCGGCGGTCACCATGGTGCCGGTGACGAACTTGACGCCTTCGGCCTTCATCTGCGCCATGCGCCAGTCGATCAGCCGCTTGTCCAGCTTGAAATCGGGAATCCCGTAGCGCAGCAGGCCGCCGATGCGGTCGTTCTTTTCGAACACCGTCACGGCGTGGCCGACGCGCGCCAGTTGTTGCGCCGCCGCCAGACCGGCGGGACCGGAGCCGACGATGGCGATCTTTTTGCCGGTCTTCTTCGCTGCCGGTTGCGGCACCACCCAGCCGTTTTCGCCGGCCTTGTCGATGATCGCGCGTTCGATCGATTTGATGCCGACCGGGGTCTGCGGGATGTTCAGCGTGCAGGCCGCCTCGCAGGGCGCCGGGCAGATGCGGCTGGTGAATTCCGGAAAGTTGTTGGTCGAGTGCAGGGTTTCGATCGCCTCGCGCCAATTGCCCTTATAGACCAGGTCGTTCCAGTCCGGAATCAGGTTGTTCACCGGGCAGCCGTTGTTGCAGAACGGAATGCCGCAATCCATGCAGCGCGCGCCCTGAATTTTCGCCTGGTCGTCGGTCAAATGCGGAATGAATTCGTGATAATGGCGGACGCGGGTCTCCGCCTTTTCATAGCACTCGGAAATGCGCTGAAACTCTAGGAATCCGGTGGGCTTGCCCATTACGCTGCCTCCGCAGGGCCGCCCCAAGGGAGCAGCAAGTCATTGCACGGAAGTCGGCGCGCAACGCGCGGCGACAGAACTTCAGTCATCCCCTCCCACGGGGAGGGGGCTGGGGGGAAGGCCTGGTTCATGCTGCTTCCTTCAGTTGCGTTGCCGCCAGCTCTTTCAGGGCGCGGCGATACTCGTGTGGGAACACCTTGAGAAATTTTCCGCGGGCCTTGGGCCAATCGGCAAGCAAGGCCTTGGCGCGCGCGCTGCCGGACAGCCGGGCATGTCGCTCGATCATGCGCTTGAGCTGCGCCTCATCAGTCTGGTTGCGATGGCGCATGCCGTCGTCAGGCTGTTCCGCATCCGGCTGCACTTTCTCGAGTGCAACCATGGCCAGGTTGCAGCGCTGCGCAAACAGGCCGTCCTCGTCATAGACATAGGCGATGCCGCCCGACATGCCGGCCGCAAAGTTGCGCCCGGTGAGGCCGAGCACGGCTACCGTGCCGCCGGTCATGTATTCGCAGCCGTGATCCCCGGTGCCTTCCACCACTGCCGTGGCGCCCGAGTTGCGCACGCCGAAGCGTTCGCCGGCGACGCCGCGGAAGTACACCTCGCCGTCGATGGCGCCGTAGAGCACCGTGTTGCCGACAATGATGTTCTCGTGGGGTTGGCCGCGGAATGCCTCGGGCGGGCGCACGACGATACGGCCGCCGGAAAGCCCCTTGCCGACGTAGTCGTTGGCTTCGCCGGTCAGGTCGAGGGTAATGCCGCGCGCGAGGAAGGCGCCGAAGCTCTGCCCGGCGGTGCCGGTGAACTTTATGGTGATGGTGTCGTCGGCCAAGCCCGCATGTCCCTTGCGCCTGGCCACTTCGTACGACAGCAGGGTGCCGACCGTGCGGTTCTGGTTCCGAATCGCGGATTCGATCACGACTTTTTCGCCATGTTCCAGTGCCGGCATGGCCTTGGCGATCAGGCTGTGGTCAAGGGCGCGGGACAAGCCATGATCCTGGGCTTCGCTGTGACAGCAGGCAACGCCGGGCAGCGTCGGCTGCCGGTAGAAAATCCGCGAAAAGTCGAGGCCCCTGGCCTTCCAGTGGTCGACGCCCTTCTTCATGTCGAGCAGGTCGGAGCGGCCGATCAGCTCGTCGAACTTGCGAATGCCGATCTGCGCCATGTACTCGCGCACTTCCTCGGCGACGAAGAAGAAATAATTGACGACGTGCTCGGGCTGGCCGGAGAAGCGCGCACGCAACACCGGGTCTTGCGTCGCGACACCGACCGGACAGGTATTGAGATGGCATTTGCGCATCATGACGCAGCCTTCGACCACCAGCGGTGCGGTGGCGAAACCGAACTCGTCGGCGCCGAGCAGGGCGCCGATCACCACGTCGCGGCCGGTCTTCATCTGGCCGTCGGCCTGGACCCGGACGCGACCGCGCAGGCGGTTGAGCACCAGGGTCTGCTGCGTTTCGGCGAGACCCAGTTCCCAGGGCGTGCCGGCATGCTTGATGGAGGATATCGGCGAGGCGCCGGTGCCGCCGTCATGGCCGGCAATCACCACATGGTCGGCCTTGGCCTTGACCACGCCGGCGGCCACTGTGCCGACACCGATTTCGGAGACCAGCTTGACCGATACGCTGGCCTGCGGATTGGAGTTCTTCAGGTCGTGGATCAGTTGCGCCAGATCCTCGATCGAGTAGATGTCGTGGTGCGGCGGCGGCGAAATGAGTTGCACGCCCGGCACCGAGTGACGCAGGAAGCCGATGTATTCGGACACCTTGTGGCCGGGCAACTGACCGCCCTCCCCGGGCTTGGCGCCCTGGGCCATCTTGATCTGCAACTGGTCGGCATTGGCCAGGTATTCCGCCGTGACGCCGAAGCGGCCGGATGCCACCTGCTTGATCGCCGAGCGCAGGCTGTCGCCGGCCTGCAACGCGATGTCGCGCGCGATGCGGCTCTTGCCGATCACGCCAGCCAGCGTGGTGGCCGCCGCCACCGGTTTGTAGCGCATGCGGTCTTCGCCGCCCTCACCGGTGTTCGACTTGCCGCCGATGCGGTTCATGGCGATCGCCAGCGTGGTGTGGGCCTCGGTCGAGATGCTGCCCAGCGACATGGCGCCGGTGGCGAAGCGCTTGACGATTTCCTTGGCCGGCTCGACTTCGTCGAGGGCGATTGCCGGACCGGCTGGCCGAATCTCGAACAGGCCGCGCAGGGTCATATGGCGCTTGCCCTGGTCGTTGATCAGCTTGGCGTATTCCTTGTAGGTCTCGGTCTTGCCCGAGCGCGTCGCATGCTGCAGCTTGGCGATGACATCCGGCGTCCACATGTGCGCTTCGCCGCGCACGCGGAAGGCATATTCGCCGCCGCAGTCGAGCATGTTGGCGAGCACCGGATTGTCGCTGTAGGCATCGCTATGGGTGCGCAGCGCCTCTTCGGCCACTTCCTTCAGGCCGATGCCTTCGACCTTGCTCGGCGTGCCGGCGAAGTAGCGATTGATCAGATCCGAAGAAAGGCCTATCGCCTCGAAAATCTGCGCACCGCAGTAAGACTGATAGGTGGAGATGCCCATCTTGGACATCACCTTCATCAGCCCCTTGTTGAGCGCCTTGATGTAGTTTTTCTGCGCCTGGTAGGCGGTCGGCTTGTTCGGCAATTGTCCAGCGATGGCGGCGATGCTCTCGAACGCGAGCCAGGGGTGGATGGCCTGGGCGCCGTAACCGGCGAGCAGGGCAAAGTGGTGTACCTCGCGCGCCGCACCGGTTTCGACCACCAGGCCGCAGGAGGTGCGCAAGCCGATCTTCACCAGGTGCTGATGCACCGCGGAGCAAGCCAGCAGCGCAGGAATCGGCGCGTCCTCGCGGTTCACGCCGCGATCGGACAGTATGACGACGTTGTAGCCCGACGCAACGGCCTGTTCGACGCGGGTGCAGACTTGATAGAGCGAACGGCTCAGGCCCGCCGAACCTTCCACCGCAGGCGTCGTGATAGCGACCACGATGGGGCGGAAGGTGCCCCGCGTCAGGTCGTCAATTTTCTTCAGCTTGGCCATGTCGGCCACCGAGAGGATCGGCTGATGCACTTCGAGCCGCGGCGTCGGCTTGGTCTCATCCACCCCCAACAAGTTGGGGTTGGGGCTGACCAGCGAAATCAGCGACATGACGATCTCTTCGCGGATCGGATCGATCGGCGGATTCGTCACCTGGGCAAACAGCTGCTTGAAATAGTTGAACAGCGGCTTGGCCCTGTCCGACAACACCGGCAGCGGGCTGTCGTTGCCCATGGCGCCAGTTGCCTCTTCGCCCTGGGTGGCCATCGGCTCCAGAATGAACTTGAAGTCTTCCTGCGTGTAGCCGAACGCCTGCTGCACTTTGAGCAGCGGTCCAATCATCTTTTCGTGCGACTTCACCTCGGGCATCTCGTCCACAAAGTGGCGCGACTGCTCGATCCACTTCCGATAGGGCTTGGCCGTGGACATGGTCTGCTTGAGTTCCGCGTCGTCGATGATCCGCCCCTGTTCGAGATCGATCAGGAACATCTTGCCCGGCTGCAGACGCCACTTCTTGACAATCCGCTCCTGCGCAATCGGCAGCACGCCGATCTCGGAGGACATCACCACCAGGTCGTCGTCGGTGATCAGATAGCGCGCCGGACGCAGGCCGTTGCGGTCTAGGGTGGCGCCGATCTGGCGGCCGTCGGTGAAGGCCACGGCGGCAGGGCCGTCCCAGGGCTCCATCAGCGCCATGTGATACTCGTAGAAGGCGCGCCGTTCTTCATCCATCAATGGATTGCCGGCCCAGGCCTCGGGAATCAGCATCATCATGGCGTGCGCCAGGCTGTAGCCGCCCATCACCAGCAATTCAAGAGCATTGTCGAAGGAGGCGGAATCGGACTGGCCGTCATAAATCAGGGGCCAGACCTTTTCCAGGTCTTCGCCCAGTACCGGCGACGAGATGCCATGTTCGCGCGCGCGCATCCAATTGACGTTGCCGCGCAGCGCGTTGATCTCGCCGTTGTGCGCGATCATGCGGAAGGGATGCGCCAAGTCCCAGGTGGGGAAGGTGTTGGTGGAAAAGCGCTGGTGCGCCAGGGCCAAAGCCGAAACCACGCGCTTGTCCTGCAGGTCGCGATAATAGGTACCGACCTGGTTGGCCAGCAGCATGCCCTTGTATACCACCGTGCGGCACGACATCGACGGCACGTAGAACATCTTGGCATCGGGCAACTTGAGCGCCTGGATGGTGTGGCCGACGGCCTTGCGCAGGATGTAGAGCTTGCGCTCCAGCGCATCCGCGTCGTCGATGCCGCTGCCGGCGCCGATGAACACCTGGCGCACCACGGGTTCGATGTCCTTGGCGGCCTGGGCCAGGCCGGCGTTGTCCACCGGCACATCGCGCCAGCCCAGCAGCACCTGACCTTCGTAGCGGATGGCGCGCTCGATCACCGCCTCGCAGGCGCGCCGGCTGGCGTCCCCGCGCGGCAGGAATACCATGCCTACGCCATACTTGCCGGACGGCGGCAGGGTCACGCCCTGCTGGGCCATGTCCGCGCGGAAGAACGCGTCGGGAACCTGGATCAGAATGCCCGCACCGTCTCCCAGCAGCGGATCGTAGCCCGTGGCGCCACGATGTTCCAGATTTTCCAGAATCAGCAGCCCCTGCTCGATAATGGCGTGGCTCTTCTGGTTCTTGATGTGCGCAACGAAACCGACGCCACAGGCGTCATGCTCATTGGCCGGGTCGTAGAGACCCTGGCGCTGGGGGAGGACCATCTTGTCTTTCCTCGGAAATGCGGCCGGCAAAAAAGCCGGGGTGATGCCGCTCCCCGGCCTTGGATGGCCCGCCGAACACGGCGGACGAACTTGCAAATATACCGTCAAAAGCGATCGAATTCAATACGCTGCGACGCAGCATCCGGGCTTCATAGTTCGCCGACGGAGAACAGGCGGCGATGCTCCTTCACCGAGTAGCGGTCGGTCATGCCGGCGATGTAGTCGGCAGCAGCACGGGCAACGCTCTCGGTAGCCGCCTTCTCCAGATATTGGGGCGGCAGCAGGCGCGGATCTTCGACAAAGGCGCCAAACAGGTCGTGAATGATGCGACGCGCCTTGTTCGTCATGCGCAGCACCTGGTAGTGCTGGTAGAGATGGTCGCGCAGGAAACCCTTGAGCAAGCGGTTTTCGGCCTGCATCGTATCGGTGAAGGCGATCAGCGCAGGCGCTGCGCGAACGTCGTCCAGTGTTCTGGGCGCGGCATCGGATATGCGCCGCGCCGATTCGGCGAGCAAGTCGGTCACCAAGGCATCGATCATCCGCCGTATGGTTTCATGCACCCGACGGCGCCCCGGCATATGAGGGAATTCGGCGTCCGCCTCTGCCGCATGGCGGGCAAACAGGCTCACTCCTTCCAGTTGCTCCAGCGTCAGCAGACCGGAACGCAGGCCGTCGTCGACGTCGTGATTGTTATAGGCGATCTCGTCAGCCAGGTTGCAGATTTGCGCTTCCAGCGAGGGGCGGCGGCCATCGAGAAAGCGCCGGCCAAGCTCACCGAGATCGCGCGCCCGCGCCGTCGAACAATGCTTGAGGATGCCCTCGCGCGTCTCGAACATCAGATTCAGACCATCGAAGGCACCGTAGCGCTCTTCCAGGCGATCGACGATGCGCAGACTTTGCAAATTGTGTTCAAAACCTCCGTGGGCCTGCATGCACTCGTTCAGGGCGTCCTGGCCGGCGTGCCCGAACGGCGTGTGACCGAGGTCGTGGGCCAGTGCGATGGCTTCCACCAGGTCGTCATTGAGGTGCAGGGCGCGAGCGATCGAGCGTGCGATCTGGGCGACCTCGATGCTGTGCGTCAGTCGCGTACGAAACAGGTCGCCTTCGTGGTTGACGAAAACCTGGGTCTTGTATTCGAGACGACGAAACGCCGTGGAGTGCACAATCCGATCGCGGTCCCGCTGAAACTCGCCCCTGGCCTTGGGGCGCGGCTCGGGGACCGCACGTCCGCGACTGTTGCCGTCGTCAACCGCGTACGGCGCCAGGTCACCCACGACTGCTGGATTCGATGGCCGCGATTATTTCCTCGCGCGGGGCATCGGCATAGGTCACGGCATTCCCCATCGACTTGAGCAGGATCAGCCGCAGGCTGCCGGCGACAACCTTCTTGTCGTGAGACATCAGGTCGAGATAGCGGGCGGCGCCGAGGTCCGCTCCTTTGACCGGCAAACCGGCGCGTTGCAGCAATGCGCTGACGCGGTTCCGGTCGGCGGCAGTCAGCCAGCCGAGACGGCGCGAAAGATCGACGGCCATCATGGTGCCCGCCGCGACTGCTTCGCCGTGCAACCATTGGCCATAACCAAGACCGGTTTCGATGGCGTGACCGAAAGTGTGGCCGAGGTTGAGCAGCGCCCGTCCGCCCTCGCTGGCGGTCTCGTATTCGTCTGCGGCGACTACCTCGGCCTTGTTGGCGCAGGAACGCTCGATGGCATACGCCAGCGCGGCGCCGTCTCGCGCCATGAGGCTTTCCATATTGGCTTCCAGCCAGTCAAGAAACGGTAGATCGCGAATCAGCCCGTACTTGATGACCTCCGCCATGCCGGACGACAGTTCGCGGTCCGGCAGCGTCTTCAGGGTATCGGTATCCGCCAGCACCAGCTTGGGCTGCCAGAAGGCGCCGATCATATTCTTGCCGCGTGGATGATTGATGCCCGTCTTGCCGCCCACCGAGGAGTCGACTTGCGACAACAGCGTGGTTGGAATCTGGATAAAAGGCACGCCGCGCTGATAGGTAGCGGCGGCGAATCCCGCCAAGTCGCCGATGACGCCGCCGCCAAGAGCAACGATGGTCGTGCTCCGATCGCAGCGCTCGGCCAGCAGGGAATCGTAAATCAGGTTGAGCGACTCCCAGTTCTTGTAGGCTTCGCCATCCGGGAGGATGATCGGCGTCGCGCCAATGCCGACTTTCTCGAGCGCCTCGACATGACCTTTCATATACAAGGGGGCAACGGTTTCGTTGCTGACCAGCGCCACGCGCGGGGCTCGCAGATACGGGAGAATCAGGTCAGCGCGGGTCAGCAGGCCGCCGCCAATCAGGATCGGGTAGCTACGCTCCCCCAAGGCGAGGTTCAAGCGCCGCATTGGCTGTCCGGCTCCCATTAACTGTGGTGGCCGCAACGCGTATGGTCGCTATTGCCCGCATGGGCCTTCGCTGCAACGGCGTTTTCCACTTGCTTGACCAGATGGCTGATGCTGCCGCCGACGCTGTTGACAACGATGTCGGCCACCTCCCGGTAAAGGGGATCGCGTTGGGCGAACAATTCCTCGATCTTCTTCATGGGATCGGCGACCTGCAGCAAAGGCCGGTTCGGGTCGAGCCGGGTCCGCTCGAAGAGCAGGCGCGGCGCCACATGGATATAAACCACCATCCCTCCCCGCTCCAGTGCCGCACGATTCTCCGGACGGAGTACGGCGCCGCCCCCGGTTGCGACGACCAGATTGGACTCGTTGGCGAGTTCGGAAATCACTTTCGACTCGCGATCGCGAAATCCCTGCTCGCCCTCGATGTCGAAAATCAGCGGAATCCTGACCCCGGTACGCACCTCGACCTCGTGGTCGGCGTCTACAAACGACCGTTGCAGGCGTTTGGCAAGCTTGCGACCAACCGTTGTCTTGCCCGCACCGGGCATGCCCACCAGATAGATGTTGTTGTGTGCGCTCACAGACGGATTGTAGCAGCGCAAATGCGCAGGGCCGACATGTGCCGGCCCCTGCTTGGAGAAGGTTCGCCCTACTCTTTATCGCTGGGTCAGTGAATCGCTGACAATGCGCGGCGTAATGAAGACCAGCAATTCGCTGCGCGACTGCGTCTTGGTCGTGGTTTTGAACAGGAAGCCGACATAAGGCAGATCGCCAAGGAAGGGAACGCGATCCTGGGTCTGGATATCGGATTCCCTGGCAAAACCGCCAATCACCACCGTACCGCCGTTTTCGACGATCACGCTGGTAGTGACGGTATTGGTATCCAGGCTGCCGGTGGTCGCGTTGGTAATCGTGCTCTTGGCGATATTCAGTTCGAGGCTGATGCGGTTGTCCGGATTGACCGAGGGCGTCACGCCCAACGTAAGAGGCGCCGAAAAGGTCTGGTAGATCGGCAGGCCCGTGGTCGCATTGACCCCGGTAAGAATGGTTACCTGCTGGGTGTTGTTGATGGTCGCGGCCTTGCGGTTCAAGGTGACGATTCTGGGAGACGAAATGGTCTTGTTGCGCGAGTCGTTCTCGGCCGCCTGCAGCTCCAACGCAAGCAGCTTGGTGCCGGCGTTGTTGAACAGCATCAGGCCAATGTTGGCAGCCGACGCCAGAGAATAGCTCGGTTGGAACACATTGGTCGAGCGCGTCAGCGCCGGCGCAGTAGGTGCGCCAAACGTATCCACATTCGAAAACCCAGTCGTCGTTCCCAGGGTCGCGCGGGTCGTGTTGGTCCCCGGCACCTGATAACCTCGATTGCCCAATGAAGCAGAATCAGCCAACCGCAGACGCATGCCCAGCGAATTGGCGAAACCGGTGGATGCCTCCACGATGCGGGCTTCGATCATCACCTGCTTGGGCGGAACATCCACATTCCGGATGACTTCGCGAATCGCTTCGACCGCCGCGATCGTGTCACGGACGAATACCTGATTGGTGGCGTCGTGCACCGATATCCCGCCGCGCGAGGTGAGCATGCCCTTGCTGGCGCCGGCAGTCGCCGCTCCGCCTGCCGCAGGCGCCGCCGCCGGCGCGCCTGCCGCCGGAGCCGCTCCCGCCGCAACGCCGG
>Ga0209211_10012975_pt1 | contig 10393 bp, 5 predicted proteins | sample RifGroA2_FD_183992 | JGI IMG/M metagenome (GOLD analysis project Ga0209211, IMG submission 183992) | Groundwater microbial communities from Rifle, Colorado, USA - Groundwater A2 (SPAdes) (version 2) | ecosystem: Environmental > Aquatic > Deep subsurface > Groundwater | place: Rifle, Colorado...
CCCGCCAATACAGCAGCCCGAAGGATGCCAAGTGAAGAGAAGCAGAATCTGCCGCCAAGAAGAACGAATTGACAGTACCTGACGGGCTTGCGGCTCCACCCCCTACCTCAGGTAGGCCGAGCGAGAATGAATGGGCGCTGTGTGAGAAAAGCGTGTATAACCCACTCTCAATGTTGAGAGGTAGAAGCCTCTGGCCAGAGTATCTGGCGTGTAGGTACGGCGATTTCCCACGGCTCAGATTTTCTCTGTGTTTCTCGTCCAGAGACATAAAGACAGGATTTCGGGCGAGTTCCTCTAGCGACCATTCGCGCCCCATACGATGCAGAAAGTCTGATTTTGCCGTATCGAGGCGGTCATGAATCTTTTCAAGATCGGTGGAGTGATTCAGTAGAAAGAGATGCAAGCGCATGTGCGCTTCATCCTTAGGCAAACCACCCTCAAGGAAGTAGGAAGCGGCCTTGTGTACTTCCATGATGCAACGGGACAGAACGCATATAGCGCCCACATCGGGTTTATGCCCTCCACTTGCCAATGTCACGATAGAGTGGCCGTGCTGAACGGCCTTTGCGAACAAACCATGGCCATAGAGGATGCGTGAAGAAGATATAGAGCTTTTCCGAGCACGGGAAAGCATCTGCTCGCAAACTTCCACAATGCTTCGCAACGGATGGACTTGTGGCATCTAACGAGGTTGTAGAAAAACTCTTTTCATTCGCGCATCGTACCGAACCAAAGGCACTAGAGTCGATTTCTTTTTTAGGGACTGAAAATCATCTGGCGCGGAAGCGCCCGATCAGCCCGGCGGTTGAGGCGTCATGCGCCGACACCGCCGCTGCACCGCACAGCTCCGGCAGGATTTTCCCGGCCAATTGTTTGCCCAATTCCACCCCCCACTGGTCGAAGGAGTTGTCGGTTGCCGGGGAAAATCTTGTGCGGCAGCAGGGCTTCGAGCGCCTCGCCGCGCAGGCCTTGCGCTTCCAGCTCGGCGCGCGCTTCTTCGGCGGTCTTGCCGAGCATCATGGCCTCGGTCTGCGCGAAGCAGTTGGCGAGCAGGATGGCGTGGTGTTCGCCGGTCGGGTTGTGGCTGTGCAGCGGCGCGAGGAAATCCGCCGGGATCAAGCGCGTGCCCTGGTGGATGAGCTGGTAGAAGGCGTGCTGGCCGTTGGTGCCGGGCTCGCCCCATAGCACCATGCCGGTGTCGTAATCCACCGCGTGGCCGTCGCGGTCCACGCGCTTGCCGTTGCTTTCCATCTCCAGTTGTTGCAGATAGGCCGGGAAGCGGTGCAGGTACTGGTCGTAGGGCAGCACGGCGTTCGACTGGGCGCCGAAGAAATTGCCGTACCAGATGCCGAGCAGTCCGAGCAGCACCGGCATGTTCCGCTCCAGCGGCGCGCTGCGGAAGTGTTCGTCCATCGCGTAGGCGCCGCCTAGCAACTCTTCGAACCTGTCCATGCCGATGTGCAGCGCGATCGGCAGGCCGATGGCCGACCATAAGGAGTAGCGCCCGCCGACCCAGTCCCAGAACTCGAAGACGTTGTCCGGGTGGATGCCGAATTCCCCGGTGGCCTTGAGGTTGGTGGAGACGGCGGCGAAGTGTTTTGCCACGGCTGCTTCGTTACCCAGCTTTTCCACCAGCCCCAATTTTTCAAGCAACCAGACCCGCGCGGAGCGCGCATTGGTCAGGGTTTCCTGGGTGGTGAAGGTCTTGGAGCTGACGATGAACAGGGTGGTTTCGGCGTCCAGCTTCTTCAGCGTCTCGGCGAGGTGCGTGCCGTCCACGTTGGAGACAAAATGCGCGCGCAGCGTCGGGCTGGAGTAGGGCTTGAGCGCCTCGCAGACCATCAGCGGGCCGAGGTCGGAGCCGCCGATACCGATGTTGACGATGTCCGTGATTTGCTTGCCGGTATGGCCGCGATGCGCGCCGTTGCGCACCGCGTCGGAGAAGCGGCGCATCAGCTCCAGTACGCGCCGCACATCGGGCATGACGTTCGATGGCGGCGGGCAATCCGGCCTGTTCGGCAAGCGCCACGAGCAGCTTGACGGTTTCGTCGGTAATGCGGTTCTTGGAGTAGTCGAACAGCAGGTCGCCGAGTTGTAGCGAGAATTTGCCGAAACGCGCCGGGTCGTCGCGGAACATCTGGCGCATGTGCAGCGGCTCGATGGCGGCATGGTGCGCCTTGAGCGCCTGCCAGGCCGGGGAGGTGGTCAGTTTTGACATGAGATTCCGTTCAACCAAAAAGCGCAGTTTGCGATAAAAGTCTTGTCAATTCAAGGTATTGCATTGTTTCCGTAGGTGCGGATTTATCCGCACATATCCCGTTGTTTGTGCGAATGAATTCGCACCTACTATCCACTCAACCAGTTTTTTTAGCCAAGCTTGCTAGGCCTCCGGTATCAAAATCACTCCGGCCAGCGGCGGCAGGACAATTTCAGCGGAGCAGGGCAGCCCCATCCAGGGAATGGCCTCCGCCTGAATCAGCCCGGCGTTGCCCAGGTTGCTGCCCATGTAATATTCCGAATCGCTGTTCAACACTTCGCGGTATTGCGCCTGCATCGGCAGGCCGATGCGGTAGCGTTTGCGCGGCACGGGGGTCAGGTTCAACGCGACGACGGCGATGGAGCCGTCGCGCGCGCGCCGCTGGTAGGACAGCACGGATTTCTCCGCATCGTTGCAGTCTATCCAATCGAAGCCCTCGTGCTGGAAATCCAGGTCGTGCAGCGCGGCCAGCTTGCGGTAGAGCTGGTTGAGGTCGTGCGCCAGATTCTGCATGCCGCGATGCATATCTTGCCCGAGTTGCCACCATTCCAGTTCCCATTTCGATTGCCACTCGCGCCCCTGCGCGATTTCGTTGCCCATGAAGTTGAGTTTTTTGCCCGGCGTGGTCATCTGGTAAGTGAGCAGCAGGCGCAGGTTAGCGAATTTCTGCCAAGCGTCGCCGGGCATCTTGGACAGCAGCGAACCCTTGCCATGCACCACTTCATCGTGCGAGAACGGCAGCACGAAGTTCTCGGTGTAGGCATAGAGCTGGCCGAAGGTGAGCTGGTTGTGGTGATAGCGGCGATGCACTGGTTCATGGCGGAAATAGCTCAGCGTGTCGTTCATCCAGCCCATGTTCCACTTGATCGAAAAGCCCAGCCCGCCGAGATAGACCGGGCGCGACACGCCCGGCCAGGCGGTGGATTCCTCCGCCATGGTCAATGCGCCGGGGAATTCCTCGTGTACCATGATGTTCATCTCGCGCAGGAAATCCACCGCGTCGAGATTTTCGCGCCCGCCGTATTTGTTCGGGATCCACTCGCCCGCCTTGCGCGAATAGTCCAGGTACAGCATCGAGGCGACCGCGTCCACGCGCAGGCCGTCGAAGTGGAATTCGGACAGCCAGAAGTGCGCGCTGGACATCAAAAAGCTCTTCACCTCGTTGCGCCCATAATTGAATACATGCGTGCCCCATTCTTCGTGGAAGCCGAGGCGCGGGTCTTCGTGTTCATACAGCGCAGTGCCGTCAAAGCGCGCCAGCGCCCAGTCGTCCTTGGGAAAGTGCGCCGGCACCCAGTCGAGGATCACACCGATACCTGCCTGGTGGCAGCAATCGACGAAGTGGCGCAGCTCATCAGGCGAGCCGAGGCGGCTGGTCGGCGCAAAATAGCCGGTGGCCTGGTAGCCCCAGGATTCGTCCAGCGGGTGCTCGGAGATCGGCAGCAACTCGATGTGCGTATAACCCATGCCCTTGACGTAAGGCACGAGGTCGGCGGCCAGCTCGCGCCAGTTGTAGAAGCGCCCGTCGGGGTGGCGCTTCCACGAGCCGGCATGCACTTCATAGATGTTGATCGCGCCGTGCAGCCAATCCCATTGTCCGCGTTGCTTCATCCATTCGCCGTCCTGCCAGCGGTGCCGGTTGGACGGGGCGGCAAGGGCGGCTGTGCCGGGGCGATGTTCGTAGCCTTGCGCGTAGGGGTCGGTCTTGGTCAGCAGGTGCCCGGTGGCGCGGTTGCGGATCTCGTAGCGATACAGCGCGTGTTGCGCAATCTCCGGGATGAACAGTTCCCACACGCCGCTGGAGCCGTGCGAGCGCATCAAATGGATGCGGCCATCCCAGTTGTTGAATTCGCCTACCACGCTGACGCGTTCGGCATTCGGCGCCCAGACGGCAAAGCGCACCCCTTTGACGCCGTCGATCTCGATGCCGTGCGAACCCAGCATCCGGTAGCCCTGGCGCAGCTTGCCTTCGCCGAACAGGTACAAGTCATCCGGGGAGATATGGGGTTGAAACTGGTAGGGGTCGAAGACTTCATGGGTCGCGCTGCCATAGTGCATGCGCAGACGGTAGGGGCGGGCGGGTTCGCTGCTGCCGCGCCATTCAAATACCCCGGCGGGGTGGATACGCTTAAGCGCACCGGCTTCAGTGCTGTTCAGCAGCTCGACTGCGGTGGCATGCGGTTCATAAACCCTGACAACCCACTCCGCACCCTCGCGATGCAGGCCGAGTAAACCGAATGGATCATGGAGGCGAGTTTGCAGCAGCGATTCGATCGGTTTCTTCACCTGTTCCACCATTGTCCTTGTCTAGTGGGACGATTGTAAACGATAATGGCAGGGCTACAACAAGGTAAATAAGGGAGCGCAAAATGAAGGCTGAACCGGGTTACCTGCAAAGAAAATATCATCTTGCCACAGGCGAACTGGCATCGCGTTTTGTCAGCCGCATCACCAAGAATACCTATGCAATGGTGCTGGCCGGTGGACGAGGCAGCCGCCTGTATCAACTGACCGATTGGCGCGCCAAGCCCGCCGTTCCTTTCGGCGGAAAGTTCCGCATCATCGATTTCGTGCTGTCCAACTGCGTCAATTCCGGCATTCGCCACATCGGTGTGGCAACGCAATACAAATCGCACAGCCTGATCCGGCACATCCAGCAAGGCTGGTCTTTTTTGAGCGGCCAATTCGGCGAATCCGTTAACTTATTACCCGCGCAACAGCGCGTCAGTGAAGAGCACTGGTATCAGGGAACCGCCGATGCGGTATACCAGAACCTCGATATCCTGCGTGAGGCAGACCCGGATTTTGTATTGGTTCTGGCCGGGGATCATGTTTATAAAATGGACTACGGCAAGCTGCTCGCGTTTCACGTCGAAAAGAAAGCCGAGATGACGGTTGCTTGCCTGGAAGTGCCCGTGGCGGACGCAACCGCGTTTGGCGTAATGGACGTAGATGCTAACTCCCGTGTTGTAAAGTTCGACGAGAAACCCGCTCACCCCGCTTGCATTCCAGGCAGGCCGGACAAGTCGCTGGCCAGCATGGGCATTTATGTGTTCAACGCGCGCTTTCTTTTCGATCAGTTGGTTCGCGATGCAGACGATCCGCGTTCCAGCCACGATTTCGGCAAGGACTTGATCCCGCATATGGTTTCGAATTATCGGGTATTTGCGCAAAGCTTCGAGCAAAGCTGTGTTGGCATAAGCAACGGCCAGGGTCCTTATTGGCGCGACGTGGGCACCATCGATGCCTATTGGGAAGCCAACATGGAACTGACCAAGGTTATTCCAGACCTGAATATGTACGACCAGGAATGGCCGATCTGGACGCATCAGGAGCAGTTGCCGCCGGCCAAGTTCGTGTTCGACGATGAAGACCGGCGCGGCATGGCCATCGATTCGCTGGTTTCCGGCGGATGCATCATCAGCGGTTCGACGGTGCGCCGCTCGCTGCTGTTTTCGGATGTGCGCGTCGACAGCCATTGTAATATTGAAGATTCGGTGCTGCTGCCCAAGGTGAATATCGGAAGGCATGTCACGTTGAAGCGCGTCATCGTGGACAAGAGCTGCAATATTCCCGAGGGACTTGAGGTCGGGGTCAACCCGGAAGAAGACCGCAAGCGCTTCCATGTCAGCCCGAATGGCGTGACGGTGATTACCCCGGAAATGCTCGGGCAGAAGGTTCACAGCCTGCGTTAATTTGAAGAATTTCAGCCCCAGAAAGCAGGCAGTTCCGTCATGAAAAGATCCGTTGACCTGGTTTTCCTGTGGCATATGCACCAGCCGGATTACCGCGATTATTCCAGCGGCGATTTTGTGTTGCCGTGGACCTATTTGCATGCCATCAAGGACTACACCGACATGGCTTACCACCTTGAGCGGCATCCCAAGATGCGCGTCGTGGTGAATTTCGTACCGGTTCTGCTCGATCAACTGGAGGATTACGCAGACCAGTTTGCCACCGGTAAGTTGCGCGATCCCTTGTTGCGCATGCTGGCGCATGAAAACATCGGCGAATTATCCGCAACACAGCGGCAATTCATCCTGGATGCCTGCTTCCGCAGCAACCACACCAAGATGATCGCCCCCTATCCGGCCTACAAGCGCCTGCTGGAATTGTTCGCCCGCCTGCAGGCGGACGGAGAAATCGCCTTGTCCTATCTATCTGGGCAATATATGGCTGACCTGCTGACCTGGTATCACCTGGTCTGGTGCGGCGAGAGCGTGCGCCGCGAGCACGAGCTGGTAGCGCGTTTGATGAGCAAGGCAGAAGGGTTCAGCCATGAAGACCGCGGGCAATTGCTTGATCTAATCGGCGAATTGATTGCCGGCATCGTGCCGCGCTACCGCAAGCTGGCCGAATCGGGGCAAATCGAGCTGTCTGCCACACCGCATTACCATCCCCTGGCGCCGTTGCTGATTGATCTTGCCAGCGCAAAAGATGCCATGCCCGATGCGCCATTGCCCAAGTCGCCGCATTACCCCAAGGGGCGGCTGCGCGTGACTGAACAAATCCGGCTGGCGAAGAAGAAACATCGCGAACGTTTTGGCGTCGAACCGCAAGGGATGTGGCCGGCCGAAGGGTCGATCTCCTCGGAAGTGCTGGAAGTGCTGGCCGCCGAGGGCTGCCGCTGGGCGGCCAGCGGCGAAAGTGTGCTGGTCAACAGTCTGCGCAAGGCGCAACACGCCGTTCCGGCACAAGCGCAATACTTGTACCGGCCTTATCGCATGGAGAAGGGCGGTGATGGTTTGCAATGTTTCTTCCGCGACGACCGCTTGTCCGACCTGATCGGTTTTGAATATTCGCGCTGGCATGGCAAAGACGCGGCGATTCATTTCATCAGCCAGATCGCAGATATCGCGCAACATGCCGCAGAAGATGAAACGCCCATCGTGAGCGTGATTCTCGATGGTGAAAACGCATGGGAGCATTACCCTTATAACGGTTTTTATTTTCTTGATGAGCTTTATGCGGCTCTCGAGATCCATGAGCAGATACGCACCACCACTTACAGCGATTACCTCAAAAAGCAGAGTATGGCAGGCCCCGTGACCGACTATGCCCGCGTGCACAGTCTTGGGAATATCGTTGCGGGTAGCTGGGTTTATGGCAATTTCTCGACCTGGATAGGCTCGCCCGACAAGAATCGCGCATGGGACTTGCTGTGCGTCGCCAAGCAAAGCTTCGATATGGTCATGTCCAGCGGCCGGCTCAGTCCTGCCGAACAGGAAGCGGCCGAAAGGCAGCTTAGTTCTTGCGAAAGCTCGGACTGGTTCTGGTGGTTTGGCGACTACAACCCCGCACACTCGGTAGCCAGTTTCGATCGTCTGTTCCGCCATAACCTGACCGAATTGTATCGCCTGTTGAAATTGCCGCCGCCGCTGAATTTGTCGGAGCCGATCAGCCAGGGCGGCGGCTCACCCGAGGGAGGAGGCGCGATGCGGCGCGCTTCCGAATAAATCTGACGGCCTTTTTTCTGAAAATAGAAATCTGACGCGCTTATGTTGAATATGCGAGCAAGCGGCATACTGCTTCACCCTACATCGCTCCCCGGCAGGTTCGGCGCCGGCGACTTGGGGGAGGATGCGTACCGGTTTGTCGATTGGCTGAAAAGCGCCGGTCAAACCTACTGGCAGGTGTTGCCGCTGGGTGAAATCGGCCCCGGCCACTCTCCGTACATGAGCAAATCCGCCTTTGCCGGCAATGTCCTGCTGATCGACCTCCACGAATTAGCCAAGTATGGTTGGCTGGATCAAAGCGATCTGGAGCCGCTGCCGGAATTCAGTTCCGACCGGATCGATTTTTCGCTGATGCACCCCTTCCGCATGGAGCGATTGCGCCGCGCATCAAATATCTTCTTCTCATTAAACAATGAGATGCATCATGAATTTAAAGAATTCTGTAATGATGAAAAAGACTGGCTGGAGGACTATGCGCTGTTCATGGCAATCGCCGAACATTACAACCAGCAGGAATGGAGCCTCTGGCCGGCCGAGCTGGTGCGCCGGGACGACCAGGCATTAAGCAGGGCGAAAAAAGAGTACGCCGAGGAAATCAGCTTCTGGAAATTTTGCCAATGGCGTTTCGCGCACCAGTGGTTCCGTCTGAAAGAATACGCCAACTCTCACGGCATTTGGATCATCGGCGATGTGCCGATCTTTGTCGCCTACCAATGCGCCGACGTGTGGGCACACCAGGAATTGTTCAAACTGGATGAAAACGGGCGCCCTTTGGTGGTTGCCGGGGTGCCGCCCGATTATTTCAGCGAGACAGGGCAGTTATGGGGAAACCCCGTCTACCGCTGGGAAAACCACGAAAAAACGGGCTTTGCCTGGTGGGTGGCACGCATGCGGCACGCGTTACACCATACCGATCTCGTGCGCGTCGACCATTTCCGGGGATTTGCCGCCTATTGGGAAATACCCGCAGACGCCCCCAACGCCATCGACGGCAAATGGGTGCCCGTTCCCGGAGACAAGCTGCTTCATGCACTGCAACAAAGCTTTCCCTATCTCCCTATTATCGCCGAGGATCTGGGGGTGATCACCCCTGATGTGGTCGAGCTTCGCGACAAATTCGGCCTTCCCGGTATGCGGGTTCTGCATTTTGCCTTTGCCGAAGGTGAATCCAACCTTTTCCTGCCGCATCACTACATACCGAATACCGTTGCCTATACGGGAACTCACGATAACGACACAACCCTGGGGTGGTGGAGTACATTATCCGATAAGGAAAAAATCTTTGCGCAACAGTATCTTAATAGCGACGGTCAGGATATTCAGTGGGACATGATGCGGGTATTGTCAGGCTCGGTGGCGAATACGGTCATTTTTCCCATGCAGGATGTCCTCGGGTTGTCTGGCGAGCACCGAATGAACTTCCCGGGACATCCGGCAGGGAATTGGAAATGGCGTTTTTCCTGGGCACAGATCAAGCAAGAATACACTCTGGAATTAGCCAGGATGTCTGCCGAATATAAGCGGCTTACCTATAGCCTTCGCCCTTGATTAAGAAATAGGTAATAGGTGTTCAACCGGCAAGCAATTGAATAATTGTAGCAAACACTTTTTATTTCATTTGACATAATATACATTATGCGTATTTCAGGATAAGGCAAAGCGGAACTGTTTGCGGTTCAGTATGCCTCCAGATTGGCGCCGTTCAGGTTCAGCGAATGACGCCAGAACTGGTCGTCGCGGTCGAACAGCCGATAGGTACCGCGCGGTCCCCAGGTTCCAGCCGCATAACCGTTGATGAAATCGCGCTCCATCGCCCATACTTTGAGGATGGGATCCACCACACGCCATGCCGCTTCCACTTCATCGATGCGCAGGAACAACGAATGGTCGCCCAGCATCACGTCCAGCAGTAGACCGGCATATGCATCGTAATCCTCGTCGCCGTGCTTGCGGTAAGTGGCATCCAGGCTGATAGCGCGAGTGTGCAAGTCCAGCCCCGGCACCTTGACCTGCATTTCCATTTTCAGGCAGTCGTTGGGTTGGATGCCCAACATAATCCAGTTCGGCTGCGATGGGCCGTGGCGCGTATGACGCATCAAGTCCTGCGGCGGGTTCTTGAAACGAATGCAGATAGCCGAACTGTTTTCCGGCATGCGCTTGCCGGTGCGCAGATAGAACGGCACACCCGCCCAGCGCCAGTTATCCACAAACAGCTTCAGCGCCGCATAAGTTTCAGTGGTGCTGTCCTCCGCCACACCCGGCTCTTCCAGATAACCGGGAACGGCCTTTTCGTCAATGGTGCCGCTGGTGTACTGTCCGCGGAATGCGTGGGCATTCACCGAGTTTTGCGTGATCGGGCGGATCGCTTTCAGCACCTTTACTTTCTCGTCGCGCAGGTGTTCGGCGGACATGGTCACCGGCGGCTCCATTGCCACCAGCGCCAGCAATTGCAGCAAATGGCTCTGGATCATGTCGCGCAAAGCGCCGGAGCCTTCGTAGTAGCCGGCACGCCCTCCGACACCGAGGGTCTCGGAATGGGTAATTTGCACGTGATCGATGTAATGATGGTTCCACAGCGGCTCCAGCAACAGATTGGCGAAGCGGAACACCATCACGTTCTGCACCGTGCCTTTGCCGAGGTAGTGGTCGATGCGGTAGATCTGCGGCTCGTTCAGACGGC
>Ga0209211_10012976_pt1 | contig 10393 bp, 12 predicted proteins | sample RifGroA2_FD_183992 | JGI IMG/M metagenome (GOLD analysis project Ga0209211, IMG submission 183992) | Groundwater microbial communities from Rifle, Colorado, USA - Groundwater A2 (SPAdes) (version 2) | ecosystem: Environmental > Aquatic > Deep subsurface > Groundwater | place: Rifle, Colorado...
TCTCACCAGCGACGATCATACCGGAAATTAAAAAAATAGTCCGGTCTGTTACCTACGAGAAAGCGAAGGAAGTGGCGGATACGGTGTGTCAATTTGATGACCCGGAAAAAACAATTAATTATCTTAGGAATATTGCTATAGAAATATTGCCTGAGGCTTTTTAATAACCAAAATATCCTTGACAGGATGAAATAGCATTATTAAAATTCATCATAAGTATTTTAATTTATTATATTTGAAATTTTTAAGGGTGAATTGACGATATTCTGAAAATACGTATTCGGTTTGCTAAATTAGGCGATATTCGCTTTATCTCTCATCATGATTTGATGAAGGTCTTTGAAAGGGCTATTAGAAGGGCTAACATACCTATTGCAATGTCCAAAGGTTTTAACCCTCACCCCAAGTTGTCTCTACCCTTAGCCCTGAGTGTTGGAATAGTCAGTAAAGATGAAGTTTTGGAAGTTGAATTGCTCCAATCAGTGCCTTCCGGGTCTTTGGTTGAAAGCTTGGGCAGACAATTGCCAAAAGAAATTCAAATTCTGTCGGTAGAAACCATACCACTTTCTTCAAAGAGTCCTGTTCGTGATGTAACGTACGAGATCATTTTTAAGGAGCCGGGATTCTTAAAAAGCTTAAAGATTAGCGAATTTCTCCAGCAATCTGCTATAGTGGTAAATCGTACGAAAGATGGATATCAAAAACCTTTTGATATTCGACCGTCTATTCAGGAAATCACGGTAAAGCCTAACGGTTTGATTTTGTCTATTAAAATGATACCAGAAGGCATGGCGAGACCCGAAGAGGTACTCCATGCCTTATGTGGAAACGGGGGAAAAGAGCTCTTTGAAATTATCAGAACAAAGGTCAATTTGTTTTCTTCTGCCTGACTGAGGGAAAAATCATGGATAAAAGGATGCTTATTAATGCAGTTGAAACTGAAGAATGCCGTATTGCTATTTTAGAAAATAATGTTTTAGAAGAACTTTATATTGAAAGGAGTTCTCGGGGACAGATTGCTGGAAATATTTACAAAGGAAAGGTTGTGAACGTTGAATCCAGTATTGAAGCGGCATTTATTGATATTGGACTCAAAAAAAATGGGTTTCTCCACGTATCGGATGTCTTACCGCGCCGAGGAAGTGAGAGTTCTCAATCAGAAACAGAGACCCAGGCAAAACATCATCGGGAATCTCACAAGATACGAGACCTTCTTCGTCAAGGGCAAGAAGTGCTGGTTCAGGTAACGAAAGAGAGTATTGGTGCAAAGGGACCCAGTCTGACAAGCTATATCAGCCTGCCTGGGCGGTTTTTGGTTTTAATGCCGGATATGCCACGTCTTGGTGTTTCTAAGAAAATCACGGACGAAGAAGAGCGACAACGATTAAAAACCATACTCGAAGGTTTGCGCCCACCTCAAAATATAGGTTTTATCATACGAACGGCAGGGGCACTACAGACCAAAAAGGAAATCCGCAAGGATTTCCATTATTTATTGAGACTGTGGAAAAACATCGAAAAACGGGCGAAAAACACTAATGCGCCTGCAACCATTTATCAGGAAAGCGATCTTGTTATTCGTGCTATCAGGGATATTTTTTCTACCGACATACGAGAAATCATTGTTGACTCAGAACCTGTTTATGAAAGAACGCGTGATTTTCTTCGTATCATTATGCCCAAATACGAAAAAATTTTAACCCTTTATAACGAAAATAAGCCGTTATTTCATAAATATGATATTGAGAAAGAAATTGAAGGAATAAACTGCAAAAAAATTCCTTTGCCCCGCGGGGGGTCGATTGTAATTGAACAGACCGAGGCCCTTGTTGCAATTGATGTAAACAGCGGTAAGTTTAAAGAGGAGAGCGATCCAGAAGAAACTGCCTTTAAGACAAATCTTAAAGCTGCAAAAGAAATTACACGGCAAATACGACTGCGGGATATAGGAGGTGTAATTGTAATTGACTTTATTGACATGCGGGAGGAATCACACAACCACGCTATCGAGAAAGTCCTCACAGATGCATCAAAACGGGATAAGGCTCGAACGAAGATGCTCAAGATGTCAAAATTTGGCACCATTGAACTCACCAGACAAAGGATTCGTTCAAGTCTTCGGGATGTTCTTTTTGAGGAATGCAAACTTTGCCGAGGCACAGGTTATGCCAAGACGGTTGAAAGTCTTTGTTTAAATGCCATGAGAGATATAAAATTTGCTATTCATTTGCCGCAGATTGCAAAAATCGAAATTATTGCAAACACCGAGGTCGCTAATTACTTGCAAAATCAAAAAAGAAGGCAAATGATTGAAATCGAGGAGTCTTATAATAAGAAGATTACCATCTTTAGTACAACAAATCATGAATATGGTAAAATAGAGATTCGGTTTTTTAATAATAAAGATGAACCAGTTATGGTATGATAGGGAACCTAAAAATTTATTTGTATTCAAACTGAAAATTGAAAGGAGAAAATAATAAATGTACGCAATAATAAAAGACAGGGGGAAACAGTACAAGGTCAGGGCTGGTGAGCGCCATCTCATCGATCTGAAAGCCGATGCTAAAGTTGGAGAAACTCTGGAATTTAATGATGTGTTAGTTTATTCAAATGAGCAAGACAATGCAAACTTTGGGTCTGCAGCGAATAAAAATGCAAAAGTTATTGCAGAAGTTGAAGGTATGAAAAAGGGTGTAAAATCGATGACAATAAAGTTTCGCAGGAGAAAGGAATCGATGACCAGAAGAGGTCATCGTGAAAAATATACCAGGATAAAAATCAAAGAAATTCGATTGGATTAGGGATCAATTTTTATCGCTGGCTCGGTAATTTTCGATATATCTTTTCAAAACGGAGGGCAGGAATATGGCACATAAAAAAGGACAAGGATCTTCAAAGAATGGAAGAGACAGTAATCCCCAAATGCGGGGCGTAAAGAGATACGGCGGACAAGTTGTAACAGCCGGCTCTATCATAGTCCGTCAATGTGGAACAAAATTTAAGCCTGGATTGAATGTTGGTATTGGAAGGGACGATACGCTTTTTTCCAAGGTGGATGGCGTGGTGAAATTCGAGACAAGACGCCGTGTAAGCGTCTACTCAGCGCCCAATTAATGTTTTTGGTTTCATAGCAGCTTTTTTCGGTATGCTACGGTGAACGCATACATATTCTAATACAGGAGATTTTGTGTAAAGGGTGCTTATAAAATGCACCCTTTGTATTTTCCAGACCATGTTTGTTGATGAAGCAGTCATATTTGTAAAAGGAGGGGATGGAGGAAACGGCTGTGTAAGTTTCCGAAGGGAGAAGTACGTCCCTCATGGAGGACCTGACGGAGGAAATGGAGGTATGGGTGGAGACGTTATATTTCATGTCAGTGATAAAATTGATACATTGCTGGACATTACTTCCCGAGTTAAACATATTGCAGAAAGCGGGGCTCATGGGAAAGGTTCTACGAAAAGAGGAAAGGACGGCAAAGACCTCAGTATCGATTTACCCAGAGGCACAGTAGTTAAAGATAAAGAAAGTGGTCGTATCTTGAAAGACATGAGCACCGTTGGAGAAAGCATTATCATTGCACGGGGCGGAAGAGGAGGACGGGGGAATAAACACTTTGCAACTTCCATCAATCAGGTGCCACGCCAGGCAGAAAAAGGCAAACCCGGTGAAGAGCGCTGGCTGACCCTTGAGTTGAAGTTGCTTGCAGATGTCGGCCTCATTGGAATGCCCAATGCGGGGAAATCGACATTACTCTCCCGCATATCTGCTGCAAGACCTAAAATTGCAGATTATCCTTTTACCACACTGCAACCTCAATTAGGAATTGTAGAGGTTGAGAATTGCCGGCGATTTGTTGTTGCAGACATCCCGGGTCTTATTGAAGGTGCGCATAGTGGAATAGGACTTGGTGATGAATTTCTGCGTCATATTGAAAGGACGAAATTATTAGTGCATCTTTTGGATGTCTCACCTTTTGCAAGGATGAACCCCTCGGATGCATATAGTATCGTTCGGAATGAATTAATACAATATAACCCGAAACTCGCTGAAAAAAAGGAAATTGTCATTGCAAATAAAACCGACCTTTTAGATACAGAAAGTGGTAACGAATTCATTCAAACACTAGAAGAAAAAATTTCCAAACCCGTTTGTCCTGTTTCTATGGTTACCGGCAAAAACATCGGCACTCTTATAAATATGATTATAAGCGCTTTAAATGAAATCCAGTTCCAAAAAAGCGAACTTCTATGTGGCTAGCAATTGACATTGGCAATACAAATATCCATATCGGGATATTTGAAGACGATGTCCTGCATTCCTCCTATTCAGTGAAAAGTGAAATTTCACGTCCACTTCTGGAAAATTTAGAAAAAATTTTAAATCCAGCTGCTATTACCAAACCACAGGCCGTTGTCATCTCGTCTGTTAATCCAAAAACAGAAGTTTTTGTCATTGAATATATCCAAAAACATTTCTTTGTAAATCCCCAATTTATTGGAAAGGATATTCCAATTCCTATGGTGGTGCTAACCGACCAGCCGGAAAAGGTAGGTATGGATCGTCTCGTGAATGCACTTGCAGCATTTGAAAGGACAAAGAGCTGGACGATAGTCATTGATGCGGGTACTGCAATAACTATTGATGTGATAAACGATAGGGGTGCTTTCATGGGAGGCATTATTGCGCCTGGTATGGGCATATCTTCAAAAGCACTGCATTACTATACTGCGCTTTTACCGGAGATACCTATCACTAAACCAAAAAGTATCCTCGGGAAAAACACAGAAGGTGCAATAAATTCCGGCATTTATTGGGGCACGGTCGGTATGGTAAGCAGGCTTATAAGTATGCTTTGTGACGAACTGAAATGTCAGCCAGCGATAATAGCAACAGGGGGAGATGCGCAGCTGCTGGCATCAGAAATACGCCTTATTACTGCCGTACTTCCCAATCTGGCCTTGGGGGGGATCAAAATTGCGTACAAGAAAAATCTTCCTTCAAATTTGCGAAATTAATGTTGTTTGATTTTTTTGATCAATTTTCTATATCGAACGTCTTCTCTGAGATATGCCAGATCCTTATCCCTTTCCAGATGATGAAAGTCTTTATATCCTAACATAATTGCCTTTTCCAGGGCATCAAATGCGGCATCAGTATTTTTGAGCAATGCATAGCTGCATGCAAGGTTATAATGGATCATGGGGTCTTTGGGTCTGAGGCTGCATAATTTTTGATCAATCTGAAGGCCTTTTTCATACATCCCATGTGTCGTATACGCATTGCCTAAATACATAAGGCAATCAATATAATTTGGATTTTTTTCAAGAACGCCTTCGAGAAACCAAATAGTAAATTCTTCACCTTCTTTTTTAAACGAACCAGACTTAATGGTGAATTCGTAATGTGGCAACGTAATCGAGTTTATAAATCTATTTTTTGCTTTTGTTTCCATAATACACTTTTTAAGAAGAGTAAATGTTAATGAAGTTTTGAATAAATTCAGGCAAATTCTTAATAATCATTTAGAGTTTACTTTAAAGAAAGATATTTACGTACTGGTTGTATTATTGATTATAGTAGTTGCTCTTACGTAAATATATTTATAAAATATGTCGTTGTCAAGTGCAAGTATAGATTTTTTATTTACGGGATAACGGAGGGTATAAAATGCCGATCGATAAAGAACTAATAAAAAGTAAAATTCACAGCAGGGAAGACATTTCACTGAAAACTATTGCCGACATTGTAGCATATCAGATATCGGGAAGTCCTGAAGATATGGGGCCGGAATCGAACTTTTTAGCGGCTGCGGAGTCCGTAGCTCAATATATATCAGAAAACTTTAAAGACATGGATTCATTCAAAAACCAGTTGTCTCAGCTTGATAAGGGAATGAAATCCATTAATCAATTTGCTGATACGGTGTTTAATTACTATCAGGATAAGCAACTCCTGAGCTTTGAAATCGTTAAAACTATGATTTCGAGAGTAAAAGAAGTTAACTTAAAAATGATTACCGATATTGTGGCTTATAAAATTTACCAGAGTCCGGATGATAAAGGGCCGGAATTAAACTTTATATCCGCTGAAACGTTTGTTGCCCAGTATACATCAGAAAATTTTAAAAATTTACGTGAATTCAGGAGATGCCTTGCAGACCTTGGGAAAGGTTCATACGCCCTGGAGGCATTTGCCGATTTGGTATATAAATATTATTGCCAAAAGAAAAATTAATACTGCTGATTTTTTACTTCATAAAAACTTGATACTGGCTATGACAGTGTACTAAGAGGTTCAAATGACGTTTAAAAGCTATCCTTGTATACGCACGAAACTTCCCGGCCCCAATGCAGTTCAATACCTGGAAAAGGAAAAGAAATATATCTCGCCTTCGTCGACGAAGGGCTACCCGTTGGTGGTAAAAAGTGCAAAAGGTATGGTGGTTACGGATGTTGATGACAATATCTTTCTTGATTTTACCTCGGGTGTAGCCGTATGTAATACCGGACACAATCACGACCAGATTGTTGCGTCGATTTCCAGTCAGGCAAGTACGCTTATTCACATGTCAGGCGCAGATTTTTATAATCCCTTGCAAATTCAACTAGCAGAAAAACTCTCTGCAATTTGTCCAGGATCTTATACTAAAAGGGTTTTCTTTGGGAATTCTGGCGCTGAGTCCGTAGAGGCTGCGTTTAAACTTGCGCGCTACCACACTAAGCGCAGCATTGTTATTGCCTTTTACAATGCCTTTCATGGAAGAACCATGGGGGCGCTTTCTCTGACAGCGAGCAAATTAAATCAGCGCAAACATTTTCTCCCTTTAATTCCTGAAGTGATTCATATTCCCTATGCATACTGCTACAGATGTCATTATGGTTTGACTCCAGATAACTGTCATATGGCATGTGTAACCTGGATACGGGAAGAATTGTTTAAAACAAAAGTCCCTCCAGAAGATGTGGCAGCGATATTTGTCGAAATTATCCAGGGAGAAGGCGGATACATAGTGCCTCCAAAAGAGTTCCACAAGGCGCTGTATCAGTTGACACGCGATTTCAACATCCTTTACATTGCCGATGAAGCACAATCAGGCATGGGAAGAACGGGCAGGATGTTTGCCTCCGAGCATTTTGACATAGTTCCTGATATTATTACTCTTGCTAAAGGTATTGCGTCAGGACTTCCCTTATCCGCCATGGTTGCATCAGAGAAAATAATGAATTGGCTTCCTGGCAGTCATGCAAGCACCTTTGGCGGCAATCCTGTTAGTTGTCAGGCAGCGCTTACAACCATTAGGCTTCTTGAAGAAGGACTCATTGATAATGCGGCCAAACAAGGCAATTACATGATAAACGAATTGAAGAAATTAGAACGCACCTATCCCATTATTGGAGATGTCAGGGGGTTGGGACTTATGCTTGCTGCCGAAATTGTAAAAGATAAACAAACAAAAGAATATGTGCCAGAAGTGCGAGATAGCATTATCCAAAAAGCTTTTTCAAAAGGGCTTTTGCTTTTGGGTTGTGGACGCAGCGCAATCCGGTTTTGCCCCCCATTGATACTGGCGAAAGACGATGTCGATATTGCCCTTTCAATATTTAAAGAGTGCCTGGTAGAAACAATACAGGGTAAATTTTAGGCTCATGCCTTGTTATGACGAAAAATCATCTTTATATGGACGTTACAGTAAGCGAATAATAGACGATACTTGCAAGAGAACTTATCGAGTATGTATGAGAGTTTCTTATGATAAAACTTTACAGGGAAGGGAAACTATCATCTGCCGACAGATTACTTTCGCCTTACCACAGCTATCTTAAAGAAGGCTTTTTCCTTGAAACGCTCATCGTCTGTCCTAAGAACCTGACAAATATGTGGGAGGATTATGCGCATAAATATCAATTGCGGGCAAAGGTCTTGTCCCTTAATGCACCTGAGAGCGCGCAATGCCAGGGGGGTGAAAGTCCCCTTCCGGGAAAACGCTTTCCGTCCTGCCTGTACGGTGCACGCAGACAGGAATCAAGGATACCTGATAGAGGGAGCGACTGTATCAGGAGTCAGAGCCTCCATAGGAGCGAAGAAACATCGTAACGGATGTGGAGCAAAGGGAGACAGGGGGGTGGATGAGTGAAGACTATCAAGAAGGAAGAAAGACCAACAAAGAGTGGCAGAGATGCCTAAGCAAGTTGGAGATGGTGGATGAAGCATAACCTTTCTTATGGACGGAATTCATGTTGATAGTTTGTGAGGTAAAAGAATGATGTTGTAAGTCAATTTTACTGGACTTGGAATGATCACTATAATCTCATTTCAAGAACAGCTCTATCAATCCCGAAGGGGTAACCACTGACTGGAGAGCCGTATGCGGGAGTCCCGCCTGTATGGTTCGGAGGGAGGGGGAGGAGGTAAAAGCCTTCCCTATCCCCTATCAAAATTATGGCTCGTTCGGGCTAAACTCGTAAAGCAGAGCGCACCCAACAAAAATAATAATGATGGGTTCACTTCGAGGCTGGGTCAAATGAAAATTTCTCAATACAATTGAGACAAAGCCATGGATGGGTTTGCAGTTCTTCTGTGTGGGAAAGCACGTAAGTACTTATAAAGTAGTAAAATACATCAGAAAAAGCTTGACTCTGCAACTTGTTTGTGTTAGCATAAAGCATTGTGGTATAATTAGTTAAGTAGCATTCCAAGGCTAATATATCTTCTTGGGATGTGGCAAAATATACCTCATTGCATGTAAACAAGTTTGATCAAGGAGACAAGTAAATATGGCTTATATTATAGGGAATAGGAATCAAAAAACATTATTTCCACCAACGATAGAAGATTATGTAGGTACAGAAGATCCGGTGAGGGCATATGATGCATTTGTAGAGAACATGGATTTTCAAGAAATGGGATTGCCAATCATCCCGTTTAAAGCAGGCGCTCATGAGTACCACCCAAAGTCAATGGTAAAATTACTCATCTATGGATATTCCTACGGTATAAGAAGTTCCCGGAAACTTGTCCTCATGAAAATGGGGATTAGAAAGGGCGTGTCATCACAATCTCTCTTTTATGTGGTTAGTATCAGGTATACAGCCGGATTACAGAACGATAGCCAGATTTCGTAAAGAAAATAAAGAAGCGATCAAGCAATCATTAAAACTGAATGTAAAACTTTGCATCAAGCTTGATCTGATAGAAGGGAACACGTTGTTTATAGACGGGAGTAAATTTAGAGCGAATGCATCAATAAATAACACATGGGATGAAGAAAAGTGCAAGAAATATTTAGAAATAGCGGAAAAAAACATAGACCGCCTCATGGAAGAAGTAGAGCAAATAGACCAGGAGGAAGAAAACATCGGCTCATTAGTAAAGGTAAATAAAGACCTTCAGGATCAGAAGAAATTACAAGAGAAAGTTCGGGAGATATCAAAGCAACTCAAAGAAACCGGCAAAGAGAAGATCAACTCAACGGATATTGATAGTGTCAATGGCAAAAGCCGTCAGGGAAGCCATGCAATAATGAATTGTCAAATAAGTACGGATGAAAAGCACGGTTTAATAGTAAATAGTGATGCGGTAAGTCAAAATAACGATCTGAATCAATTTGCGTCGCAGGTGGAGCAGTCGAAGGAAACCTTAGAAAGAGCGCCAGCAAATGTGGTAAGTGATGCAGGATATTTCAGTCTTGATGATATAGATAAAGTGCCAGAAGGTGTGAAGGTAATAATGCCGAGTAGGAAGCAAGCACAAAAAGAAAACAAGAAAACACAAGTAAAACCGTTTGGTACAGAAGAATTTCACTACGATAAAGAAAGTGATGAATATACTTGCCCTGCGGGAAAAACGCTCAAGAAGCACAAAATTGCATTTGGGGATGAGAACAAAATAGACTACAAGGCCAATGGTAAAGAGTGTCGCAGTTGCGAGCGCTTTGGTGTTTGCACTACCAGTAAAAATGGTAGACATATAATACGAATGAAGGAGAATGAAGAGCTGAAGGCAAAACTAGAAGAAACATATCAGCAAGAAGAAGGTCAAAAGCTCTATAAATTACGTAAAGAAAAAGTGGAATTACCCTTTGGGCATATGAAACGGAATTTAGGAGCCGGTCAATTTTTGCTACGAGGTAAGGAAGGAGTGAATGCAGAGCTCTCAATATTATCTACGTGTTTCAATATAGCGAGAATGATAACCATAATAGGGATTCCGACGTTGATTGCAAAGCTGAATAGTATGTAATACCAAGGAATGGGTATTGAAATGGAATAAAAAAGCATATTGAAGGAATATTTTGAACGGTAACAGAAAAAATTACCGGTAAAATATGTATTTATACCTTTTTTATGCACATAGACAGACTGCGCAAAATTCATTTGGCACAGTCTG
>Ga0209211_10012983_pt1 | contig 10391 bp, 6 predicted proteins | sample RifGroA2_FD_183992 | JGI IMG/M metagenome (GOLD analysis project Ga0209211, IMG submission 183992) | Groundwater microbial communities from Rifle, Colorado, USA - Groundwater A2 (SPAdes) (version 2) | ecosystem: Environmental > Aquatic > Deep subsurface > Groundwater | place: Rifle, Colorado...
GAATCCTGATGACGCAAAAGCCATAATCTCAAAAGTCGTCCTCGCGCTCAAGGCGAGAAAGGCCGCCAAGGCGGCCAAAGATTCGGTGCTACGAAAAGGAGCGCTTGAGGGGATGACCTTGCCCGGCAAACTCGCCGACTGCCAGAGCAAAGACGCTTCCGAATCGGAGGTGTTTATAGTGGAGGGGGACTCGGCCGGAGGCACGGCGAAAACAGGACGCGACAGAAAAACGCAGGCGATTCTTCCGCTCCGAGGAAAAATTTTGAATATTGAAAGAGCAAGGCTGGACAGAATGCTCGCGTCCGAGCAGATTAAAAATCTGGTCGTGGCGATAGGCACGGCGATAGGCGACACCTTTGATTTGTCGAAGCTCCGCTACCACAAAATAATCATAGCAACCGATGCTGATGTTGATGGCGCGCACATAAGGACGCTCATTCTCACTTTGTTTTATCGCTACTTCAAGCCACTCGTGGAAGGCGGATATATTTACATTGCCCAGCCGCCACTATTCAAGATAAAGAAAGGAAAAGAAATTTTTTACGCTTACAGCGATGAAGATAAAAAGAAAATTATCGGAAAGGAAGAGGAGGTCGTTGAAATAGAGTCGGCTGAAGAAGGTGTCGCTCCAGCCGGAGAAGAAGCGATAGAAGAGGAGGAGGCTGAAAAGGGCAAAAAAGGTCCGAAAGTCGCGGTGCAGAGATACAAAGGTTTGGGTGAAATGAACGCGGAGGAGCTCTGGGAAACGACAATGGATCCAGCGAGAAGAATATTGAAACAAGTGAAAATTGATGACGCTCAAGAAGCCGACAAAATTTTTGATATGCTTATGGGCACCGATGTGCCCTCCCGAAAGTCTTTCATCCAATCTAACGCCAAGATGGCGAATTTGGATATTTAATTTTCATAGGACTTACACAATTGGCGCATTTCTTCGTTGCTTCGTTCCGATGCTTCCTCATCCCTCCCCAGTTTTAAGTTTTGGAAGTGTCCAGAATCTAAAACTGGGGAGGGGCTCGGTCGCTTCTCACTCTCGCCTTGAACTGCATCCAATTGTGTAAGTCCTGTTTCAGTCTCAACATTTTCATTCAAATCAAAAAAGGTGCACAATTTCAGCGATAGCAGAAATTGTGCACCTTTTTTGCTGGGATTTTCGGAGAATATAATTTCAAATTTTTTCTTGCATAAATTTCGATTTTGAGGTAAGAATGAATAAGAATTAAACAGAATAATATTTGTTATTTGATAAATTTTTGTGTTAAAAACACAGAAAGGCGGTGAGTTGTGGGCAGAATTAATGTTGGAAGAACCAATTGGACAGTTATATCGCTCGGCGGATCATTGATTGTTCCGGTTGAAATAAAAACATATTTTATTCTTCAATTTAAAGAATTCATTATTAAGCAAGTGAGTCAAGGCAGACGGTTTATTATCGTCTGCGGAGGCGGCGAGATTGCCAGGAATTATCAGAAAGCATATAAGATTCTCTCTGATAGGATCGACAATAATATTCTTGACTGGGTAGGGATAAACGCCACAAGACTGAACGCGCGATTTATGGCGGGTGTTTTTGGAGACATCGCGGATCAAAATATAATAGACAATCCGAACAAAAAGATTAGGACGAAAAGTCCGGTTATTTTTGTCGGAGGATGGAAACCTGGATGGAGTACGGATTATGTTGCCATTCTTTTTGCCAAGAATGTTGGAGCGCAAAGGATAATAAACTTGACCAATGTGGACGGAGTCTATGATGTCGGCGAAGACGGTGAGAAAAAGGAATTATTTCACCGTATTACATGGGATGATTATATGGCAATAATTCCTAAAAAGTGGACACCAGGGCTCTCATCGCCATTTGACCCCATAGCTTCAAAAGAGGCGCAGAGAAAAGGTATTGAGGTCGCGGTGATCGGACAGAGTTTAAGAAACTTTGAGCTTTGTCTTGATGGCGATCGTTTTAAGGGGACGATAATTTCAGGGAATTCCCCTAATCTATACCCGTATGCTCAGAATTTCAAAAAGAGAAGGTTGCACAGGACAGAAGACACATTTTTACATGAATAAAGACCAGCGAAAGAAATTAAAAAAGGGCAGGCGCATTATGAAAAAGCGTCTGCCTTAATTTTTTTTATTATTAATCTTGAATTACGAAACGCAAAAATTTAGGTCCTCGGGTCGCAAAATTTCTTTGTCTTCTAAATGTTTTTGCTCAACCAGACCATAAATTTTTGCGTTTCGTAATTCACAGTTATTAAATATGCGAGTATCTGATATCCGCGGATTTTCCTATTGCGTGTTCGATTGTTCGCCTTCTAAAACAAATACCGCCGAGGCGAGGACTGTCGTCCATAAGCCGTCTTTGTGTCCCTGCGCGGTCTGGGTGACATTGGAGGTCGTTATGAATTTACCGCTGGCTTTGTATTGTTTTTCTCTCTCGTCCCAATCTTTGTTGGAGTCAAACTCTATACCCAGAGTTGACGCCAGCATTGTCGCCGCCAAGTCTTCGGCGTAATCGCCGGCTCTTTCCTCGGTATCGCCGAAAGAGTGATGCTCGCTTAAATATCCATACTGATTGCTGTCTTTTGGTATCGCGAGCCCCACGGACGCGGCGATAAGTCTATTCGGCTCATTGGTCGCGTTCCTGCTCATTACGCAGAACCTGATTGATCCCGCCTTCATATATTTAACCCCTTCTTCTTTGGATATTCTTTTGCACCCGGGAGGGAAGATGCTTGAAACTGTCACTAAATTTTGAGTCTCTATGCCGGCGTCACGGAGCGCCAACTCAAAAGATTGGAGGTAGTCTTTGTGCCGACCCACTCCTTTCGTGAAAAAAACTTTTTGAGGAACCATCTTTTTTAATTTTCAATTGCCAATTTTCAATTTTCAAAATTGGGAAAAGATTAGTGGATAAAATTTTAGATTGACCTTCCGGTCTCACTGCGGAAATAATATCAACGATTGTTTTAAAATGCAAAATTTTTAATTAGATTTTAGGTTGTAGGAAGTGAGAATGAATTTTTAAACTGTGAAATTTTTTAATCAGTGATAGTATTTAAATAATAAGATAAAAATTAAATCCATAAATGAATTTTTTGAAATTTTCATTGTTGCTTGTTTTCATTTCTCTGGTCGCGGGGCTCACTCCCTCGTTTCTTAAACTCGCGTTTAGCGATATCCAGCCGTCTAAGGCGATTGCTTTTAAGAAAACGGCGGCAAAGGCCGGCGGAATCAAATATGTTTATGCTGAAAAGGCGAAAATACCAGTTTATTTGGCAGATACTGAAGAAAAAAGAACAAAAGGTTTGGGCGGACTGGCTTCAATACCTCGCGACTATGGGATGCTTTTCGTTTTTGACAGTCCTGATTACCTGAATATTTGGATGAAAGATATGCTTTTCTCCATAGATATAATATGGATGGACGAAAATTTCAAAATTGTCCGCATAGAGAAAAATATTTCACCCAATACCTATCCGAAAATTTTTACCGCACCAGTCAAAGCGCGTTTTGTCTTGGAGTTGAACGCTAGAATGTCGGAATTTTATAATTTAAAGACAGGCGAAACGATAATTTTTGGGTCAAAATAAAAAATATTGTTTTTTTTGCTCTTCTCGGCTTGGAAATGAAAAAGGGCGCTTTTTCATTTCTCTCGCTCTGCGTCGGCAACAATTTTTTCTACAACCTACTCTGTTTTTTGATAAATTTTAAAACAATATTTGCCGCTTTGATTTTTTTCAAAAAATAATTTCGTTGTTCCCGATATTTCCCAACGGATTTTTAAATACTGACTTTACACGATGTATTTTTTAATTTGTTGTAATGAATTTTGCTTGCGCGCCCTTCTTTTGTTTTTTGTTTTAAGGTAAAATTACTTTAAATATTTTTTACAAGCTGATAATTTTTTAAAATATATGGTCAAAGATTCAAAGAGTGGCGGGAAAGAAACAAGTTTTATTGATAAGGTGCAAAAGAGAGACGGTTCGCTCGCGCCTTTTGATCTGGGAAGGATAACAAACGCGATCAACAAGGCTATGATTTCCGTCGGAGAAGGGTCCGAAGAGGAAGCAAAGCTTGTTGCCAACAAAGTCTTGGCCGATTTGGTAAGGATTGTCAAAAAATTCAAAAATTTCGTGCCGACCGTGGAGGGTATACAAGATACGGTTGAAAAGGAGCTTATATTGAGCGAATATGTGAAAACAGCCAAATCATATATTCTATATCGCGATAGAAGATCCAAGCTTAGGGAAAAGGGGGTTCAGGTTCCTGAAAAAGTGCGCAGACTGACCGAAGAAAGCAAAAAATATTTCAAAAGTCCTTTAGGCGAATTTGTCTATTACAGGTCTTATTCCAGATGGATAGACGAGGAAGGAAGGCGTGAAACATGGATTGAGACCGTTGACAGATATATGAGCTTTATGAAAGAAAACCTCGGCAAGCTGGTGAAAGATTCCGAATATAAAGAAGTCCGCGAAGCGATTTTAAACCAAGAAGCGATGCCGTCAATGAGACTTCTTCAATTCGCTGGACCCGCCTCCAGGAAGACTAATGTATGCGCCTATAATTGCTCATTCATCGCTCCTTCAATCTTTCAAGATTTTGCCGAGATTATGTATATTTCAATGTGCGGAACAGGCGTCGGCTTTTCCGTGGAAAGCCAGAATATTCAAGCTCTGCCGCAGATTAAAGCGCAGACGGGAAAGAAACTTCCGACTTATATAATCGCCGACACCAAAGAAGGCTGGGCGGACGCTCTCTATCTGGGAATAAAGACATGGTACGAGGGAAATGACATAGAGTTTGATTATTCAGAGTTGCGTCCGGCCGGAGCCAGGCTTAAAACTATGGGAGGGAGGTCTTCCGGTCCGGAGCCGCTTAAAAGGTTGCTTGATTTTACACGGATAAAAATACTTAAAAGGCAAGGCAGACGGCTTACCAATTTGGACGCGCATGATATTATTTGCTGTATCGGCGATTGCGTTGTCTCTGGCGGTGTTCGCCGAAGCGCTCTCATCTCTCTCTCCGACCTTGATGACGAGGCGATGCGAGATTCAAAAAAAGGGCAGTTTTATTTGACTGAACCGCAGAGAAGCATTGCCAACAATTCCGCCGTGTATCTTCAAAAGCCGACAAACGCCGAATTCCTAGACGAATGGGTCGCTCTTATGAAAAGCGGAGCGGGGGAAAGAGGTATATTCAACAGAGGCGGACTGGCTAAGACACTGCCGGAAAGAAGACTCAAGGTTCTCAAAGGCCACATAGGCGATCTGGGTACGAATCCTTGCGGAGAAATCATACTTCAATCAAAACAATTTTGTAATTTGTCGGAAATTGTCGCCAGAGCGGATGATGACGAGAAATCGCTTTTAAGAAAAATCAGAATCGCGGCAATTTTGGGGACTTATCAAGCCACTCTCACCAAATTCGGCTACTTGTCAAAAACTTGGGAGGAAAATTGCAAAAAAGAGAGATTGCTCGGCGTGTCCATAACCGGCCAATGGGATTGTCCGGCGGTCAGAGACGCTAAAATTCTTCAGAAGCTTAAAAAAGAAGCTATTCGCATTAACGAATTATATGCTAAAAGATTCAACATAAATCCTTCCACTTGCATTACTTGCGTCAAGCCGTCCGGCACATTGTCGCAGATGGTGGATTGCGCTTCGGGAATGCACACCAGGCACTCAGAGTATTACATAAGAAGAGTGAGAATTTCGGCGACCGATTCGCTGTTTAAAATGCTTCGCGATCAAGGCGTTCCTTATCATCCGGAAGTGGGGCAGTCAAGAGACAATGCCAATACTTACATTTTTGAATTTCCGGTAAAATCGCCAGAAGGGTCTCTTTTCAGAGATGACCTTACTGCGATGGAACAGCTTGAGCACTGGAAGCTCGTCAAAGAAAATTATACCGAGCACAATCCATCAATCACAATTTCAGTGGGGGAAGAGGAGTGGATTGATGTGGCTAATTGGCTCTACAGAAATTGGGACATTATCGGAGGATTGTCTTTCTTGCCGAGAGCCGATCATGTTTACCAAATGGCGCCTTATGAAGAAATTGACGAAAAGGCATACAGCGAGGCTGTGAAAAGATTTGCTCATATTGATTTTTCTAAGATAGTCACATACGAAAAAGTTGACGAAACGGAAGTTAAGAAAGAGCTGGCTTGCGTCGCCGGAGTCTGCGAGATTGTTTAGAACTCATCTAATAATGAAAATAAATAATTTCAATGCGCGCTTTGGACATTCTCCAAAATAAGGCTCGGTTGAGGGGTTTTGTTGCCTATTGACTTTTTTGAAATATTGATTACTATTGTTTGCAGGTTTTGTTATTTATTTTCTTCATTTTTTCCAGCAGGGAAAGGAGAGGGAATTATGCTTAAAGCAGAGATTGAATTGAGAAAGCTTAAAGAGGCCAAAGAAGAGGGGCGCGTAGATGCTGATGGGAGTTCCTTGATTGTAAGCAGAAGAGGAATTCCTTACAATTGCAAGCCAACTTTCCTGATGAAAATCTTAACTGCACTCGATAAGTTTATGTATAGACAGTGAGAGTAAGAGTCTGAAGAATCCGTCAAAATTAAAAAATTTGACGGATTCATTTTTTATTGTACATTTGCGTTTCTTTCAATTCTATTGTATATTACTGCTGTCTTTGCGCTGGATAGTCGCTGGGTTCCGACTTGCTCGGAGCTTAGAGGAAAGTCCGAACACTTCCTCTGACATTTCTGTCGGAGGAGCAAGGTAGCGGGTAACGCCCGTCGCCAGTGCGAGGCATTGGAAATTCGAAATATGAATATCGAAATTCGAAACAATTCTTAATTTTTTAATATTAATATTATAATTTTTAATTTGTTTCGTGATTAGGATTTATTATTTCGTGCTTCCACCGCTTCGCGGTGGCAGAGGTGAGAACAGAGACGCCAAACACCGAAAGATGTTTGGGCGCTTCCGAAAGGAGGCGTAGTCGAACACCAGCAATGGTGTTCGGGTGCAACGGCAAAATCCTTACCCGGGTGCAAGGCCGTGTCCCTCTCCACTTTTAGGTTCTAGTAATTTCTAAAGCATAAAAGTGGGGAGGGAAGTGCCGCTTGAGCCGCGCGGCAACGCGCGGCCTAGATAAATGGCTATACATCCCTCCCCAGTTTTGAGAATTTGAAATTTCGATTTTTCAAAACTGGGGAGGGAGGACAGAATTCGGCTTATAGGCGCAAAGACACAAAATCAAAACCGTTCCATCAAAAGTGGAGCGGTTTTGATTTATTTGGTAAAGAAACATCCAAGTCCTTTGCATTTCCCATTTCTCCTGTAGACACTGGGTGTCTACAGGAGTTTCTCTAGGTGTTGGACACTCGGTGTCCAACACCCAACACCTACCTAATCACTACAGCCTACAACATTCCCCGATTTACTCCCCTGTATTGATAATGTAGTTATGTTTGATACAATATTGATTATAATAAAGTAAATTTATAAAATAATATGGAAGAAAACAAAATAGAAATTAAAGTAAGCAGTTCAACCGTTCAGTCCGCCCAGCAAGAAAAGACGGGAAGAAAATCACATTGGCTTGAAAAAATTTCTTACATCTCTTTGCTTGTCAGCACCTTTTTGTTGCCGTTATTTTTCATTCCTTCCAAATTTGTTATGTTTGAGTTAAGCAAGACTTTGATAATGGTCATCGGGGTTCTTATTTCTCTGGTTTTTTGGAGTCTGGCCAAGATTAAAGAGGGAAGAATTGAATTTCCTTCAACCCTTTTTTCTTCAAGCGCTCTTTTCGTTATCGCAATCTATTTCTTGTCGTCAATATTATCCGGGAATAAATTAAATTCATTAATCGGACAAGGTTTTGAATTGGGGACTTTTGGTTTGGTTTTTATCGGGTTCACGCTAATGTTTCTCGTCTCGTCCATTTTTAGAACAAAAGATAAAATATTCTATTCCTACATAGCTTTGCTAGTTTCTTTTATTGTTATATTCATATTTCAGACGGCGAAACTTTTATTAGGCGCTGATTTTTTGTCCTTTGGAATTTTCAAAGATATTACTTCCAATATGATAGGCAGATGGAACGATCTCGGCATTTATTTCGGTCTTATCGCTATACTATCCATTACCACTCTTGAACTCGCCAAACTTGGGAAATTGATGAGAATTTTCTTATACTTCGCCTCTATTGCTTCGCTGTTTTTCATCATTTTGATTAATTTCAAAGTTGTTTGGTTTGTAATAGGTTCGTTTGCTCTTCTGTTCTTTATTTATTCAATGTCACTGAAGAGAGGCAGGGCGAATAATGTTGAAAGTTCGTCTGTCGGCAAAAGAAAGGTGTCTTATCTAATTGTCTTTTTTCTTATAATATCGACGGTATTTATTGTTGACGGCTTCAGAAGCAAGCACATCATCAGCGATTCAATTAGCGGTTATTTTAATATCTCCCAACTTGAGGTCAGGCCTTCCTTTCAAGGAACTTCGGAAGTTCTAAAAGAGAGCTTTAAAGAAAATCCCGTTTTAGGTTTTGGACCTAACAGTTTTTTGAATAGCTGGCTTCTCTTTAAACCCGATGGCGTCAATAGCACGATTTTTTGGAATTTTGATTTTACTTACGGAGTCGGTATTATTCCCACTTTCATAACTACAACCGGAATACTGGGAATGATTTCGTGGATTCTTTTCTTCGGATTATTACTTTATACCGGATTTAGGTATATTTTCATAAAAACCAGTAATCCGTTTTCGCGCTATTTAATCGTTTCTTCATTCCTCGCGAGTCTTTATTTGTGGATAGTCAATATTTCTTATGTTTCGAGCGCCGCTATATTTTTCTTAGCTTTCTTTTTCACGGGACTTTTTATAGGCGCTCTTTTAAATGAGAGTTTGATATCTATGAAAAGTTTTACTTATCTAGGCAATCCGCGCCGAAGTCTGATCCTCATGCCTATTTTGGTTGTTGTCACAATAGGTTCCCTTACCGGAGGCTACATATACATTCAGAAGTTCTTTTCCAATGTTTATTTTCAGAAGTCGCTGTATTCGCTTAATGTTGTCGGCAATATTGATGAGGCTGAAAAAAATGCCTTGAAAGCGATTTCTTTTTCGAAGGCGGATGTTTATTACAGACTGTTGTCTGATATTTACCTTGTCCGATTAAGCTCAGCGGCTTCACAGAAAAATCTCTCGAGCGAAACTTTAAATAGCCAATTCCAGCTAGTGCTTGAAAGCGCAGTGAACAGCGCTAGAGCGGCTATCGATTACGATAATGCGAATTATCAAAACTATCTTTCAGCCGGAAGAGTGTACGAATCCGTCATCCCTGTAGAGAATGCATATTCAATGGCGTATGAAAATTACAACAAAGCTCTCGAGCTAAATCCAAAGAGTCCCGCCATCAATCTTATCCTTGCCAGACTTGAGGTCTCCAATAAGAATAATACCAAGGCAAGGGAATATATATTGAAATCGCTTCAGTTGAAAAACAATTATACCGATGCCGTGTTCCTTCTTGCTCAGATTGAAATAGCGGAAGGCAATATCAAAGAAGCGATCAAGCTTGTTGAAGCCGGTTCGACTTTGACTTTCGACAATCCAGTCATATTCTTCCAGTTGGGTATCTTGAAATACAGCGACAAGGAAAAAGATTATAAGGGCGCGGCGGAGGCGTTTGAGAAAGCTTTGGCTTTGAATTCTTCTTACTCAAATGCCCGATATTTTCTCGGTCTTAGCTATTATAATTTGAGAAATACGAGCGACGCGATAAAACAGTTTGAAATGGTTCAATCTCTTAATCCGGACAATAAAGAGGTCGAGCTCATCTTGAAAAACCTAAGAGAAGGAAGAGCGCCTTTCGAAAACGCCACCCCTCCGATTGACGACAAACCTGAGAAGAGAAAGACACTGCCGGTTAAAGAAGATGAGTTGGAATAGATTTAAAATAATCAACCTTCCCAAAGAAGATGGTAAAACGGGTATTAAAAATCTTTCATAAGGAGATAAGCGGACTCCATGAGGCCGCTTATCTTTTGGCATTTTTCGCGATACTGTCGCAGCTTTTAGGATTAATCAGAGACAGACTACTGGCCTATTCCTTCGGAGCGGGCAGTACCCTTGATATATACTACGCAGCTTTTCGGATACCCGACCTTATATTTGTCACCGCGGCATCAATCGTCTCAATTTCTGTTCTCGTTCCATTTCTCATTGAAAAATTGGATCACGGATCGGCTGATGGCAAAAAATTTATAGACAACGTATTTTCTTTCTTTTTTATCTTGATATCAGGGACAAGTCTTTTGGCTTATTTTTTGATTCCTTATCTTGTCCCGTTTATTTTTCCGGGATTAAATGAAGCGGACAAAATATCGGAGCTCGTTACAATCACTCGAATTTTGCTTTTAT
>Ga0209211_10012985_pt1 | contig 10390 bp, 13 predicted proteins | sample RifGroA2_FD_183992 | JGI IMG/M metagenome (GOLD analysis project Ga0209211, IMG submission 183992) | Groundwater microbial communities from Rifle, Colorado, USA - Groundwater A2 (SPAdes) (version 2) | ecosystem: Environmental > Aquatic > Deep subsurface > Groundwater | place: Rifle, Colorado...
TATTCTCAAGACTGCATTAGCAAACGTTAATCGAGCGACGAAACCGACAAAATGATTTCCGCGCCGCTGGTAACACTTACTTATGATCTATAGCGGAAGCTGTGAATAGCTGTTAATAGTCATTTTGTGCCCTCGGGAGGGGTCGAACCTCCAACCTTGCCGATAGAAGCGGCTCGCTCTATTCCATTGAGCTACGAGGGCAAATAGAAAAGCCACCAAAAACAGCCGCAAGAGTGCGGATGTCTTCGATGGTTATGTTCTAAAGCGTTGCATTACTTTTTCACTCTATCACATACTTACACGGAATTAGAACTCGCGTTCGAGGGACTCCTTAGCAGCTTTCGCAAAGCGCGGAGCGTCTACTTCGCCATCCGATCCTTTTGCGACTGCACCGCCGCGTACCACTCCGCCGCCCCCTCCTCGACTTGCTTGTGCCACTCCGTCCACGCCTTCTCGTATACCTTGAGTTTTTCTGGGGAGAACGCCAGTTCCTCCAGACTTACTACTTTCGATCGCGGAGATTCTTTCATAAAGGTTATTGTAGGCAAGTTTGTTTAAAGGATCGTTTTCAGTTTCCGTTTAAACATGCGGAGTATTTCTTTTTTTGGCGCAGGTGTTTCTATGGTTTTTATCGTTGCGGGCGCTACCGCTTTCGTGAAAGGTTTATAACGTTCACATACAAGACGTTCACTTATTTACGTTCACTTATTCCAAAAACCTTTGATACTCTTGCTAAAAATGCAAAAATCCCCGAGCGGGGACTTCTGCGAAACGTGTTGCGGGGGCGGGAATTGCAACAGCAAGGGCACAAATCAAGTGATCGAAGAATGGTCGAGCAAATGAGCGAATAATCGAGGAAACACAAGATGGATGGAGGAAAATGCAGATCGTCAACCTCACTTACCGGAAACTACAATTCACTAGCTTTCACTACTTTTTAGGCAACCTGTTGTCAATCGACAGGTCTTAGCAAAGAGCAGTACGGGAAAAAAGTAGTCGAAAGTCAGATCGCAGACGCCGCCTTACGGGCGGCTTTTGCATTGGGCGGGGGGTATGTGCCCCAGCGCGAGGGTTATAGAGAACCTACCCCACCGGAAAAATTTATAAAATTTTTATTATATTTTCCGATTTCGATCAGAAGAATGGCCACCACCATAGCGATGACCAGACCCCCAGCCATACAAGAAGCACGCCCGTCAGAATATAAGCGATAACCATCGCAACCTCATCTCCTATCTCTATACCAATTTTCCCCAGTAAAAAGATAAGAAGGTATCGAATAGTCCAGTGAGTCATGCTACCTATGGCACTCATCGCATCCGATACGATGCTTCGGGAGCGTCTATATCCTCTGCTCATACATGCTTCTTTCGTCTAAAGATATATCCGCTTGATACCCCTGACAGGACAATGTTGGCGGTGGGTTGAAATACAATCCTCTCCTCTGGAATAGGAAAATATTCCTCCCAACCTTCGTTGAATTTTCGAGCAATATCTTCTTTTGTGAGCGGCGCTCCCGCCGGTCGTATCTCCGTATGATATTCAAACTCAACGGGGGTGGCACTGCTTACGTTTGCGCGGAACCATTCCCAGCAATCGACGATAGCGCCCTCCTTTTGAAGGCGCAGAAAGTCTTCGCGTGATTGCAGTGCCTGATAGTTCTTGGTGACAGTTGCGTTGCGATGTAAAACTGCATGGAGATGGGCACCGGCAACAGCGCTGCCGGTATTGCCAGAGTACGCTATAACCTCACCCTCTTTGTATTGCCGCTTCTGGGGTAGTTCGCGCAGGTGGCATAACTCAAGGCCCCAGGTCGTACTGTTGTGCTCAAAGATGTATATGCCGACGTTCCCTTTGGGAGCGCTGATTTCGACCTTAAACATCTCACCATCTTGCGGCGCAATCACGGGTGTGCCTATCGGGACACGGAAATCGGTGCCGATGTGAGTACCGGTTTTAGGGTAGTACTCCCAGAGCGGGAAATAGCCGAAAGGATTCGTGCTGTTATATGTCTTCTCTAAATCATTTAGAAAGAACCGCATACGTTTAGTGCTTTGTGTCCTTAGGTGGGAAAGGGTCATTACCGAAACTGTCCTTATCCTTGATCTGTCCTTTGCCGTTGTGGTACACAGCCTCGACCTCATTCTTCTTCGCGAGAGAGTGTGTTTTGTCCTCCGCAGCCGTTTGTGTACGGTGCACGGACACGGGCTTCTCCACGCCCTCCTTTTTGACAGCCCAATCGCCGTCCCACGGTACACTGTGATAGTTTTTCTTTGCCATAATAATTTATGATCCAAATAATTAATTCCTGTAATGTGACTACGTGTGCTTCCTGCTGTTAATGGTACGCTGTCGCCTTACACACGCAATAGGGACATCAAACACGATGTTTTTAAATTTACGAAACACATGTTAGTATTTCAAACACGAAGTTTGAAGTTGAAACCTCTTTTCCACAACCTATACACATGGCAAAACAAATCGCGGGTAAAATGAAAATTGATGCAGCCGACAAGGCTAATGGCGAGCTTAAACGACTCATCGGGAAGCGTATTCAGACTGTGCGCAGTCGTCTCGGGCGCACGGCGAAATGGGTTGCAATACGCATGGATATCGACCGCTCGACCCTATCCCAGATCGAGACTGGCACTATTCATATTAACGCTGTCACACTTTTTAAATTGGCGGCCATTCTCCGTTGTGATATACAAGACTTCTTCCCCACGGTTCCCGATTCATCATCTCTTACTGAGAGGGACGTAGAATTGTTTGCACAGGAAAACGCACAAGCGGCAGTGTTCCTTAAGAAGGCGTTCAAACCAAAAAAATCATGATAAACGAAATAGAACAGCAGGTAGAAAAGATTCTCACGAAGTACGGCATAAAAAATGCCCCAGTTTCTGTTAAAGAGATCGCCAAACAACACGATATTTCAATTGCTAAAGCGCCGAGCGACAAGTTTTCAGGGCTGCTTTTTAGAAAAGAAAATGGCCAAGCATTCATCGCACTCAATAGCGACGAATCGCCCGTCCGACAAAGATTTACTATTGCACATGAACTAGGTCATTATTTTCTACATCCAAATAAATCTAGTTTCGTCGATTTTAGAGACAACAAGAAAAATATTTTACGCGGCCCTAAGGAGGTACAGGCAAATAGGTTTGCCGCTGCGCTGTTAATGCCCAAAAAGTTTCTCGAAAAAGATGTTGCGGCACTGGCTAGCGAGGGACTTACCGAGGAGCATGTGGGGTTCCTAGCTCAAAAGTACAATGTTAGCGAGGATGCTATGACTTTTAGACTAATGAATCTGCATTTAAACCCGATCACATAGGGGTCTTTTAGTCCCAGTGCCTATCACCATAACCCCCACTTTTTTTGGGGGGAGACTGAAGATGGCCGTGAAAGTGACGTATGCCTCCTACAGCCTTTTTATGCCACTTAAGACCTCTTCAACGTTTCCGTTGTGTACCAAGAAAAAATGGAGCTTGCCCTTTCCGAGCTTCTCCCACTCCTTTGCGATTTCCACTTTGTACGTCGTATCCTCGTTACTGATCCTGTCTTCTCCTTTCCACTCAAGTGCGGCAATGCCACCCTTTTTTGTTACCACAATAAAGTCGGGGTAGAACTTTCCCTTTTTCCAACCCTGTATGTAGAACGGGTCAATTTTTTCCCTATTGCGAACCCAAAACTGGATGTTACCAAGTGCCTCAAGGTCTAGCCGTTCGACCAGTGCTCTCTCCTCGCCGTTAAGAGAATCAATGCGCTCATACAGATTTTTATTAAATTCTTTAGGCACTGGCGCTTTTAACGATATCGTTGGTGGGAAGGCGTCGAACGGCCTCACTGATATTTTCTTTGTCTTCAGCAATTTGCCGAAAACATCTTTTGTGTACGTCTCCAATAGCTGCGTAATCGCAATACCCATTCTGTTCGCGAGTAAATATCTGTTGACTGACAATTCCGGCAAGGTGCGCTTGTATTTCTTAATCTGATTCTGCACAGCTTTCTCAATGAACGCGACTTTGTCCTCACGTTCAAGCATCGGGAAGCGCAATTTCTTATCGAGCCACATGACTAACTCTTCGAGCGAGTGTTCATTTTCGAGATACCTGAACGGGAGCGACAGCTGTTTACCCTGCATCCATTCGTCCTCCTCGGAAATGTCGATAACGGCCTGCCCGTCGAGGTCATAGTGGATATCGAATTTAAAGTCGGCATTCTGCTTTGCAAGCTCAAATTTATCACCCAGCAAGTCTTCAAAGGATAGCTTCTCTTTACCGAGCGCCATCAGTGGAATCGAGAGGTTAGCTTTTATGGCCTTTTTTGCTTCCAGCGGATCGGTGTACGATTTTTCTTCTGCCTCGCTCACAAAATCCGACTGGCCATAGCCGTTATCTTTGAGTCCCTTAATTACTCTTTCCGCCGCTTCGGAAAAATTTGCTGCCGATGCAAATACATAGCTGCGATTGAGCGCCTCTTCCCTTTTTCGGCGAGCGTATGGCATTCGTATCACTCGTCCGATTATTTGTTCCACTGCGACTCTCGCGCCGAGGTTTGCGACTGAAATAAGAACATAGGCCATCGAACAATCCCAGCCCTCTGCGAGAGCATTGACGGTAATGATGAATCTGATTTCACAGGATTTATCAAAGAGATTTATACCTTTCAGATCATTTATTTCACCCGTCTTGATCGCAATCTGATTTTCGGGAATTTTTTGTACGAGCAAAAATGCTTTGAGCTGTTCTACGGTGACAGTGGCCCTCGTTTTACTCTTTGGCTGTGCTTGAAGCAGAGCAATGGGGCGAATGTACTCCTTTTTACTCATCAGTGCATGATTTTCCAATTCCTTTCTTTTTCTGATACCGTCAGCCACAATCTGCTCCCATTGCGTTCGACTCTGCAAAACAATCGGTATTTTGACCATCTCCTCCGCCTTCAATTCCGCTGTACTTATATCCACCAGTACATTGCTGCCGTCGCGGGGGGTAGCTGTAAATTCAAGAATGAACGAGGGCTTGAGGTCAGCGAGAAAACTGATGGATAGTTCGGTCTGTGTGTGATGTCCTTCGTCAATCACGATAAGAGGGTTACTTTTTCGGATTACGTTGGCAAGCGAATTTATCACGGTATGTTCCGAGTCCTTTTCGAGGCCAATATCATCTTTTAGATTCTGGAAATGGTGCATCAAAGCGCCGTTTTCTTTATACACTTTGTATTTCTTCTGAATCGTAGCGTCTTTACGGAATGCATCGAGACTGGAAATCACAATACAAAGGTTTTCTCTCACATCCTCCTTCGAGATCGCAAGCGCATCCTCATTCGAGAAGATTCGCACTTTATTTTCAAATGCCTCATCAAGAATTTGGCGATGCCAGTCATCCTTATCGTTCAGTTTCTTTAGTGTTTGCGTTTTAATTGCATCAGACGGTACGAACCACATCACAATACCTGTGTCCATTTTGTGCTGAAGCCACGTGCTCATTACGAGTTCCACGGATTTGCTCGCTACAAGAGTTTTGCCCCCACCTGTCGGTATTTTTATGCAGACAAACGGAATATCCCCGAATGACTCGTAGTTGTAGTTCTTATCGGTAAGCTCATGAAATGCCAGTTTCGGCTTTAGTTTCTTTAGAAGCCCGATAAACTCTCCGAGCTTCTCCAATGCGTTTAGTTGGTACTGCTTGAATTTCATAGGCTTAATAAACTTTTATTTCGTAAGGTATCTGCTTGAAGACGACACCTCGCTTCTTTAACTCATCTTCATCCACCAAGCATCTGTCAGCATATATTACCGCTGTTCCACTAACCTTGTTTTTCTCCAGAAATTCTTTTGTGAGGTCATTTTTGCCTTTTCCGTCATAAATTAAGTAATAGGAAACATCGGCATTGACTCCGATAGCCGGTGGTTTAATCGCTTTTTTTGTTAGATTTGTCTGTGTCTCGGTGAAATAAATATATGTCGCTAGTTCGTTGTATGAGCAAGCGTCGTTTATTTGCCCCTTTTCATCAAAGAGCGGTTTTGCGAGTTCGCAGTATTCAAAGCCAGCCGCATAATCATATTTTTTGATTGCTCGTTTAATTCGCTCAGCTGTAATGTCTTTTGCAACTTTATCCTCCATCTCGATCATAATAAATTTACGATTACCTCCATCTTTATTTAAATCCAATACAGCGTGGCCGGTCGTACCCGAACCAGCAAAGGAATCTAACACCAATGCATCCTCATCTGTGTGTAGTGAAATTATCCAACGAATGAGAGACATTGGCTTGGGTGTATCAAAGGGTTTTTTCCCAAACAACTCCTTTAGTTCTCTCGTCGCATCTGCATTGAAGCCATACGAGTCAAGCCATGTGCTCCAACCGACCGACTTACTGACGTCACGAATTTTTTCATAGGGAACCCAGCGTTCGGCTAGATTCTGCCACTTTACCCCTTCGTCAAACGATCGTCTCTCCCAATGCGCAACCTCGGGGTCATCGAGTATCGATTTCATTTTTTGTAGCTTTCCCCAACGCCAGTGTCCTTCTTCGCCATCGTTTTTGATAGGCCACACTTCGATTCCATCGGGAGTGCGCAAGGGGAACCATTGCCCTGGTCGATCTTTTCTTAACGAAGTCCCGCCCCATTTCAGTAATTCACGACCTTTTCGATATTTTCCCCATTTGTCCTTGAGATTAAGCTCACCGGACGATCTAACTTCCCTGGAAATGCTACTGTCATCTCCGTTGTGATATATCAAAATATATTCATGTCCGCCGCGCAGACCTGTCTTTTCCTTACCTCCACTTGGTTCTGCCAGCCACGGGGCACAAGCTAATCGGTTCTCCGCTCCAAATATTTCATCAAGTACTGTCCCGAGGTTATTTAATTCATTGTCATCAATGGAGACGGCAATTATTCCATCACGACTCAATAATTGCTTCAAGAGATAGAGCCGTGGGTAGATCATGCACAGCCATTTATCATGTCGTGTTAAATCGTCTCTGCCCACCACTACGCCAAGCCACTTTTTAATTTTTGGCGAGTTAACTTTGTCGTTATAAATCCAATTTTCATTACCCGTGTTGTAAGGCGGGTCAATAAAGATACATTTCACTCGTCCGCGATAATGCGGCATTAACGCTTTGAGCGCCTCCAAATTATCTCCGTGAATGATTAGGTTTTTTGAGTCCTTTCCAACTGAGGCACTCGGAATTTTTTCAAGCAACTTAAAGGGCACTTCCTTATCGTGGTTTGCAACGGCTTCTTTGCCAATCCAGTTCAGAGTAGCCATATTATTTTTCCTGCATCGAATCTAGCTGTTTCTGAATAAATTCGTCGCTAGCTACTTTGATTCCACCACCAACATCTTCGTAATCACCCTCCTCAAGTCGTCTGCGGCGGTCGTCCAAAATTTCGCCCTCATACGTCCAATATGCCGGTCCTTGAACCATCCATTTACTCTCAAGAGCATTTTGTGCTGCTGACGAAAGCGATGTTGTCTCGCCTTTAAACTCAACATGCTTTTGATCGTCCGCGACACGACAGGTAATTTTTTCGTCACGGATAAATGCCAATTCTGCTCCGGCAGGAATAGAGACCAACTTGAAATTAAAAGCTGACCGTCTTTTTCGCGCATCTTCAAGCGCAACGGCGTCCTCTTTCGATTCAACTCCCGCATCCCGCGATGGCGTCACGTCTTCGAGCGACAAAAGCTTGAGTACGGCGACAACTTGCTCTGGAGCAACAGTAAAAAATTCCCGCCGTGGATTTATTCGATAGTCGCCAAAAGCATCATGCAATGCGGATTCCACCTCATCAATATTTTCTACCCGTGCTGCGTAGTGACACTCGAAAGGAATCGGAACAGCGGTAACCGCTGAAAGTTCCCTCACTCTCTGCTCAACGGATGTGGTCGTTTTTCCTATTTTAATGTAGTCCGGCATCGCCTCATTTTTTAGTATGTAGATGATCCCACCCATGCGAGGATAATCTCACGATTCCTTCATATTTGAAACCTGCCCATTTTCAAAAAACGAATAGGATTTACATCACACGTATTAGTGAGGCCTGCCGCCGCCCTTGCCGCCACCTGACGCCTTGGCGATGAAATATGCTGAGAGGCCTGCGAACTGTGCGTCTACTTCCTCGCCAATTCGTGTGCCCGCGAGATACTGCTGTGCCTCGCTGTCGTCAGTTATGTAATACGCCTCGGTCAGTGTAGATACCAAGTGTTCATACACTGTCATTCCGTAGCCACCGTTCAAATATCCCTCGTCCTGCCCTGTGAGCGGGAGGAGAGCGTCGTGCATTGCCTTTGCAAGCGCAACGTCCTGCTTCTCGTTGTAGATGGTAAGCGTCCCATCGTGAGATGAGCTTGAGTTACCGTTGTGGTGGATGGAAACCAACACGTCACACTTCCTGCCGCCTGCCGCTATGCACTGGTCATTGACTGCGGCCACACGGTTCTTGCGGCTTGAGATCGTCTCATCTGTGGTGCGGGTCATAAAGACTTGGGCACCTGCGGCGACAAGCTTATCTCTAAGGGCCAGAGCCACCGCGAGGTTTACATCCTTTTCCTGTACGCCATACGTGGCGTTCACCGCGCCTGTCTCACTGCCACCATGTCCCGCATCGAGAGCGATGAGCTTGCCGTCGAAAGGGGCTGCGGCACTTACAGTCATGAAAGGAATGATGAGTAGCGAGAGGAACGGAAGTAAAAATATCTTTTTTGTCATGTAGATTTTAAGTAAATTAATTAGATGATTGTACCACCGGCTTATTGTGAGATTTCAGCGCCTGCAATCCCGCCATTAGTCCGGCAACTACCGCGACAATAGCCGCAAGGATCATTCCGTAGTACGGAATAAAAAACGCGGTGTTATCTACCGCCATCATGCCGTAATAACATGACAGTAGTAGCTCGCCAGTAGACCAGCAAAACCCTGTTGGCAGCATCTCGAAAAGCCGCTGTCCAAAACCAATTCCATAATCAAAAAACTCAGTGACAATGTACAGGATTGAACCGAGTGCGATAGAGAGCGCCGCCGAAACCAAACTGATTTTTAGATATTTGTTCATATTAAGTTTTATCCGCGCTTATTGAGCCATTGTTTCAAGTCCTCGATTGATCTTGAGGGCAATACTTCAGCGATGGCGGCCTGTACAGGGTCAAATGAGTGCATCCACAGCTTCACAGTGACGGGAGTTGCTGAGCTTGAGAGATCAAGACTACTGCTCCAAACCTTATATAATGGGATAAATCCAAAGAAACCAAGTTTGAATATTGCGACCTCATCCTTCTTGAAAGAAATGAGGACACGCTCCCCATCATATAGTTCAACCTGAGCCATGCTTTCGTTTTGCGTAATGACCCGTCCCATATCAGTTGCTAGCTATTTTTGATTTTGCGATTTCAATTGCCGCTGTCGAATTAAAGTCACGTAGAAAGAAACTCGATATTTCATCAGGCATAAACTTTGACTGTGCATCCAGAAAATTCTGGTAAGTTTTCTTGGCAGAAGCGATACTACTTCTCATCTCAATATAAGTCGCTAACGCAAAAATATATATCGGTAATGCATGAAAGGTATACGCCTTGCCAACTGCCAACACAGCTTTCTCAGTGTACTGATTCCGATTATTCTTATCTGAATCGGCCATACTGATTTGTGTTTTTGCATATTCCAATAGAGCCTTTGCGGCTAAGGCATTACTAAGTTGACCAGCTATTTTCGGATCAAACCGATGATCCTTAAGCGAATCATAATATGAGTTTACGGCCGCCTGCTCTTCTTCTGTCAATTTAAAACTAAGCTGATCTATTTTGTTCATAAGTTAATTACGTCCATACGAGTTAATAAATTGGTCGTACCGAGCACTATCCTGACTCTGTTCGTATTCATCCAATTCAAGTTGGTCGCACAAGTGCTTGTTTTGTTGCAGACTGCAATCAACGTGCGTAGATGGAGACGACGAAGATCCGCCAAATAAAGCGCCAACGACCAGTAATGAAACGAATGCCCAGAATGAGATGACTGCAAAACCAGAGAAACCCGCTTTGATTTTGGTCGCTCTTTCATTTGAGGCGACATTAGCAGCGATTACCTGATTACGTATCTTCTCTTGCGGCATACGTTGCAGATGAGAAACTATTCGATCCAAGCAATCGTTGAAGTTCTCTATAATAGCCCCACTTCTTGGAGTGTACTCTTTCTGCCCGTGCCGAATGTTGTTACGCACGATACATAGTGCATCAATAAAACTTTGCTGAGCATTATCTATTCTAGGCGGGTTTGCATAGACAGCACCTGTGGATAAACTTCCCTTTTGAAAACGACGTGGTCTGGTAATTTTCATACTGTTTTGTAATGCACCTGATTCGGCGTCTGGTAATCCAGCGACTGA
>Ga0209211_10012986_pt1 | contig 10390 bp, 10 predicted proteins | sample RifGroA2_FD_183992 | JGI IMG/M metagenome (GOLD analysis project Ga0209211, IMG submission 183992) | Groundwater microbial communities from Rifle, Colorado, USA - Groundwater A2 (SPAdes) (version 2) | ecosystem: Environmental > Aquatic > Deep subsurface > Groundwater | place: Rifle, Colorado...
CCTAATCTCCTCTCATCACATTTGATGGGAGAATCAGTCCGCCAGATTCTGGACGCCACCAGAATGACGCGTGGTGAACTAATTCCCCCACCAATCACTTAGAACCTCTAAATTGTTAGAAGCTCTAAGCGATCGCTAACCAGCCCCAAACCATTCTCTTTGACAGACCAAAGGAATGGTTAGCGATAATCCTAAACACTCGTGTGTTTGGGATTTGGTTCCTTCTTTTTAAACATTCAACCTTATCCCTGAGGTTGTGTTAGCACCGAAGGTGGCGCGAGAAAATGGGTGGCCTATCAGCAAGAAGTGTTACGTTCTTGGTGTTAGGCTTAAGCTTCTCCGGTCTGCTCTGTTACTCTTCTCTTTCCCCAGAGGAACACAGACCTGTGCGAATCCGGAGACCCGTGTTACGGTACTCCAAACCTGGATTCGATTTCACCAAAACAAACTTGGCAAGGCATTTTTTAGTTCGGTTTAGCCTTCGAGAAATTTATTGACCGCGCCCAGTGAAAGGCGTGTCGCGCGTCTCGTCGCGCATGAGAAATCGGTCCGGGTACAAGTGCTTGACCGATAGGGTTAGCTTACTTTCCACAGGTTGCCCGTCGCTGTGGTTCAACTGGATGCTTTTCTCTTGGATTCCCCAAGCATTCCCCAGTTGCTGTCGACCAACACACACCACTCCACATTAAGCGTGTGTCTCTTTCCCTCGACAGATTTGTACAGGTTATCCTTCGACAAGCTCAGGATAGAAAGCCCTGTTTAGAACCTTACTTCTTTTCCGGTCCAACCTCAATCCAACTGAGGACCGGATGATCCTGATTGAACGGATCCGGTTTCGGCGTTACATTTACTTGCCGGTATTCCATCACGTCCACCGGAAAAGCCGCGGTCATCCCACCCAACAACGCCTTTCTTTCCGCAGGGAATCCCTTCCCTTCATAAGGCGTCGAGAACTTAATAACTCCGACCCGCAGGTCCTTGTCCCACCCGCCGTTCATGGCAAAGTATTTCACTTCGCCACCCCACTGCATTTCCTCGACGGTAGCCAATTGCGCTTCCGTCAAGTTTTGGGGGCGGTAGAACACCTCGTGCAGCTCCGCGTAAGTGTTGCCGTAATTGCTCCACTGGTACCGGAGTATCAAAGCCGACTCTGGAATTGCCGTAAAAACTGCCGTTCCTTCGCCAACTTTTTCGGTCAAGATCTTGCCGTCCTTTGTAATGACCCAGACGTGGGATGGATCACGGGACACGCTTTTCCCCAGGTAGATAGATACATCCACCGTGGGTTCACCCGTTTCCACAGCTTCGCGGATGACTTTCAAGTACCAGTGGGACTTGCGGGGATTGACGAACTCGACGACGTATTGTCCGTCGAGAGGACGTTTGAGTCCTTCCGGAATTTCTATCTTCCCAGCCCGAGGTCCAAGATCGGTATAATCCGCCAGGACTTTGCCGAGAGACTCCCGAGACTCCTCGATCCGTCCACCCTGTTCGTACTTGGTTAGGTGAAACTTTTCGCCGGGGGTATTGGGAACAACGTAACGTCGCCGACCGTCTTCCCCCGTCGTTATTTTCGCCACGACCTGCATTCCGTCGTGGTAAGGGGGGTCGGAGAAAACGACTTCGTCACGCTCTTCGAGAATCTTTGCCTTGGGAGTTTGGTCCCAGACTAAATCCTCACGAAGCTTTGCCCAAACCGCTTCGGGACGAACGCTCATATGCGGATTCATACCCGAAGGTTTGAGTGCGTTCCATTCGTAATTCACCTCCGGCTCCGGCCCGACTTTCGTCAAGCCGTAAGGATGCCCTGACCCAATGGTTTCGCGCGCTTCGTCAAAGAATTCAACGACTCGCCCGATCCACTCATTGGGCAACTGATCCACCGGGCACCAGCCATCTTTGATGTACTCGGCTGGATTTGCCCGTGCGTCACGCACCCGCCAAGCGTGGAAACTGTCCAGTTTGAGCGCTCCGTCTTCGACGTAAATTACGCGATCTGGAGCCGTTTCTCGGTACTCCTGACCAACGCGCAAAACGTCATCGACGCTCACCACCCACAGTTGATCGCGGTGGTGACTAACGTTCTGGCTGCCGATTTCCATCCAACCCTCGGTAATGAGTGCTGGACTTCCACGATAGACAGACGCTGCCGTTCGCCCTAACTTACGCAGTCCCTCGGTGTTGACGCGGACCAGATACTTTCCGGTCTCCACCTTTTCGGCTCTCAGCAGGACAAATTTGCCACCCGTCTTGGCAATTGCCGCCTCGGTCAGTTCTCTGGAAAGCGCGGGGCTTACGGCGATCGTTTCTACGCGCTCGATTCGCCACCTGCTACTCTTAGGGCCTAACTTTACGGCGCGCCCGCTGGGGATTGATACTGCTTCTAACCCCAGGCGCAACGCCCAACCTTCGTTTTGGCGCGAGCCAAAGGTGTAGGCGGGCATCATGCCATAAACTAGTATTGTGTGATTGAAATAACTTGACAATGATTATGGAGAGTCGCATACTGGAATTATGTGGAAGAAGGCTGCGTCACTCGTGCTTTCGGGTCAGGAAAACGACATTCTCCAAAGGTGGGTTCATTCCCCCTCAACCCCTCAGGGCATCGCCCAAAGAGCGCGGATTGTTCTTTTAGCCTCCGACGGGGTGGCCAACCACGCGATTGCCCAAAAGCTCTCCATTTCCCGGCCTACCGTTCTCCTGTGGAGAAAAAGATTTGGAGAAAAAGGTTCAAAAGGTCTTTTAAAGGTCAAGCCGGGCCGGGGCAGAAAGCCGGAAATCTCGTCCTCGACCATCGAAAGTATCATTCATGATACCCTCTACACCACACCCCCAGATGCCACGCACTGGAGCTTAAGAACTCTGGCCAGGAAACACGCTGTGTCATACTTTTTCGTCAAGAAGGTCTGGCATGCCCACAACTTAAAACCGCATTTAGTCAAAACCTTTAAACTTTCCAACGACCCTCACTTTGTGGAAAAACTCAAAGACGTGGTGGGACTGTACCTTAACCCACCGGAACACGCTCTGATATTTTCCGTTGATGAGAAAACCCAAATACAGGCCTTGGATAGAACCCAAAAACCGCTTCCCTTGAGCTACGGCCACCGGCAGACCCTGACCCACGATTACAAAAGGCACGGAACCACCTCTCTCTTCGCTGCTTTAGATATCTTAAAGGGAGAGGTTATTGGTACTTGCCTTAGGAAACACCGGCACCAGGAATTCACCAAATTCTTGAAGCTGATCGACCGAGGCGTAGAAAAGGACTTAGAAATTCACTGTATTGTTGATAACTACGCCACCCACAAACATCCAAAGGTGAAACGATGGCTTGAACAACACCCGAGGTTCCATTTCCACTTCATTCCTACCTCATCCTCCTGGTTAAATCTGGTAGAAAGGTGGTTCGGAGAGATCACGAGGAAGAGAATCAGAAGAGGGACTTTCCAAAATGTCACGGAACTCATTAAAGCCATTGAGGATTACATTAAGATAAATAACCAAAACCCTAAACCTTTTATCTGGACAAAAACGGCAGAAGAAATTATTACTAAAGTTAACAGTGTAAAGCTAATTTAAAAACGGTACACTAGATCACCAACTTCCGAAACAACTGGAACTTGCTGGGATTGCCCTTCCTCGGGAAGCGGCTGTTTGATCTCGCCGGCTTTGAGGGAGGCGACCAGCTTCTTCCCGCCTGCCAAAATTTCGATCGCTTTGGCGAAAACTTCTGCCTGCTCGGGGTCCATGTCCGGCACAAAGCCGTACACCAACGGACGGAGGTCCCAACCCCGCAGGATCAACTCGCCTTTCTGGAGTCCACGGTAGATCGAAACGTACTCTGGGTACGAGGTTTCACTGCGGTAGACCGTATAACCCGCAGCATTAAGCTCCGCCTCTTTCAAAAGCATGAGCTCGTCCTCGGGAGCGAAAGTTTCGACACCCGTCGCTTTGTTGACCGTGGAGGTGATGTCAGACTTTGGAAGCTCTTCTTCCTTGCCTCCTAAAACGTCTTTTCCCACGCGCTGAGTCATTAGGCGCACAAAGTGGGACAGACGTTTGAAATCGTACTCGAAAGTGGTGCGGTGGTTGAACGTATCGTCGTCCTTAACGAACACGATTTTGCCGCTCTTTCCGGACTGGTTCGGGATGATTTGGACGCGACGCCGATTCCAGACATTGTGGTCCCAGGCGACCCACGCGTTTTGCCCGTCACCGCGCACCCAATTGTGCTGGTTGGTGCCTTCTCCTGAACTCAGGAGATTCACGCAAGACGCCTCAAAGCACTGGAAGGATTCGTGCACGTACGTGCGAAAAGCTTTGCCGCTGTACTTATCGGCCATTTCCACACCAAACGGCACCACGACGAGGATCGTGTAGTCGTGGATGTTGGCGTGCCCGGACACGCTGCTCCAGTGCCATTCCACCTTGGAAAGATCAGCACTGTGCATGCGGTTTTTTGTGTTTGATGTGTAGCCAAACACATCCAACACATAGTCAGGCTCCACCTCTTGATTCGTGGATGACTCCAGAACCACCGCCGTCACCGTTTCCACGGTGTGTTCAAACTCCTTTTTGGCGGTACCGTGAACGGTCACGGTAGCGGTGTCAGCCGGATTGCTGCGGCGGTCGTACACTGTGAGTGCCTCGCCAGTCCACCGAGAATCGCTGTCCACGGACTGGACGACCGCTTTACCACCTTCGGACCTGATTCCCCGAATCTCCACCTTTTGGTAAGTGTGAAGAACCGGGCTCTGCCGAAGTAGTTCTTGCTCGGGGATCTTCGCGCTCGTGACCGCCGGACCTCTCTTGCCTTGCCCGGTAACCACTTCCACGAGTTCAGTACCCCTGGGATTTGAACCCCGTTTGGGTTGCGGCGTAATCGCGGTATAGTGGACAAACCAGTCCCTATCACCGATCCGTACCCAACCGAACCCGCCTTCGCCGTTCCAACTAACGATCTTTCCCGTAGCCATTTTCTTTACCTCCTTTGAGGATTGGCGAAATGGCCTCGCCCTAGATTTAGCGTCGGGAAGTCCCCAAACGCTTTAGTACTCATTTCTCCAAAAGTCGTTGGCCTTTGGATAGTACCTTTCCCCTTTCTGCCTAATTAGGCAATGTCCAACCTTGATAGTTGGATGAGTTTTGATATCGGTTCACCATTTGGTGAATCGTTTCCAGGCCCCACCCGAAGGGTGAGTTACAAACGTTTAGCTCCACCCTTCGGGTGAAGGATGAGCCTTCCCAGAAACGAGCCACCAAGAGAGTCAATAAATTGACTGTCTTGAAGGATTAGAGCCATCTCTAATCCTAACTTCCAAACTAATGTTTAGAAGGTGGTAATTCCTCTATTAACGTATTTAGCTTTGACTTGCCATTAACTTGTTTTCACAAGAAATACGAGGACGAGTAGTCCTTTTCCCAAATTCAAGCGTCTCTGACTCATCCTTAGTCTTTTATTGACTAATTCAGTTAGGGTGTCAGAGTTCTAGGCCGTTAGGTGAGCTGTTCCAGTATCAAACTTGCTGATACTACGAGAGCCTCCTCCCGCTTCACCACGACAATACCTAGATTTCTCGAGTTTTTTAGTTCTGTCGACTCGCCGTTTTTTGTTGTTCTCCCTATTTATTAGCCGGGAACAAACAACGCTTAGAGGATCCGGATCCCCTTCCCTACCGCTCCGATACCGCGACCTTTTACACGTGTATCAGAAATTCTCCCAGCGTTACTCTAAAGTCCACTGACCTGGGATAGATAGGAAACTTACTGGATTACAACTGACTGAATGTCCTTGGTCTGCTCTAACAGACCGTCCAGACTCCATATTTCCGCTGCAAGGGAGTCTGGATCGTCAAATCCGCCAGTACCCTTTTTCAGCGGACGTTCTTTGACGATTTGAGAGGCCTTTTCCAGGAGCCTTTCCATTGAAGAAAAGACCCCAACATTTTCGACCGAGTCCGGAGCTTCCATTGCATAAGCACCTCGGGTCTCGACGAGAATGTAAATTTTTTTCATGGTGTCTCCCAGGGGAGCACCACATTGTTTATTTTGGAACGCCCGTACTCGTCGTAGGCTTCCAAAGCCCCAACAAAGTCGGTCTCTTCCGCTTTGCGGAGGGCTCTTTCCAAAAGGTACGCTTCCCGCCAAAACGTGCTGGCGATTGACGAACCTTCATACAAGTGAACCGGCCCGTTTACCAGATTGTACAGAATCGCTAGGGCCAACGCGTTCCTATACCTTTCTATATCCTTTCTGGCGTTGTAGCCGAGCTCACTGTCAGCGTGCGAGCTCATATAGCTACTGAACTCGTCCCCAGAGGCTGGAGCGAGTTTTCCATTCTTCCACGCCATTAAAAACCATAGGGCTTTTTCGCCGTATGGCCGCCAGACACTGTTTGTGGCAGTGATCCTGGCGCATCTTTGGGCTAGTTCCATTGCCCAAACCCATCCCCGCGGATCCACTTTCTGATCCAGGGTATGGGATTCGAACGCTTTCCGGGTCATGGCGTAACGTACCGCCGGACCCTTCCTGCTTTCTTCCACCATAATGGTGGAATCAACCAGCTCTAGCCCGTCTAGGCTGGCTAGTTCCTGGCGTGGACGGATGTTGTCCGCGTGTACAAACACCCTCCGTCCCTGAAACTGAATAAAGCCGTATCCCTTTCCGGCTCTATCCGAAATCTTAGCCATTTTCTTTACCTCCCTAAGGTTGGCGAAATGGCCTCGCCCTTGATTTGGAATAACTTAAAGGTGTTATTCCCTTACCTTTAGTACCAGACCTTTAATAAGGCCTCCTTTGTTGAGTAGAAAGATTACTCTTTCCATTCCACTCTCATCATTTGATGGGAGAATTAACTCACAAACTTTATGAACTAATTCCCCCACCAAAGTTCGGTCACTGCAGTTAACCATGTATTAAAAAGTTAACACCAAAGACGTATGTTTTTAATACTTTCTAATATGATTAACTATAGTGGCCGACCGACTACAGAAGATTTCTCTTCAAAAGTCGGCCGCTCAGTTCCTAATCTATTGATTAGAAAAAGAGGTGCAGCCTTGAACGAGTCGCTGCTCTGGATTCGCGGACAGGGTATATTCACCTATCACTATAAACGACCAGGACTCTTCCCTGTTAAAGCAAGGGTCAATGAAGCACAATGGTTTCCCATTCCACCGTTGGTTATGCAACAGGGCTCACCAGGTCTTTTTCTTAATCCGCTTCTTGCGGAAAGTGCCTGGAGTACTTTGTGTGCGACTAGAGTTCTTCCCATTCACCGGGTTTTTGGCCGGTAATTGGGCTGTCCGCAATGCTCATATCTGCAGTCACAAACTCCTGTTCATGGCCGCACGACTGGCAGACAAGGAACCCTCCCCACTTTTGCTCCTTGACTTCAAACAACTTCCCCTTACATTTCCGGCACTTTCGTCCCGCCCACCAGGGACGCTTCCCGTCGGGGAAAATCGGGTCCGGCGGCTCGGGGTTGGATAGCCTTAACCTCCTCGGGAAGGAAAGGCTTAAGACTGCAACTGCCACAGCAGTCCCAATAGATATCCCCGCGGGTAAGCAAAGACCCGCAGGAACCGCAACAGAAAGGCGTAAGCTCATTTGCGTACGGATTCGCGCGCACATTAGCCAACGCCAATCCAACGATCCTCAATAACTTCCTCACGTCTTGCTCCTTTTTGAATAGGAAACCTGAGTTTCCCTTTCCAATATTCTCTCATCACATTTGATGGGAGAATCAGTCCGCCAGATTCTGGACACCGCCAGAATGACGCATGATGAACTAATTCCCCCGCCCAACACCGCTAATGCAGTAAAGAAACCCGTGTTTCTTTGTTGGGCTAAAATTGGCCTGCGAAGGCTCAGCATCTCTTTGCTTCCACTTTTGGTGGAGGATGTATTTACTCGCAGGAATGACTTTTGTTCCTAGTTCACAACGTCTTAAACGTCAGGAACCAGAACCGACCACCCCGAAGGGACACCTTTGACAGTTTCCAGCCTAATCGTGACCTCGGGATTCACACGGACCACGATAACCGGCTGGCGGGCAAACGACTCAATTTGTGCATTAATACCCTGCGCATTGAGTGCCGCCACAACCGCCTGCAAACGCTCTTCCATTTTCTGTTCCTTTCTTGAATAGGAAACTAATGTTCCCCTTTTTAATTCACCCGTTTGGTGAATGGTTACCGGTAACCGTGAATTATTCTCACATTCTTGAGAATGTTGGAATAAGGGATTACCAATAACCATTCATCAATTTGGAACTTTTTGCTAAATGCTAATTTTTAATTAGAGAATGGGAACTGCTGGTACGAGCGGCGAAATAATAGCCTTTAGATCCTTTAGGTCCGTTTGGCACGTTTCCCAAATAATCTTTCTGTCCACACCAAAATATTCGTGAATTAGCTTATTCCTCATCCCCGCCATTTTGCTCCAAGGCAACTGCAGGTGTTCCCCCTTGAATCCTTCGCTAACCTTACGGGAAGCCTCACCAATGATTTCCAATTCGCGAACCACTGCATCCAGAACTAAATCTTCACTTAAGAATTCCTCGTAACTAATTTTAGAAACGTAAAGTTCAATCTTTTGCAAAGCCACGAGAATATGATTCAAGTAAACCTGGTCATCTTTCATAAATAACTTCCGCCTCGCTTAAAACTTTGGATCTAAAGTACGGACTTAACTGATGTAACGTTAAAAGGTCAACGCGTCTCTTTACCAGCGACTCCAACTTTTCTTGAATTTCCAGTAATTTAAAGAGCCCAACCCCTTTTCCCGGGGCGAATTCAACTAACAGATCGACGTCGCTATTTTCGTTGTAGTCGCCCCTTAAGTACGACCCAAACAAAGACAGTTTGTTTATTTCATTACCAATCGACCCACTCGTTAACGCCTCCTTTATTGTTTTATTAAGTTCTTTTTTTCCCATAAATCAATTGTAGGTATAGAATCCAGAAAATACAAACCGAAATTATTGGAACTTTTTGTCCTCAAAAAGTTAAGGACAAGAAATTCCAACCCAACCGCTAGTGCTACCAAAGCGCTTAAGATTACTCTTAAGGGCTATGGAGAGAAACAATCGTGTTTCTCTGTTGGGTTTGTGAATTTACCCCGAAGGGTATTTTAAGCTTTAAGTGCAATCAGCCGATACAAAGTAAAGGCTGACGATGCGAAGTGGGTTGTAGGTTGTCGACCAGCCCGCTCATGGATAACTTCTTAAAAAGAAATTAACCACCTTCACATCTCTCGGATGCCTAAGCTATTTTGGCTTAGACTTTGCTCGGTTAGGCGCCAACCCTAGCTTCCGCAAGCTGTCCTTGGTCGGTTTCCGCACGCCCCTAAGTCTAACTTAGGATAAGATTTTTTGTGCCGTCCCCTTGGAGACTCTTTTAGAATCTCCGGGGATATTTAGTGCTTGCCACTTAGTGAGGCCTTTCGACCTAGTTGGGATTTTCATCCCCAGGCGTGGCTTGCCTTTTCGATCCGTTTAGGGACGCCAACGATACGGAATAAAATCCCAATCCACTGGCTGACCCATCTCAGCGCACCACGCTTGGAAATCCTTTTGCACACGCGCGTGATCGTCTAAAACAACGTCGAAGCGAGCGAGTGCCTCCATATCCAAGTTCGTGATCGCCTCACCTATTTTCTCTTTGGAAAGGCCAAGCTTCTCGAGAACACCATTAGGAAGTCCCTGGGCATCCATGTGCTTGCGGATGTAAGCCTTCCATAGTGCGTCGTTCATTTCGTCTCCTTGGGATGAATATTTGTTGAATTTCACCACTGGGTCAAAGACTTCCTCCCCTTCCCACGGGCAATAGGAGAGGGACGTATAGTACGGGTCCCCGCCTGGTGCGGCAAAGGGATCCTTGCCGTCGGCCCCTACGTAGCGGACCCAACGGCTATCCGTCAGACGGCATTCGGGGCAGCGGTTGGATACCGGCCGTCCCTTCCACACCTCCGGCGCCTGTTCCGGTTTGAATCGAACAAGAACCGTGCCGCAACGGTAGCAACGGCAGAGGTGCAGTTTCTTCCACCCGAACCCCTTATCCTCCGCGGGGACTCTAAGAACCAGGTCACTCACCTGACCAAAGAAGAAGTCTACTGAGTAATTGACTTCCTCTTCCTCAAGCTCGCGGCCCATCAGTCGTCCCGCAATCGAGCGGAACTCCGCCCAACGATGGCGGTGGAGTTCGCCATTACGCCCATCATCGCAAAACGACGCCGAAACGTCGCTTCCGCGATGGACCTTCTGTTCAGGGTCCGTGGTGATTAAGAGCCGCCGGCAAGCGTCGCAGTACTTGAGGAGAACCACCCCAAGTTCCGCGAGCTTTTCCACGATAGGCATGTCCGGACTGTCTCGCAACGCGGTCAACCGCAC
>Ga0209211_10012987_pt1 | contig 10390 bp, 6 predicted proteins | sample RifGroA2_FD_183992 | JGI IMG/M metagenome (GOLD analysis project Ga0209211, IMG submission 183992) | Groundwater microbial communities from Rifle, Colorado, USA - Groundwater A2 (SPAdes) (version 2) | ecosystem: Environmental > Aquatic > Deep subsurface > Groundwater | place: Rifle, Colorado...
CTAAAGAAATATTAAAGAGATTGGGAAAGATCTTGGCTGAAAAGAAAACAGAAAGAGAAGTTAAAGAGGGAATAATTGATTCTTATCTTCATTCTAATAAGAAAGTGGGGGCGATATTAGAGATCAGGTGTGAATCTGATTTTGTCGCCAAGTCTGATGACTTCCAGAATTTATCTCATGAAATTTGCTTGCATATCACTGCCGCCAACCCTTTGTTTATTTCAGAACAAGACATTCCTGAAGAAATACAGGAAAAAGAAAAAGCCATGTATTTAGAACAAATGGCAAATTCCGACAAGGACAAAAAAATTATAAACCAGGTCATTGAAGGTAAGTGGGCAAAGTACAAGCAAGAAGTTTGCCTGCTCGAGCAAAACTGGATTAAGGACGATACTAAAAAAATAAAAGACTTGCTGGCCGAATCTATTGCCAAGCTTGGCGAAAACATTGTTATTAGGAGCTTTAAGCGCCTAAGCATTAGATAATGTTTATCTTAGGAATCATTGTTAAAATAATCTTTGGCGCAAGCCTGATCGGCATGCTGGTGATTTTCTATAGGAAAACGCCTTTATTGGCAAATCTGCCAAAGACCAGCCCGGTTTTTGAAACAAAGAAAAGGGCTTTAATAAGCTTTCTAGAAACAACGAGAGAAAAGATAAAAAGCCGCTTTCCCTTTGAAATACTTTTACAAAAAATTCTCTCTAAAGTAAGGATCTTTACCTTAAAGACAGAAAACAGGATTTCCGGCTGGCTTGAATCTTTAAGGACAAGGGCAAAGAAAAACAACACCAATAATGCAAAAGACGATAAGTACTGGGAAAAGCTGGAAGAGAAAAAAGAAGAATAGCTTTGCCGGCATAGCTCAGTGGTAGAGCGTCGGTTTTGTAAACCGAATGTCGGGGGTTCAAATCCCTCTGCCGGCTCTTTTCATAGGTGTCTAGGTTCAGATACATCTGATACATCCGTTAAGTTTGTAATACGATGACATTTCGAGTCGGAAGAAGAACGGATTGAAGCCGGATTGAGTACTCGCAAGGGGTCAGATAATTAAGCGCCTGGTGCGGCCTGACCTCGTTCCAGACGCGTTGCCTGTTTGATAAAAAGCCCGAGGTCTGACCTCGGGCTTTTTCATTAGCGGTTAATGATTCTGTTCTCCAAGCCCAGGAGGCGATTGACCGGACTCGGGGAATTACTGCGCCGTAAGTAGTCATACGGCAACCATTATATCTGCCTTTCATACGAAGCTACAAGCGTATCATATGTCATGAACCAGTACAGTGTCTAGGTTCAGATACATCTGATACATCCGTTAAGTTTGTAATACGATGACATTTCGAGTCGGAAGAAGAACGGATTGAAGCCGGATTGAGTACTCGCAAGGGGTCAGATAATTAAGCGCCTGGTGCGGCCTTACTTCATTCCAAATATGTTGTCGTTCTTTAATCCTTTGTCTCATTATTTCTAAATTTGAACAAACATTGCCTTGTTGGTAAAACTCTTTCTGATCAGCTTCGTGGGAAATCTCAACATATGTATTCTGTTTAGGACTATGGGGATAGATGAAGTAATGAGTTATTCCCAATTCTTTAACTAACTTATCGAAATCCTTAAGAAAGGTTGATCCGTTGTCGGTTTGAATGGCCTTAATTACAAAAGGAAATTCTCTCAAGCATTCTTTTAAAAACTCGGCTCCGTTTCTTGATGACTCGGATGGATAGACATCCAAGACTCTAGTTTTTCCCAAAACATCAATAGCGGTGAATTGGTAGAATTTGCGTCCTCCGACGAGCATAATATGTTTAACATCTATTTGGACCAGTTCCCCTTCATTGCTTATCCTCAAACCCCTGGGAAACCTGGCCTTGGGTCTCAAGGCCGATCTTCGCCTTTTCTGCGACACCTTACGATTGATTAGATCCTTTCTTTTTAATATCCGTCCCACCGTACTAGCCGATGTTTTAATCCCTTGTCTTTCCAAAAGAACCTTTAGCTTATACTTCGACCAAGCCGGATATTGTTTCCTTAATTCAACTGTTTTAGCAATAATTTCCCAAACCGTAGTCGGCTGTCTCAATCTCTTCGGTTTGCGAGAATATTCATTGAGACCGATCATGCCCGTTGTTCTGAATCTTTTCAACCACCTCCAGATTGTCATTCGGCCTAGACCGAAATGCCTGGCCGTCAGCGAAATTTTATTCCCGTTCGTCCGATGCCAGTCCAATATCTTGAGCCGGTATCTCGCCTTAGCGGTTAATGATTCTGTTCTCCAGGCCCAGGAGGCGATTGACCGGACTTTGGGAATTACTGTGCCGTAAGTAGTCATACGGCAACCATTGTATCTGCCTTTCATGAAGTGGCAAGTGTATCATATGTCATGAACCAGTACAATACTTGACAAAACAACTCAATCCATTAAAATGATGATTAGCCATAGTTAACTATAGTTAACAAGATTTAAGGAAAATGGCTAAGCAAAATATGAAATAGGAAAACAAGACAAAGACACACTAAGATAAACAGGAAGGTGTCTTCCTGCTTTTGTTTCCCCAGATTGCTTGTCCTGAAAGAGCAAAGCGAATTGAAGGGAAAGAACATTAACAATTTGAGGATCATAGATCAAACAATAGGTTTTTCAGAGTTGCTCCGATATTTATTACTTTTGAGAAGTTTTCATTTCTCAAATTATTTTGAGGATTTGATCCTGGTCCAGGATGAACGCTGGCGGCGTGGATAAGGCATGCAAGTCAAACGGTACTGAGGTCGCAAGACCGAAGTGCAGTGGCGAATTAGTTAGTAACACGTAGATAATTTTCTCCCGCCACGGCCATAACTCGGAGAAATCCGAGCTAATAGCCGATGGTTTCTATTTGTCGCAAGACGGATAGAATAAATGGTCACTGCAAGGTGGCCGGGCGGGAATGAGTCTGCGGCCTATCAGCTAGTTGGTTGAGGTAATGGCTCACCAAGGCAATGACGGGTAGGGGGAATGAGAGTTCGACCCCCAACGAGGGCACTGAGATATGGGCCCTACTCCTACGGGAGGCAGCAGTCGAGAATATTCGGCAATGGGGGAAACCCTGACCGAGCGACGCCGCGTGAAGGAAGAAGCCCCTCGGGGTGTAAACTTCTTTTATAGAGGAAAAACCCGCAAGGGTGATTGTACTCTAAGAATAAGGGGATGCAAATTCTGTGCCAGCAGCCGCGGTAATACAGAATCCCCAAGCGTTATCCGGATTTATTGGGCGTAAAGCGTCTGTAGGTGGCAAGACAAGTCTTTAATTAAACCTCAAGGGCTCAACCTTTGAGCTGTTAAAGATACTATCTAGCTAGAGGATGTTAAGGGCTGACGGAACGGTCGGTGTAGGGGTGAAATCCATTGATATCGACCGGAACACCAAAAGCGAAGGCAGTCAGCTGGGACAATCCTGACACTGAGAGACGAAAGCGTGGGGAGCAAAAAGGATTAGATACCCTTGTAGTCCACGCTGTAAACGATGGATACTGGCTACTTGAAGTGTCGACCCTTCAAGTGGCGAAGCTAACGCGTTAAGTATCCCGCCTGGGAAGTACGGCCGCAAGGCTAAAACTCAAAGGAATAGACGGGGACTCACACAAGCGGTGGATCATGTGGCTTAATTCGACAATAAACGAGGAACCTTACCAAGGTTAGAAACTCTAGCGGACAGCTTGCAGAAAAGCAGGCTTTCTCACAAGGACCGCTAGGGCAGGTACTGCATGGTTGTCGTCAGCAGGTGCCGTGAGGCGCTCCCTTAAATGGGTAAACCTGCGCAACCCTTACTCGATGTTTTAAATGTCATCGAGAACTGCCCGGGATAACTGGGAGGAAGGCGAGGATGACGCCAAATCAGCATGGTCCTTTGATACCTTGGGCTGCACACATGATACAATGGCGAGGACAATGGGTTGCCAAGCCGAAAGGCGGAGCTAATCCCAACAAACCTCGTCTCAGTCCGGATTGAGGGCTGCAACTCGCCCTCATGAAGCCGGAATCGCTAGTAATCGCCAATCAGATATGTGGCGATGAATACGTTCCTGAGTCTTGTACTCACCGCCCGTCACGTCAAGCGAGCTGGGAGTACCCGAAGCGCCAAGCAATTGGAACTAAGGTAAGCTCAGTAAGAGGGACGAAGTCGTAACAAGGCACGCGTAGCGGAAGCTGTGCGTGGATCATCACATTTCGAAAAGGATCGATAGTGGTTGATGACTGAGAATTCTATCATCAACTCCATTAGGCATTGGTCTTGGAGCCTTTAAATTAAGACTACTTATCGGAACAACTCTGAGAAACCACTATAATCAAAAAACCAAAGGAGCTTAGCTCCTTTCAAAAAACCAAAGGAGCTAAGCTCCTTTGGCGGTTTTTGGTTTAATTGATTTAAATGAAAATTTAAACAAAAAGAAAAGCCAGACTTAGAGAGGTCTGGCTTTCTTGAAAAAAAGAACTATAAAGAACTAAGATGGTCTGCCTTGACACGAACTAACGGTAAACGATTCTCAACACAGCGTATAACGGCATCAAGACAGACCGAAGAAAATACCATTTTTGATATGCTCTTCGATCCGTCCGAATGTTTTGTCAAGACTCTATTTATATACTAGCAAAACCAATAAATTTGTCAATCCTTTATTTAAGAAATTCTTTTCAGAAATGATTTTTGAGCCTTTCTTTTATTAAGCGCGCTCATAGCCTGAAGGTCTTGAGTCGCTATATCTGAAAATTCCATAAATCTTTTATCAAGTTTAACAATATTTTGATCAACCGTAAGAGCCATATCATTGATCCCTAAAAGCCTAATGCCTTTCAGAGTCCTAACCCGAGATAAAGCCACATAGCCCATACCGCTGACAAAGGCCTTGCTTAAGTCAATTTCAGCCGCATCTAAGCTCATGCCCTGGCTTTTATGAACAGTAATAGCCCAAGCCAAGCGAAGAGGAAGCTGGCTGATTTCCGCCAAAACATAATCATCTTCCCTGACTGTCCAGCTTGACGGCCTGACATAAATCTCCTTAAGAAAAGAAGTGATGACAATAGGGTATCCCTCATTATCGAAATCAATAACGGTTCCCAAGGTGCCGTTGACATAGCCTTTGTCAAAGTTGTTTTTAACGAACATGACGGCTGCCCCTTTTTTTAAAACCAGCTGTTCCGGAGCCAAGCAGCCTTTTTTTAAGCTTTTAACCAGGCTTTCGTTGCCGTTACCGGTCATCGTGTATATTTTAGACTTGCCTTTTATCTTGGCCAGTTCAGAATCATTGATAGCGTCTACATCCATATTATGCGTATAAAGCTTGGTGGCAACGCTGTTGGCAGCCACTTTTTTATTGCGCCTGGTCATTAACAGTTTTAAGACAACGTGGTCGGCCTCATTTCTCCTGATTGTATTTAAAATGCGCAGGAATTCGTTGTCGGTTTGCCTGAATTGCTCGTCTAAATAACAGATTTTGAGATTTAATTCCTGCCAGACTTGGGACTGGATGACAAAGCCTGTTTCTTCTTTATCCTTGCTTACGGGCGGCAATTGAAAGAAATCACCACATAGAATAATTTGCAAACCGCCAAAAGGCAGGCTGTTCTTTTTAAAAGTTTGGCAAACCTGGTCAACCATATCCAGTCTGAAATAATGGAGCATGGAAATCTCGTCAATGATCAAAACTTTAGTTTGATCAAATTTATGACGCAGGTACTTTTTTTCTGTGATCTTTTTAAGGTCGTCTCTATCTAAATAATTTTTTATGCCGATGCCGGACCATGAATGGATAGTAACGCCTTCAAGATGGGTGGCGGCAATGCCGGTTGAAGCCGTCACGCCCACTTCGATGTTTTTGCTTCTTAAAAAATCAATATATTTGGCTAATAGAAAAGTCTTGCCGCTGCCGGCCGAACCAGTCAAAAATACATTATGTCCTAATTTTAATATTTCAAAAGCTTGTTCTTGAGTCATATAATCATCATATTAAAAAATCACCATTTTGGCGATTTCTATTAAGGCGTAATTCAATTCAAAAGTTACCGTCATCCCAAGGCACTCCCGATGATCGTTGTTCTTTAAAATAGTTTAGCAGAATCTTTAATTGCTCTGGAGCAATAATAATTTCAGATTTGGCTTCTTTTTCCGTAAATAATAAATAATAATTTCCATCAGAGCTTATAATGTCGTAGACTTGATTTACATTAGCCTTGTCAATCAAGCTTTCTTTTGGGATATCTTCTTAGGGTCAGATTTATAGATGAAGAATTCCAACTAACAGCTTATAAATTGCTGTTATGTTTAAGGGCAAAAAGATGCCGTAGCTGATAGGGGACACCATTAAGAAAATCAAAAATGCGGTGATTAGATAGGAAGAATAGAATTCCTTTTTGCTTTTCCCGATCCATAAAGCCAAAAGAATAATCGCAAACGCCAAAGCCGGCAGATAATGGTAAAGAAAAGCCGCCCTGGCAATCAGCATATAAGGCAAAAGATTGGCAAAGTATCCAATCAAAAGCAGAGAATAAGCTTCGTTTTTCGTCTTAAATAGCCTGTAAATTCCCCAAAATACGGCCAATCCGGCTGAAAGCCAAATCAATGGATTTCCCATAAGATAAATATTGGCTACTTTATCAATATCTTTTTTCTCCCAATACCAAACTGGTTTTCTTAAAAAAGGCCATTCATTCCATTTACTTGAGTCAGAATGACTTGCAGCCAAACCAACATTATAGGAATACATTTTTTGATTCAACTCAACGAATTTTGAACCAAAAGACATTGTTTTTATTTCTTGGTTTTCTTTGATCAAGGTTTTCTGAAAATCCTGGCTCATAAAAGCGTCTCCTTGACCAGACAAAGTCAAAAGCTTGAAATGAAAAACAAAAGGCAAAATATAAACAAATAAAAATATAATAATCAAAAAAAATGTTTTCACAAAAAGTTCAAAAAATTCTTTCAAGCTTATTTTTTTAAGAAAATCGAAAAGAGTGAATAAAAGGATTATTCCTAAAAAGGAAAGTCCTGTCCATTTAATCGAAAACGCCAAGCCAGAACAAATAATCGAAGAGAAATAGAATAAATACTTTCTAAAAGCGTTTTCCCGCTTTCTTGAAATCAGAAACAATAGAATTGCCAAAAAGCCGAAAAAAAACAGGAAGTTATCAACCAAAATAAATTTTGACTCAACCAGGAAAGCGTTGTCAAAAACAATTAAAAGCCCTGCCAAGAAAGCTGCTTTTTTGGATCCGCCAAGAACAATTACGAGCTGATAGATTATTAAGACGAAAAGGCTGCCCAATAAGGCCGGCAAAAACCTTAAAATGAATAAAGTATAGGCGTTGGCCGCCTCTCCGATCTTTTCAAAGCCGATGTCCGGATTGAAATCAAGGAGTTTAGCAAAGCCGGCAATTGCTAGCTTGCCTAAAGGCGGATGAATATCAAAATAATATTCATTGGTAAAATAAGCAGAAACAAACTTGCCAAAGTGCACCTCGTCAAAAACCACTTCAGCCGGATAAGCCAAAAAAATAAATCTTGTTGCCAAGGCAAGAACCAGCAAGATAATTAAAGGAAGTTTTTCCTTCATGATTAAGGACAAATTAGTTTTAATATTTTTCTCGGCTCCGTGGACGTTTCCTGGGTAAAAACGACTTTGACGCGGTTTAAAGCTAAAATACTATCTGCTTCGGGAAAGTCTTTTCTTGAATTGTTGTCTAAGATAATATAATCGATTTTCTCGCGGCAAGCCAAGTCCAAATCGCCACCAAACATCTTTGCCATATTAAGGTGATGCTGATTGATATCTAAACCCTCTGTCCAAAGCCAACCTTCAAATCCCAAATAGACCGGCCTGCCCGCCAGAAATAAAGGTAAAGGATCTACTAAAGGCGGTGTCAAAAATAAAGAATCAGGCAAAGTGTTTTCTTTTATCCATTGGCCGGCCTGGACTTTTTCCTTGTCAGAATCGGCATAACCGAAATAATAAACAAGTTTGTTTCTGACGAAATGAGCAAGCTCGTTTCTAACGAAATAGAAATCTTTAGGATAGAGCAATCTGGCAGAAAAATCAACCGCGCCCGCTAACGTTCCGAAAAGCAAAATAATGGCAATAGCCAATAGGCCCACGATTTTCTTATTGGAAAAGAAGATCAGAATCGGCCCGATACCAAAAATAATTGCCAAAATCCACCAATAGAAAAAGATTTTGTTATTATCAAAAGGCCAGGCCTGGAACAGAAATAGATTGGGGAGAACGAACAAAACAATTGAAGCAAGTAAAAATTCCGGCTTAAAACCGAGATCAAGTTTTTTCCGGAAACGGGAAATCGCAAAAATAACAAGGGCAATCAGCCAGAGCCAAAAGATAATGCCAAAGTTCTTTGACCAAAACGCGAAAACATTATTGTCCGTGCCGAACAAAGGAGAACATTTTAGCCATGAATTCTGATGATTGCACGCCATCCAGCCGAACCACAGTCTGATATTATTGCCTAGGCCATTGGCCGAACCGAAATACAATAGCTGGGGCGCGGCTAAAATAATAACTATACCGGCGAATACCAGCCAGGCTTTTTTGTTCTCCAAGCGAAACCAAAATAAGACCGCCATCAGCAAAAATAAGGCCAAAAAACTATGGGTATGGATAAACGGCAAAAGCCCGGCAAAAACGCCAAACCGCCAAAAATCGCTGGTCCGGCCATAATAATAAATCCCCAGAAGAATAAGGCAAAAGACAGCCAAGCCGAGAGAAAAAGTCCGCTGGTGCGATAAAAATGAAATGATCGGCACAATCCAAACAATATTATCCGGGGTATTTTTCTCGCTCGGCTTGCCGCCGGTGCGATTGTCTAAATGAGTGTATTCGTGCGGCGGATTAACAAGGAAGGTTCCCAGCGCCGAAAAACCATTTTCCTGCACAAATCCTGATACGTCCTTGAAAAAAGTGATGAATCCCAGACCGGCGCCGAAAATAACCAAGACCAAGACCAATAAAGCGATTCTTCTTGAGTCAAGAAATCTTCTGGCAACCAAAAACAGCAGGACTATCGCTGATACGCCAGAGGCCAAAAGAGGAAAAGCATAGGCAAATACGCGGTCGGCTCCCAGGAAACGATAGATTCCGGAAATGAAATTAAGCAGAAACGGATAGGTAAGGGGAGCGCCGGCCATTAAAGGATGCTGTAAAACAAAATGCTTAGCGACAGCGAATCTCTCTATCATATTCAAGTGCAGAGCAGTATCGCCCCAGCCGACTAACGCCCCTCTTAAAGTTCCGTCAGGCGCTTCAAAAAGAACTGTTTTAATTAAAAGAAAATAAAGGGCCAAAATGACCAATAGGGGCAAGATCTGCCGCCAATCAGATTTTCGCGCTTCCAGAATCATTTCGGCGAAAAAACATTTCAGCGGTTTAATTCTTAAAACAAAAAGTATCAGGGTTAAAGCGCCAAAGAAGATAATTGCCCGAAAAAGCGAACCGGTTGCCAAAGCCGCCAGAAGAATCAGAAAGCCACTAATGGTTAAGCCTGCGATTAGACTGGCAAAAAATCTTTCAGCGCAAGACAGCTTTTTTTGCCTGTCAAAAAAGTCGAAAACCGCAATGCCAAAAAGAAATTGAAGGACGAAAAAGATTAAAGAAATCAGCATATTACCTTATTTTAGCATGTGGAAACCGCAATTTAAACCGCTGAATTCTTGCTCTCGTAAGAATTTCCTGCTATTCTAAAATTATTAAGCCATTTAAAAATACTTATATGAAAATCCCGCAGAAATTAAGCAAATTTTTGAGCGCGAATAAGATCAAATTTGAAGAGATTAAGCACCGCCAGGTTTTTACCGGCCTGGATAAAGCCGCTACCTTGAAAGTAAAGCCGAACCTTATTGCTAAAACCTTGGTCATGAAATCGGGCAAGGACTTGGCAATGGCAGTTTTAGCCGCCAATAGAAACCTGAACAAGAATAAATTCGCCAAGGCGAGCAAGCTGAAGAATTCTGATTTCGTTTCCGAAAAACTGATGAAAACAAAGTTTAAGGGCTTTAAAGTCGGGGTCTTACCGCCTTTTTGCCAAATGTTTAAAATCCCCGGTTTTATTGATAGGGGATTGCTCAAAGAAAAATCGGTTTACGCGGCTGCTGGCAATTATGAAACTTCGATAAGATTATCGCCAAAAGTGTTAGAAAAATCGGGAGCAACGAAAGCGGATTTTTCCGAAGCGAAAAAGAATCCGCCTCGTCGGCGGATGCACCGATGAGGTGCAAAAAGGGCGTGTGGCTCAGTGGGTCAGAACTTATTCTGACGGGCATCTCAGAATGCCCGGGAAGAGCGCGTTCCTGGCCTGCGAGCGTGCAAATACCGGGCGTGTGGCTCAGTGGTAGAGCGCGTTCCTGATAAGAACGAGGTC
>Ga0209211_10012992_pt1 | contig 10386 bp, 16 predicted proteins | sample RifGroA2_FD_183992 | JGI IMG/M metagenome (GOLD analysis project Ga0209211, IMG submission 183992) | Groundwater microbial communities from Rifle, Colorado, USA - Groundwater A2 (SPAdes) (version 2) | ecosystem: Environmental > Aquatic > Deep subsurface > Groundwater | place: Rifle, Colorado...
TGATACGGATACTGACGCCCAAACCCTTACAATTGCCGCTAATGTTATTTCGCTTACCAATGGGGGCAGTGTTACTTTGCCAGCCAGCGGAGTAACGCAAATCGTTGACGGTGATGGCTCCGAAGGCATTTCAGTGTCTCCGGCGATAGGAACTGGCGCTGTATCGCTGAGCATAACAACGCCGTGGTGCGACTGGATTGGATGGACCGATACTGTCCCATGGAGTGGCGGCAAATTATGTCAAAGTAATATCTTAATTAAGGATATCATGTACGGCGCCTCAAAGGATATTTGGTTAGAAGCGGGAAGTTGTTCAACATCCCACGCAAAAGGCTATACTTGTACTTTAACTATCACCGCAAATGGTTCTTATTCGCTGATTTGCGATACGACAAATGAAAATCACAATGAATGGTACGGATCATTATCGGATCAACGAAATCCAAGCAACAATTGCGGCAGTGCGGCATGTACTTCAGTTGCTTATGATTCTAATACTGGAAAATGGACTTTAACCAGTATTGGAAAAGAGAATAATGTTAATAACCCTCGTTGGACAACACGCATATGCTCTGCCGGGGGATATAAATAAAAAAGATGGCTCAAAATGATTAATTTGGTTTATGAAAATCAAACATTATCATATTCTTACTTTTATTGCCGTTTTTTTGATTTTTATCGCCGGTTATTTTATATTTCAATCATTAAATAAAAAAGAAAACCCGTTGCCTAATATTTTAGACACAAATATAAATGAATCAGTGAATTTAAACGTAGCTGCTTTAACGAATTCATCTGATGAAATATTAGATAACAATACAACGGATACGCAACCGCAAAATACGAACCAAGCCAGCGAAGTAGATCCGGACGCCGTGTTGTTTGACCATGCCTATACGACAGGCAATCGTGAGATTTGTGCGCAGATCAAAAGCGAGCCGTCTAAATTGCTTTGCAATGTTTATATTATTAACGCCAAGGCAAAGTCAGAAAAAAATACTAAACTTTGCGAAGAGATTATTGACGATTTTTACCGCAACGATTGTCATGATAATGTTATAATGGTTATAGTGATACAAGAAAAAAACAAACAAAAATGCAACGAGCTGATTAACCAAAAGCGATTTGATGAATGCGCCGCCGGCGCAAGATAAGAGGAATTATATTTAAATCGTTTTTCCTTAAGTCAACCACGACCGTTGGGCGTTTAAGGAAATTTTTAATGATTGCTTTGGCGCTTTTTGTGTGGTACATTGGAAATATATGATAATTACAAAAATACAGCTTAAAAAAATACAGGCGTTGTTTCGCAAATATGGCGTTGTTTTGGCGTATTTGTTTGGGTCGCAGGCAAGAGAAACAGCCGGGCCGATAAGCGATACGGACATCGCGGTTTTATTGCCGAAAAAATGTTCTGAAAAAAGGCGCTTTGAAATACGGCTTGCCCTGATGAGAGAATGCGCTAAAATTTTAAAGAGCGATACCGATCTCGTGGTATTTAATGATGTTTCTTCTTTGTTTTTTCAATATGTGATTTTAAACGAAGGAAAACTTATTTATCAATCATCAGAAGAAGAAGCGATTGATTTTGAGAGCCGGACTTTGGGCCGGTATTTTGATTTTGAACCGTTTTTAGCCGCGTATAATAAACAATATGTCAAAAATAATCTTTAATAAGATCATCGCGAAATTGGAAAAACTTGATGAGTATTTAGGCTATTTGTCGGAAATTCAGAAAGTGAGCAAAAAACAGTTTATCGGCGATTATCATTATTTCGGTTTGGCCGAGCGGTATTTGCAGCTTTCCATTGAAATTATTCTTGATGTTGGAAAGCTTATTATTCTTTCAGAGCGTTTGCGCAAACCGGAAGACAATCAAGACATTTTCGCGATTCTGGCCGGACAAAAAATTATATCCGGAAAGCTGTTTCAAGAGCTTTCCGGCATTGCCGGTTTTCGAAATATTCTAGTTCACGATTATGAAAAAATTAATCGAGAAATCGTGCATCAAAAATTAAAAGAAAATTTGAGCAATTTCAAGGATTTTAAAAAAGAAATTGTTAAGTTTTTGAAATAATTCCGTCAAAAGCGAAAAGAACAAACAAACCTGCCTGCCGGCAGGAATGCAACGAGTTTATTGACCAAAAGCGAATGGAGGAATGCGTCGCCGCCGCAAGATAAGAGGAATCATATTTATATTATTTTTACTTAAGTCAACCACGACCGTTGGGCGTTTAAGGAGAGGTATCAGTGTTTTTAACTCGTATGCGGCCGTCTCGGACTTAAAAACATAAAGCGCTGTTTAAAATACGATCGTTGCAAAAACAACACTTTTTAAAAACAGAAACACGGCAGGTTGATTGGCTAAAAACGATTTGATGAATGCCAGGGGATATAAAATGAATTTTACTTAAGTCAACCACGACCGTTGGGCGTTTAAGGAGAGGCGCTATGCGCTTTTTCCGCCGCGCTATTGACATTTAATGCTCTTGTATATACAATGTATATAATTGCGGTATATGAAATATTTTAATTGGAATCCTGAAAAAAATAAAAAATTAATCAAAGAAAGAGGAGTTTCTTTTGAGATATGTTTGGTAAAAATTGAAAATAAAGACATAGTGGATATTTTGGATAGCGCGCGGTATCCCAATCAAAAAATATTTATTCTGGAAATTGATAATTATATTTACTTGGTGCCGTTTGTTGAAAGCGAAAATGAGATTTTTCTAAAAACTATTATCCCAAGCAGGAAATTTACTAAAAAATATTTGCATTAAGAATAATGAATATGAAAAAAAATATACTACTAACAAAAGAAGAAAAAGATATTTTAAAATCGGCGGAAAGCGGCGAATTTGTTTCCGCGGCGTCTAAAAAAAGAGTTATCGCGCAATATTCAAAAATAGCAAAAGCCACGCTGGCGAAAAATAAAACGATATCCATAAGAATTTCAGAAGTTGACTTAATGAAGTTAAAGGCGTTGGCCGCCCAAGAAGGCATACCATATCAAACATTAATCTCTTCTTCGTTGCACAGACTTACGCGTTAACGGAATAAAAAAAATAACAAAAAATGCGGCGGGCAGGTTGATTAAAAAATTATTTTTACTTAAGTCAACCACGACCGTTGGGCGTTTAAGGAGAGGTATTAGTGTTTTTAACTCGTATGCGGCCGTCTCGGACTTAAAAACATAAAGCGCTGTTTAAAATACGATCGTTGGAAAAACAGCGCTTTTTAGATAGAGAACCGAGTCGCCTTGAAATTTTTGTTTTGGCGTGGTACATTAAAAATGCAGTAGTGGCTTAATTGAAGTTTTATGAAAACCATTGGCTTGACTGACAAGCAATTAAAGAAGATAAAACAAATCGCTAAAGCGAATGATTTGCGTTTGGTTATTCTTTTTGGTTCGCGGGCGGGAGGCGCGATTCACAAAGAAAGCGATATTGATATTGGAATTTTACCCGATAAAAACCTAACCTTTGAACAAGAAATAAATCTTTCGGCCGAATTCTTTAATGTCTCAAACAAAATTGATTTGACGAATCTGAGAAAAGCCCCGCCGCTTTTAATGAAAAAAGCGATTGATAATTGTATAGTGCTCTATGAGAAACACCCAACAGACTTTTCAATATTTGAAATACGCGCTCTCAATTATTACAAAGAAGCCCAGCCGCTTTTTATGATGCATTTTGAGGCGGTTAAGAATTTCGTCAAAATATGATTGACAAGGCTTTTCTTTCCGTAAAATTAGATTTGATCAAGAAGTATGCGGGCGATTTGGAAAAAGTTTTACAGACTCCAATCGGCCAAATTAAGAAAAATTTTGTTGCCGTATACGCCATTGAGAGAATTTTTCAGTTAATCGTTGATGAAATTATCGATATCAATAACCATATTATCTTAAGAAATAAACTGGAAGTGCCGGATGATTTCCAATCAACCTTTTTAATATTGGCGCAGAATAATGTTATTGGCGAGGCCTTCGCGAAAAGGATAGCGCCAGTCGTTGGATTAAGAAATATTTTAGTGCATCGTTATGAAAAGATTGACAAGGATCTGTTTTTAAGTTCGGTCGCAAAAGAAAGGGATGATTTTAGGGAGTATATTAAGGAGATGGGACAATATATTGAAAGTTTTTTTAATGAAAAATAGGACGCCGGTTCGTTTTTAAATAAAGTCCGGCCGTTTGCGAGTTAAAACAAAAATGCGGCGAACTGATTGGCCAAAAAATTGTTTTTACTTAAGTCAACCGCGGCCGTTGGGCGTTTAAGGAGACTTAAGCGCGCGGACCGGTTGACAAATTATTCAATAAGATTAAAACGAAACAATTGATAGTGAAAATAAATTTGCGCAATGTATGCCCATAAAAATAATTGACAAAAAAATAACCGAAAACGAACTGCGGGAAATCGCCAAAGATTTTTACATTGATATGATAAAGGGCGTCGCGGATATTGAGCGGGGAATTCTCGCCATAGGCGGAGAGTATCATATGGACGCGAATGCGATTCTTATTGAAAATGGCTCGCAGCAGCAAAATGTTTGGGGTTTCAATTGGTATTTTGACAGAACAGGCGATGAGCGCATTGAATATGTCTCTTTAATAAACATCCGTCCCGCGCAAGGCAATAGATCTATGGAAGTGCAAAATGCGTCTTTGCGCGATGCTATGAGAATAATAATATTAAAATATTTATCATGAATACAAACCGCACGCCTTTATTTTATATGGCGAATCTTGGAAGCGAAATTTCCCGCGCTCTTTTGGAGTATCAAAAAAAAGATTTTGAAAAAATGCGCAATTCAATCATTCGCGCGAAAGGCATAATGGAAAAAATAGAAGAATTTCCGGAAATGAAAGGCAGGACGGGCGAGCTTGATATTTTAAGATCAATTGTTGAGGACTTGAATCAAAAAAAGCTTGAAATAAACAAGGAGCATTTGATGAATTATTTCACGCCGTTTGCTATGCGGCTTATGCCCGGAATTTAATATTGGCAAAAAATAATTTTAAAAACGCTTGGCTCATTTATGAAAGTTTTACCATCTTGTTTTTTATAAAATAGCAGTGGAAACTGAAGGCTATAGAGGCAAATTTGAAAAAGTTTTCACCATTATTTCCGGGCAATAATGATTTTTAAGCATTGCTAAGTCCGCTTTTTTGCGGTATTATTCATTCATGACTTCTCAAAGTATAAAAAATCTGGGCAAAAGCTTTAAATACGCGGCCTGCGGATTCGCGTATGTATTTAAGAATGAAAGAAACTTCAGAATACAGGTTGTGGCGGCCGTATTGGTTATGGCGCTTATGATTGCTTTTCCGCTTAGGACGCTGGAAAGAATCGCGCTTTTACTGATCATTACTTTTATTTTAGTGCTGGAATTGATAAATACGATAATGGAAAAAATTGTTGATATCTTAAAGCCGCGCATTCACCATTATGTTGAGACTATAAAAGATATGATGGCCGCGGCCGTGCTGATCGCGTCAGCCGGAGCGCTGGTTATAGGATTATTGATATTCTGGCCTTATCTTTTTTGAGCAAGTTTTAAATGATTTGCTTAAGTTTCAAAATATGGTAAAATAAACTGGTATGTCACGCAATTCTCACTTTGCTTCCATTGATATAGGTTCAACCGCCATCAGAGTAGTGGTGGGTCAAAAGCGGGAAGCCAACGAATCCATTCAAATCATCGCCGCATCCGAACACTCTTCCGAAGGAGTGGCGCGCGGCATTATCACGAGTATTGAAGACGCGACCGGCAGTATTTCCGCCGCGCTTGAAAAATGCGAGCGAATGTGCGGATCGCCCATTGAAACGGCTATAGTCGGTATTTCCGGCAGTCAGGCATTGGTTAATACTTCAAAAGGAATCACGGCTATCGCCAAGGCTAACGGCGAAATTTCCCAAGAGGATGTGGAAAGAGCCATTGAAGCCGCCGAAGTGGTGGCCGTACCCCCAAATTACAAATTACTGCATAATATACCGAAAAATTTCACAGTGGACGGACAATCGGGCATCAAAGATCCGATCGGCATGACCGGAAGCCGCTTGGAAGTGGAAACGCAAGTGATTCATTGCCTGTCCAGCCATATTGAAAATGTTTCCAAATGCGCGACGCGGGCCGGAGTGGAAATTTCCGAAATGGTTTTGGGAATTTTAGCCGCCAGCGAGGCTGTGACCACCAGCCGTCAGCGCGATTTGGGTACGGCAGTTATCAATATTGGCGCGCAAGCCACCAATGTCGCCGTATACGAAAATGGAGATTTGATCCACTTGGGGACGATTTCGGTCGGCGGGGCTCATTTTACCAATGATATTGCCATCGGTCTTCGCGTATCCATTGATTTGGCGGAAAAAGTGAAGCTTGGCTGCGGAACGGTCTTGCCGTCCGATATTTCCAAACACGACGAAATTGATTTATCAGAATTCGGACCGGAATCATCCGATCGCGTGTCGCACAAGCATGTCGCTGAAATATTGGAAGCGCGATCCGAAGAATTATTTTCATTGGTAAACAAAGAATTAACCAAAGTGCATCGGGCCGGTCTTTTGCCGGCCGGAGTAGCGCTTACCGGCGGGGGAAGCAAATTGCCCGGATTAGCGGAAGCGGCTAAAAAAGATTTGAAGCTGCCGGCCAGTGTCAGTACGGTTGAAGTATTAACAGCGGTTGATAAAGTCAATGATCCGCAGTTTTCCACAGCGGTCGGATTGATTCTATGGACCGCCAAATATTCCGGTTACGAAGGAGGCCGTCGATTTAGAATCCCGTTTTTTTCATTAGGGGGAATAATTGATAAGGTGCGCAAATTAGCGAAGACTTTAATGCCTTGACCCCGCACCTTTTCCGCGCCTTTACGCGCTTCGTTTACATAATCAAAAGCTTAAAAACTGATATTTTATTTATAAGGTATATTCTTGCCTAAAAGGTGCACCGTTAAAAGTCTTGATTGCGCAGAAAAGGTGCGGGGTTGACGCCCACTTCTAAGGCTTGTATAATAGCGTTATGAAAATCAACTCATTTAAACAGTCGGTTACCGAAGTAAAACCGGCGATTGAGACTTTTGCAAAAATTAAAGTGGTTGGCATAGGCGGAGCGGGCGGTGAGGCCATTAATCGCATGATCGGGTCTAAAATCCGCGGCGTTGATTTTATTTCCGTAAATACGGACGCGCAGGCGCTTCATCATTCCAAGGCGTCTATTAAAATCCATATTGGAAAAACAGCGACCAGGGGCCTGGGCGCTGGAATGGATCCGGAAATTGGCCGTCGCGCCGCCGAGGAAAGCCAGGAAGAACTGCACGAGCATCTAAAAGGCGCTGATATGGTATTTATCACCTGCGGTTTGGGCGGAGGCACCGGAACGGGCGCCGGCCCCATTGTGGCGGAAATCGCAAGAGATTTGGGAGCCTTGACAATCGGCGTTGTTACAAAACCTTTTGAATTTGAAGGGATACAGAGAAAGAATATGGCCGAACGCGGTTTGAGAGAGTTTGAAGAAAGAGTGGACGCGCTTATCACCATTCCCAATGATCGTATTCTTCAGGTTATTGATAAGAAGACATCTCTTTTGGACGCATTCAGCGTGGTTGATGAAGTCTTACACCAAGGCGTTTCCGGAATTTCCGACATTATCACCACGCCGGGGATCATTAATGTTGATTTTGCCGATGTGAAAGCCATAATGCAAGGAACCGGTTCCGCATTGATGGGAATAGGCATTGCTTCGGGTGAAAATAGAGCGGTGGAAGCGGCTAAGGCGGCTATTGAAAGCCCGCTCTTGGAGCTTTCCATTGACGGAGCGCGCGGGATTCTTTTTACGATTACCGGCGGAAAGGATTTGGGAATGCATGAAGTGAATGAAGCGGCTAAAATCATCACGGCCGCGGCTTCGCCGGACGCGAAAATAATTTTTGGCGCAATTGTGGATGAAGCGCTGGATGACGATGAAATGAAGGTGACTGTGGTGGCGACCGGTTTTGGCGGCGAGGGGAGGCGGCAGGAATCAAGAGTGGTCAGGCCGATGATTTTTGAAAAAGAAGAACCGAAAGAAAATCCAAATCTTTGGCAAAATCAAAAACGCAAAATTCACATAGAGCAGGCTGATGAGCCGAGATCATATCAGAAGCAGCCGGCGCAAGAAAAGCCGATAGCCCAGAATCAAGGCCAAGCAAATCAAGAAGAAGATTTGGAAATTCCGGCATTTATCAGGAAGAAAATGATGTAAAAAGTCTTGCACCTTGTATCCTGTAACTTATATCTTTCGTTTTGAAATTTTAAAGAAGATTCAGGATACGAGATACATGTTTCAAGAGGTAAAGTTATCCACAGTTCTGATTTAGGAACTGTTTTTTTACCCTCAAAATTCGGAAAAATAAGGAAAATTCGGACTTTTGAAAGAAACTAAATATTGTGGTAAAATGATATATAGAGACACAAGCTGTTGAAAATTTCTAATATCTAATGCCTAATATCTAATGAAATTTTAGATATTGGGATTTGATTAGGAATTGGGAATTAGAAATTATATTATGTATTGCCCCTTTTGCGGACACACTGACACAAAAGTGATTGATTCAAGGCTTACCGAAGACGGGGGAGCCATCAGGCGGAGAAGGGAATGCGAAAAATGCGGAGAGCGGTTTTCCACTTATGAAGAAATGGTGCTTTTAAACATTTCAGTGGTGAAAAGAGACGGCCGCAAAGAAGCGTATGAACGGGAAAAAACGGAACAGGGCATAAAACGAGCCTTGGAAAAAAGGCCTATATCACATGAAGAATTCAGGAATTTAATTAACCGCATAGAAAGAGATATTCAGGTTTTGCGCAAGGAAGAGATTAAAAGTTCGGAAATCGGGGGAATTGTAATGAAGGAATTGAAAACTCTTGACGAAGTTGCCTATATCCGCTTCGCGTCGGTCTACAAATCATTTAAAGATGTAAAAAGTTTTGAAAGAGAATTAAAAAAGCTTTAATAAAGTAAAACATTGCTTATGCTATTTAATCAAAAACGCCTCATTTTATTTTTCAGCTTCGCGGCGCTTATCGCGGTAAGTCTTGGATACTTTATTTTGAAAAATTCTCTAAACGAAAAGGGGGAAATAAATGTTTCTGAATTAAGTATTAATTCGCGCGCGCTTGCAGTTCGAACTAATGATAATGCTATTAGTTCGGCGCGAGAGGTTTCAAGAGAAATTGAAGATGTACACTGCAAGACAGCTGAAGAGGATTTAATTAATAAGGAAAAATTGAACAAAGACGATCTTAAAAAGGTGAAAGCGTTTTGCGGGCTTTCCAGAAGAGAAAAGGAAGAATTTTTAACTGTAAAATTTAATGAACTTGAAGGAAAGAAAAACTCTAAAGAAGGCAGAATCGTTGCTCGGAGCAACAGCTACGCTTGCTTTTATGGCGTAAGTCTAAACTATGGAATTCCGAATTATGCGGATATTGGATTAAGTTCAAGTTCGTGTAACTGGCATGATTCGGCCCCATTTTCGTGTAAGAATGAGGGAGGAGTTGCTTGTTTGTGGGGGTGTACGAATAATGATCCGAATCTTGGTTGGCATAAAAAATGGTTTGCGAGCACAGCTGACCTCGAAAGAGAAGTATATTCAAAAGGATATGCGAAATTAAGCACTGAATATGGAGGAGATTATAGTCGTGCTATAGGTTATGGTTATCGTTGGCAGGTATTTTCTGATGGCGGAGGTTGGTGGCACAGCGAAGGCCCGGAACCCAACTCCGCTTTTAATTGGTATGCATTTTTAAGAGATTGGTGGCCTTTGGAGACTAGAATATGGCATGGCTCGTGCTAACTTTAGACAAAATAATTATATGGAGATTTTTTTTCGAATATTTTCGCCAACAAAATTGAAAATTATCATTTTTCTTTTTCTATTGTTTATTATGTGGGCGGGATACGGACAAACCTATGCGTTTAAGGACGGGGAAGAAATTGGACTTCCAAAACCATTTTTATATGACCTCCTAGGGATCTTTCCTTTTTGGGAATTATGGTTATTTTTAAGCATTCCTCTGAAGATTGTTGAGTCTCTTTTTTCCATGTTTGGAATTCGATTTTTTCCGAACGGTTATCCATTCATCATTAAAAATATTGTATACTTTTACTTTTTAGCCTCCTTGCTCGGTTATTATTTTGAAGCAAAAAAAATGAAAAATAATGAAAATTCACTAATTAAAAATAAGATTTAGATTAATTAAGAATCGGAAATAATGAATTAAGGGAGGGCTTTGTTGTCTAAGTGATAGTAATTTGATTCATTGTTTTTACTTCTTAAATCTAAAGATAAAATTATGGCGGAAGCTTTGCTCGGGATCCAAAAACAAGACGAATTGCCAAAAACTTATTTGCCGTTTACGG
>Ga0209211_10012993_pt1 | contig 10385 bp, 7 predicted proteins | sample RifGroA2_FD_183992 | JGI IMG/M metagenome (GOLD analysis project Ga0209211, IMG submission 183992) | Groundwater microbial communities from Rifle, Colorado, USA - Groundwater A2 (SPAdes) (version 2) | ecosystem: Environmental > Aquatic > Deep subsurface > Groundwater | place: Rifle, Colorado...
AATAAATTATTATAAAAAATCCCCCAATTACGCGGGGGATTTTTTGAGATTAGCGTTTAATTCGCGATTTACATCATATCCATACCGCCGCCCATTCCTCCCATTCCGGGCATTCCGCCATGTCCGTGCTCATCCTCTTTTTTCGGAAGATCGGTCACAACAGCCTCGGTTGTCATAATCAATGATGCGATTGATGCGGCATTTTCCAATGCGGTCCTTGTCACTTTCAAAGGATCAATAATTCCCGCCTCTATCATATCGCGTTTTTCAAAAGTTGAAAAATCATATCCCGAATTCGGATCATTAATGTCTTTGATATCATTTACAATAAGCGAGATATCTTTAATGCCGGCGTTAAGAGCAATCTGCCGAAGCGGAGCCACAAGCGCCTGTTGGACGATTTTCACTCCGATTTTTTCTTCATCGGTCAATACGATTTTTTGCTCTTTCAATAAATCATTGAAAGCATTTGCTACTTTTACCAAAGCCGAGCCTCCGCCGGGCACGATTCCTTCTTCAATGGCCGCGCGCGTGGCATTTAAGGCATCTTCTATTTTAAATTTCTTTTCTTTCATTTCTGTCTCCGTGGCGGCTCCAACTTTAATAACGCCGACTCCGCCGGAGAGTTTCGCGAGCCTTTCGGTAAGTTTTTCTTTATCAAAATCCGATGTGGAAACTTCTATTTCATTTTTTATCTGGGCAATTCTGTCTTGAAGTTTTTTCTCATCACCCTTGCCCTCAATAATCGTGGTAGTTTCTTTTGTGGAAACAACTTTATGCGCGTGTCCGAGATGCGTAATTTCCGCATGGTCTAATTTCAAACCCATCTCTTCGGTTATCACCTGTGCTCCTGTCAAAACCGCGATATCCTGAAGCATTTCTTTTCTTCTATCGCCAAATCCCGGGGCCTTCACTGCCAAGACATTAAATGTACCACGCAATTTATTCACAACAAATGTCGCAAGCGCTTCTCCCTCAATATCGTCCGCAATGATAACCATGTCTTTTCGGCCGCCCTGCGCGACTTTTTCCAAAAGTGGAAGTATGTCGGCTACGGCTGATATCTTTTTATCGGTAATCAAAATATATGGATCGGTAAATTCCGCTTCCATTCTTTCGGCGTTGGTTACCATATATCCGGAAACATATCCTTTATCAAACCGCATACCCTTCACCACTTCTTTTTGCAAACCAAATGTTTGAGACTCTTCAACGGTTATTACACCATTTTTTCCAACTTCTTCCATTATTTCAGAAATAAGATCTCCCACCTTGCTGTCCAATGAAGAAATGGTCGCCACTTGCGCGATTTCTTTTTTATCTTTTATGGGCTTATGAATTTTTTTTAATCCTTCAATCGCCACTCTTACGGCAATCTCAACTCCTCTTTTCAAAGAAATCGGATCAGCTCCCGCGGCAACATTTTTTAATCCCTCGTCCACAAGCGCTTGCGCCAAAACCGTGGCTGTGGTTGTGCCGTCGCCGGCGACATCGTTGGTTTTTTCAGCAACCTCTTTTATTAAAGAAGCGCCGATATTTTCAAATTTATCTTCAAACTCAATTTCTTTTGCAATAGTGACTCCGTCGTTGGTTATAACCGGGCTTCCGAATCCTTTATCCAAAATAACGTTTCTGCCTTTCGGACCCAAACTCACCTTGACGGTATCCGCGAGCTTGTCAATTCCGCGTTTTATCGCAGCTCGGGATTTTTCATTAAAAAGTATTTGCTTTGCCATAAAATTTCAACTTAATAATAAATTTAAACTTCTAAATTATAATGCTAATATACGAATGGTTACTAATGATACTAATCAATACCAATATTCGTATTTATTCGTATAATTCGGATACATTAGTATATTCGCATTTTATATAATTTTGGCTAATACGTCTTCGTGGCCCAAAACTTTATATTCTTTGTTTTCTATTTTCACTTCTTCTCCTGCGTATTTTCCGAAAATAACACGGTCGCCTTCTTTGATCCCAAGCTTCATTATTTTTTCACCGTCTCCCACAGCCAAAACCTTGCCTTCAGCTTTTTTTTCTTTATCTACGGTGTCGGGAAGAATAATGCCGGATTTTGTGCTTTCTTCGGTTGTTATGGCTTCCACCACGATTCGGTCGCCCAATGGTTGCAGTTTCATATTTTTGTAATATTAATTATTTAATATTTTAAGATAGATTAGCACTCTATATTGAAGAGTGCTAGTACTCTATACATTAAACTATTTTATACCTTCAGTCAAGCATCTGTCAAGGGTTTTTGGCTTATGCCAAAAATAAGCCAAAATATTATAATTCCCGAATAAAAACTCCACACATAATGGTCAAACACACCAATAATAGACAAAGCAATAATAAATGCAACTCCTAAATAATTTTTGGTTTTTAGTGTTCGGACAAATGATGAAAAAATAAACAAGCAATAAAAAAATAATCCTAAAACCCCAAGCTCCGACATTGATAATAAATAGGTTGTATGAACCGGCTGGTACTCCCAGGGCTTCTTTTGGTCATTCATTTCCCTTCGCACACTTTCCGTAAAATTTCCCATACCAACCCCCACAAAAAAATGTTTTTGCATTATGAAAAAACTTTCTTTCATATATATCGCCCGATCCGCAAGCGATTTTTTTTCCAATCGCTCCCTGACAACAATACGTGGCGACACCGCGCTTTGAAATATAATACCAATCAATAAAGTCCCTGCCAAAAGCATCACGGTAAAAAAAATTTTTCTGGATATGCGGGTTTTTGATTTCAAAAAAATAAAAACTAAATATAAAACCCCTGATACCGCAAATGCAAGATAGGCAGATCTGGAGAACGTAAGCGTTAGGCCAACGATATTGCAAATAGCAAAAATCAAAGCTACAATTTCATGCCAGCGTTTTTTTGAATGAAAAAAAAGAAAAATACTGAAAAGTATTGCCACAACAAAAAATCCGCCCAATATATTCGGATGAGAAAACGTTCCATAGGCCCGCAAATATCTCCTTAACCCGGTTTCAACAACCGACTCACCCAATTGCATGGAAGGGTCTTGCATTGCCATTCCAAGCCATTTTGATGCATATACTTTTTGGGTTGCGAATTGCGTAAAAGCAAAAACGCTTTGTACAAATCCGGACATGGAAAATGCCCAAGCAATTTTATTGAGGTTGAATGGAAAATCCACAACACACATAAAAAACGCCATTGCCTGAATTAGTAAAAAAGTTGAATAAAATGCTATAGATTTTGATGGCGCCCACAGTATTGAAAGCGCTGAGATTGAAATAAGCCCGAGCAATGAAAGGATAATAACTGATTTTCCGTTGAGCTTATAGCTTATAGGTTTTAGCTTATAGGTTTTTATCTGTTGGGCGAAATATAAAATAAAAATTAACAAAAGTAAAATTTCCGTTGCATAAATACTGAAAGTTCCGTATTCCCACACTCCCCCGTTAATTACGCCCCGATGCCAAATCCAGCGCGTCTGCAAAGGAATAAGAAAAATAAAAAGATACAACAGGCGTTCTATAGTTTTTGGCAATGTGAACATAGTTATTTTAATAATTTACCTAATTACCTAATTTCTAATTACCCTAATTAAATCCCAATTCCCCAATTATTATTTAAAATATTTGTCATTGGGCATTTTTTAGATCAATTAGATTAATTAGGTCAATTAGAAATTTAAGTCAGAAACTTTAAATTCTCTTTCCATCTTCGATTATACTCTTCTCTTCTGTCTTTGACATGAAATTTAAGGATTGTGCTGCTGAAAACAACATTGGTATTCTTATTCGCCGAGCCCCTTAATGCTTCTGGCATGATTTTCATTTGAATTTTTTTCGCCCATAAATCCAAAATGTTTTTCGAAAAAACAAACAAAACCAATTCCGCGATTTTTTTTAAAAATCTCCCCAATGTATATATACGGATTTTTCGTCTTGACGATACATCCATTGGAAACGTATTGGGAAATATGCCAAAAATCCATTTGTTTTTAAGAAAAAAATCATTGTAATAATTTTTTTCATCATATACAGGAACTGCCCGCGATACAATGTGCGCAAAATGCGCATCCTCGGGCTTCAGGGCAATTTCAGAAAAATCCAAGCCATCCGTGCCAACAATGAAATTCAGGCAAATCGTATCAGCTCTTTTCTCCTCGTTCGGACGGAGGTTAAATATCCGCAAAAAACTTACGCAAAAAAATCGAGCTAGCCATAATTTTTTGGGCTCAACCATAAGCATAATATCAATATCGCTTGTGGCACTCGCATTGTCATACGAAAGCGTATTCATAATGCAAATGGAACGTATAAATGGCATGCAAGATATAATTTTTAAAATTCTTTTTGCTTTTTTGTATTTTTTCTCGGCAATAAGATATCTTTCCAAGCGCACATTTACGATAGCGTTTCTTTTGGGTAAAAAATAAAACCCGTTTCGGGTTTCAATACCGCCTTCTGATGCAAGATCATCAAGTTTATTTACGATATCAATATATTGCGCACGAACGCCATAGAGATATTTCCAAATCTCCCACGCAGTCAAGGGGTAATCGAAGATATCGAAATAGGCGATGGTTGAAATTATTGACAAGCTGAAACCCATAAAATTGTATTCGGTATATGGTATTTAGAATTAAGTATAATAAAAAATACTAAATACTGAATTCTAAATACTCAATACTTATAACCCCTACTCCTGTGGTTTATCTATTTCCAATGGCACGATAAATTTTTCCCCCCCGCCAATCCTCATAATATCTTTATCAATTTTATTCAATTCTTTATATGATTCATTGTATGAATTTACCGTTGTCCCGAGATTTTTGCCAAGCTTTTTCATGTACTCGTCATAGGCCTTGAGATGGTTTCCCAAAAGAACCACGTTTTTTAAAATATCTTTTGTTGATTCCTGCACTTGGAATGCCTTCATGCCCTGAAACAACGATTGTAGCGTTACATAAAATGTTGTTGGAGAAACAATATGCACGTGTTTATCATTTATGGCATAATCAATAAGATCGCGCGTGTTCACTTTTACCGCGCCGACCTGGTTCACGAGCAAATCATAGTAAATTCCTTCCGCGGGAATAAACATAAAAGCAAAATCAGTCGTACCTTCCTGCGGTCTGATATATTTCGCGGTTTCGTCAATCCTATTTTTTAAATCCTGCTTGAAAGCGCGTTCAAGCACTTCGCGTCTTGCGTCATCATGCTCCTCCACGATCCTATTATAATTTTCAAGAGAAAATTTTGAGTCAATGGGAATTTTTTTATCGCCGACAAAAAGTATGGCATCAGCGATTAAGTCTTTACCAGTTTTTTCGTCGCGGCCAAGCTTATACTGGGTCGCGTATTGTTTTGGAGTAAACGCGTTTTTCAAAAGCGCTTCCAGATAATATTCCCCGAATACACCGCGCTGTTTTGGGTTTTTCAGCATATCCTGCAACCGGCGCAATTGCTCTGAAAAATTCAAAACCTGTTTGTTAGTCTCATCAAGCTTTACGAGTTTTTCCGTGACATCGGCAACGATTTTCGCGCTTTGCCCGTACTGCCCCTGCATAAGACGCGTGGATTCGGAAAGGCGCGTATCAAGCGTACGCGTCACTTCATTAATCTGATTTTGCAGCATTAATAAAGATTTGTCTTGGCCTTCGTCTTTTTTTTCCTTATTCATGAAATAAAATACAAGGCTAAAGCCGGCCACAACAACGATGAGTAATATAATAAGAAGTATTTCCATATTCAAAGATTTTAACTCGTATATTTTATTATTATAGCACAGATAATATAAAAAATTCTACAAGTAAAAAAACTCCTCATTATCATCCTCTTTTGTTTGACTTTTTCGCTAAATTAAAATATGATGAAAGGTGGTTCTTTGACAATTAAATTTACTGAGTAATAGATACTGGATATTGGATAATTGAGAAATTGTCTAGGTCTCTAACAAATTGGTCATTGCGAGGAGTCCCCAAAAGCTTTCGGGATGACGCGGCAATCTACTGTTACTTGTCAAATGTCAACGGTCAACTGTGCGCAAAGCGCAAAGGAGGCTTTTCAATGTTTCAGCCTAGGCTCGTTGTTCTCGCAATCGTGTCGTTTGTTTTTACGTTCGTTGGCCAGCTGTCTAGCCAGACCATTGTTTTTACCGATGACTTTGAAGACGGAGCAAGGCCTGAATGGTCAATATGGCAAACAGATATTACTCCAGCAGGCGCAAGAAGTTTTTTGGGCCAGTTTAGTAACCAATCAGTTGAACTTAAACTAAACAATGTGCCTGCTCATTCTTGGGTAACCTTATCTTTCGACCTATTTATTATCAGGTCATGGGATGGAAATTCACAGGGATATCCAGAGTGGGGACCTGATATGTGGCAAGTTCGGGTTAAAGATGGTCCGATTCTATTAGAAACAACATTCAGCAATGCAGATGGAAGAATGGGAACCATTATATTAAACCAATCTTACCCAAGCCAATATCCTACTGGAAACCACCCTCCCCGAAACGGAGCTAAAGAAAACAATACCCTTGGATACAATTTTTTGTATGCTCCGGGGATGTTGCCTACCGATTCTGTCTACTCAATAACATCCAGATTTGAACATCAAGGTGATTCCATAAAATTTATTTTCAGCGCCCCAACTCTTCAGGATATTAACGATGAATCCTGGGGACTGGATAATGTAAAAGTAGAGATTGATCAAAATTATTATGAAAATAATTTTGAAGGTACTCTTGACCCTGAATGGTCAGATAGAACTAGAAGTATAACACCAATAGGCGGACGAAAGTTTTTGGGAAGATTCAGTGATCAAAACGTAAGATTGGTTCTTAATAATTTACCTCAACATACAAGCATTAAGGTTTCATTTGATTTATTCATGATCCAGTCAATGGATGGCAACGCAAGCGGTCATCCTGAGTGGGGGCCGGATATTTGGAAATTGTGGGTAAGTGAAGGATCCACCCTTATTCAGACGACATTCAGTAATATTGACGGACATTTTGAGAATATAACACTCAATCAATCGTATCCTGGCTCATTCCCCGGAGGAAATCATCCTCCGCTTACAGGAGCCTCTGAGATAAATACCTTGGGATATCAATCTGATGAACCAGCGCCCATGGATTCTGTATACCAAATGCAATCCACTTTTTCGCATACCGATAATCAACTTATACTCAATTTCACCTATACGGGTATTACAGCAGGTCTAATTGACGAGAGTTGGGGGTTGGATAATGTAAGGTTGGAGATCGTAAACGAAAGTCCTCCTGAAAAAACTCCAGTGATTATTATTCCGGGAGTAATGGGATCGGAACTGCGAGACGCGGAAACGAATGAACTTTTTTGGCTTGATCCCGATAAAGCAATGCAAGCCAATGATCCTTGGTTGTTAGCGCTATCGCTTCAAACTGATGGCATAACACCCGATACTAATAGTCGATGTGTTAATGGCTGGGAAAAGATATGCGATGAAAATAACGAATGCGCGTCACATAGTTGTGCTCCGGGCGGAAGAAATCTCATTGCAAAAGATATCCTCAATATAGATGATTTTATCCTAAAAGGTTATACCGAATACAAAAAACTTGTAAAGTTTCTTGGAGAAAATAATTATTCCTTTAGAAGGGATGTATTTCTCCATGCGTATGATTGGCGCCGTGATCTTAGTGAAAAAGATAAAGATTGGTCAGCAATAAAGTTTCTACGCAACATGATTGTAGAAATTGCGCCAACTCCCAACGACCGAGTTAATATTATTGCACATAGTATGGGCGGATTGGTGATGCGTAGTTATCTATCTTATTATTCTGATGACCATCGAATCGAAACCGTAATTTATCTTGGAACTCCGCATTCCGGATCTCCGGGGACATATGCCATATTGATGGGATACTACAAGCTCATAAATGACAAAGAATTATTATTGAGTTCAATTAACGCGGTTACCTCCACTTTTATCTGTCAGAATTTTCCTGGGATGTACCAACTCCTTCCCAGCGATCCATTTGTAACCGAAGAAGGTGTTGGCGGTCTTACTCTGGATGAAACCTATCAGAATTTACCCAATAGCACGTTAGTTGAGAAAGCAAGGGATTTCCATGATTTCATTAAGGACTTCAACCCAATAGAGCGGTCATTCGCTATTAATGGCTCGGGTCTTGCCACATTCTCTACAGTGAGAATTGAAACAAAAGTAAAGACGCACGAAGAATGTATCTGGGCATTTACTGGAAATGGCGACAATACGGTTCCTCAAAGAAGTAGTTCAAGCTTAATTGGTGACAGGGAATATTTTGTAAAAGGCAAGCACGCAGAGCTTCCGGGGAATGAAGCTGCGCATAAAAAAATCTTAAAAATTCTCCAAGGCAAGGAGAACGACCCAGATGATCCCAACGAAGTGAAAACAACGCCGTTTGAGCTTGGTAAAACATGGAACTGGACTTCTTGCTGTCCCATCAATCTCGAAATTACAGATCTTGAGGATAATGTAAATGGAGTTGATAAGGAAAATAACGACATAAGGCAAGATATATCTGAAAGCGGATTTTTTTCTTTTCCTAATAATGAGTCCGGCTTTATGCCTTATGACAATGAATACCGTATAAAAATAAAAGCATTTAATGATGGCGAGTTTACTCTTACACTCAACCTCGTTGAGCCAGATGAGAGCATATCAAAAACATTGGCGTTTTCCGACGTTCCCATTGGTAATACTAGTACAGGGGATCTTGTTTTAAGTCCTGATACGGATAATGTAATACTCTCCTTAGATGTTGAGGGAGATGGAGTAGCTGATTACGAGCTCACTGCTAATGCGGAAGTTCCCACTGAACTCAGTGATAGATTTTCTGAAAGAGGAGATTTCAATAAAGATAATAATATTGATATTTCCGATGGTGTTGCAATCCTCAGCTTCCTTTTCTTAGGAGGCAGTACTAATTGTAAACTAGCCGGGGATACAAATAAAGATGGCGCAATCGATGTATCTGACGCCATCTATATCTTATCGTTCTTATTTCTTGGAGGACAAGAAGTCATTCAAGAAAATGTTCTTTGCGAGTAAGTAGACTCTTAAGACCGACAAACTATTTTGTCGGTCTTTTTATATTATCAATAAATGCTTATTTTATTTCTGCCCATGCCGTTTGATTAATCTATGGATTAAAAATTTATACAACGCAACACCTACAAAGTTTAAAAATAAAAAAAACAATAGCATACTGCTCAATATTACGATTTCACCCAATATAGAATAATAGTAACAATTATAAAAGCATATGAAATTATAATTTTTTTCCACCAAGCTATTGCTAATAAAAAAATCCTGAGCGCCAGGAAATATTAATGAAATAATAATAAAAGATACCCAAATATAGCCTCCCATAATAGAATCTTGCCAATTAGATGTGTATTGGCCATAAGAAAAATTTATTAACAACATATTTATAATACTTAAAACAATAACAAAAACATCTATCCAAAACAATATAACTACAAATAAATAGCTATGATTCCCTCTAAAAAATATCGTCTTAAAAAAATTTTGGAGTTTTTGATTTTGCATAAATAAAATTAATATTATTTCCTCATATCCCCATTATACACAAAGTTGATTGAATTAAAAAGAGCCCCAAGAACATGTATCTGTCCTGGGGCTCAAGTCTTTGCCTTCAAAAAGAAGGCGTATATCTCCTCATGCGAGGAGACCGGCGCCGTCCGCGCAGCTTTCCAAAGATCGACATGCTTTGATTTTGATATTTGTATTATTCTGTTACTATAGCATATTTAAAAAAAATTGTCAATACTTTATAGAAAAATAAATATTTTTATTGCTAAATTTAAACAAATATATTAAATATAATATTTCATTTTTCTTCATTTACATTGACCAAATATGGCCATCTGTGATATTATTTATACATGATGGATAAGCTAGACATGAAAAAAATCATCATACACATACTAGCTTTTTTTCTTAAAATTGTAAGTCTAGTAAATAAAATATTTACCCCCATTATTCAACCAACAACTCACATAATGGGGCGTCTTTTATTTTCCGCAATATTACCTTTTTATAACACGTATCTTGGCGTAAAAAGAGTGCTGATTAAATTTTATTCCCCACTACAAAATAAACACGGAGTTATTCATGTATTTGCAAGACGATATATTACCCATATTCTTATAATTATAATTTCTCTTATCGTAACCGCTTCAAATCTTAACGCCAATGAGGTAAAAAAAGATGAAATAGGATATAATAATATTCTTTCCAAGCTTGTTGAAAAAGAAGACTATGATATACTTCAAGAAGTTAGGCAAACAGAAACAAGGATTACCGCGTCCAAATACTTTACAAGAAGCGGGCTGGAAA
>Ga0209211_10012996_pt1 | contig 10384 bp, 11 predicted proteins | sample RifGroA2_FD_183992 | JGI IMG/M metagenome (GOLD analysis project Ga0209211, IMG submission 183992) | Groundwater microbial communities from Rifle, Colorado, USA - Groundwater A2 (SPAdes) (version 2) | ecosystem: Environmental > Aquatic > Deep subsurface > Groundwater | place: Rifle, Colorado...
CGACCCCGCGTTACCGCGACGCCGCTTCCTCATGCTACCGGGGCGTACGGACAACTCCCCGGACGGGACTTCAACCCGCTAGATTTACTGCTGTTACTGCGAACGGTCAGCATCGCATTACTTTTGGAGCAACCATGCCACGTCGCCCACGTATTAAATTAGCCGATGTCCAAACTTAGGGGGCCAGCATCACAATAGTTCTACCAAGTGATCTATACGCCATAAGATGTCGGAGCCGAATTTTTTCGATAAAATATTACCCGGCACACCGGACTGTCATATGATGAAAGTGGATTTAAAGAAAATAGCCGAAGGCATAGAATTTCAGGGGGATGAATCACACTCGTACCTAAAAATATCTTCCGGCGAAGTTGTTCTGTTTACGGACGAAGCGATTGCCGCTGCCGAAAGCGATGAAGACTTTTCGGATCATGCGGAATGGTATCGAGAGTCCGTCGAGCAGGCCAAGGAGTTCATCAACAATGAAGATGATTACTTTCCGCTGCCGTCCAAATTTGATTTTCACGAATACCGCGTCATGGAGGAATTTATACTTTCATTGCCGATAGAAGAGCAAAGGGATGAGATGTTGTCGCTGATAAAGGGCAAAGGCGCTTTTGCCAGATTCAAGCATGGGTTGGGGCGCTTCCTGTTGCTGGATACATGGTACCAATACAAAGATAAGGCGCTAGCCGAACTGGCTGAAAGCTGGTGCCGGGATAACGGCATCGAGTTCCAATAAGTTATTGTGGTTTACAAACTCATTGGGGCAGTGAGTAGTGCGTAGGTTGGGCAAAGCGTAGCGTGCCCAACATTTATTCATGATGTTTTTATTCGTTGGACACGCTACGCTTTGCCCAACCTACAAGTGGATAACTCCCCATTTTTCAGAGCGTGGTTCCTGTTTTGTGCAATTCACCACACCCGCGAAGGAAGCTTTTTGGGCAGAAAAAACGGGCGCACCCAATCAGGCGTTGCTGAGAAAGAACATGACTGCACTACGCTGCACACAAAAATTGCTGGCCGCGATGAAGGCCGCACCAAGCGCGCCGTCTGCGCCGGGCGCAAACCGGCTGGGCGATTGATCGCTGAACCTGCTGCACACGCGACCGAAGCTGGTGGTGGCGGTAAGCGAGCATGACCGTCTGGGCTTGGTGCTGGAAGCCGCGCCCTACTCCACGTTGCCACAGCGTTTCATCGAGGCGGTATTCATGCAGTTGCGCGCCATCGGCGTGCCGCCCGATCTGGCGCGGCGCGAGTGCGATGCGATGCAGCCGCTGACTATCACGTCTACCACGCCCTATGCCAACCGCCTGAGCCTGCAAGCCAATCTGAAGGATTATGCCTGGCAAGCGGAGTGGATGTGTGGTAATAGCGAATCGCTGGCCGCGATCAATGCGCGGCTGGCCGACTACATCGTGAGTATCAACGGCAAGCTGGAGTACCCGTGGAAGTTTGCGCTCAACAGGCTGGCAGCACAGTAACGCTGCTGCCTTAACACGGACAATTGGCGCGCAAAGGCGCATGACAACCCTTGTGTCACCAGTGTACAATGCGTGACACATGCAGCGCAGGAGATTACCCCCATGAAAACCATTACCATCCGTGAAGCCCGCGAAGGCTTGAGCCATCCCGAGCAAATGTTTGCCAATAACGATGAGGTGTTGGTCGTTTGCCGGGGTGAGCCGGTGGCGCGCATCCTGCCGGTGGCACCCAAGCGCAAGGTCATGTCCATTGCCGCTTGCGCAGGCATAGTGACCGCCACTTCGACAGGCAGGGCGCGCAATCTGGCTGATTTCGACCCCGCCTCGATGTTGAACAAGAAAAAATGAATGCGGTAGACACCAATGTGCTGGCGCGTTTCTTCATCAATGATGAAGATGACCGTGAGGCTGCGCAGCAACGCCCTGCCGCGATTACAGCCCTATCTGGCGCTGTATTCGTGCCTGTCTCGGTAATATTGGAATTCGAATGGGTGATGCGGGGTTTTTACGAACTCTCGCGCAAAGACATCCAGCGTGTATTCGAGTCGCTGTGCGGCCTGGAGAACGTGCAGGTTGAAGACCGTGGCATCGTGCTTGCCGCATTGAATGCCTATCAAAAAGGATTGGATTTTGCCGATGCGTTGCACCTTGCGCGCGCCGACTTCTGTAACGCTTTTTTGAGCTTCGACCAACGTTTGAAGAAACGCGCAAAAGCAGCCGGATTATCGCCTGCGGTAGATACGCCCAAGGCCTGACTTTTTATAAAAACTTTTTCGATTAACTTTTTAAGCATCCACCATGACAACCGAACCTATCACTCCGCAATCCGAAAAATCCTTATCCGGGCATCCGCAAGATGAGAACCAGATCATCACCGAACGCCGCGCCAAACTTGCCGAGATACGCAAAGCAGGCGTAGCCTTCCCGAACGACTTCGAGCGCAAACATCTGGCGGGCGACCTGCACGCCGAGTTCGGCGAAAAGACCCATGACGAGCTGGAGTCCGCGCAAGTTCACGTCGCAGTCGCCGGGCGCATGATGCTTAAGCGCGTGATGGGCAAGGCCAGTTTCGCCACAGTGCAGGACATGAGCGGGCGCATCCAGTTGTTCATCAGCAACAACGATACCGGCGAGGAGGCGCATAACGCGTTCAAGCATTACGACCTTGGCGACATCCTCGGCGCAGTCGGCGTGCTGTTCAAGACCAAGACCGGCGAGCTTTCCGTGCGCGTGTCGCAGATGCGTTTGCTGACCAAGGCATTGCGCCCGCTGCCGGAAAAATTTCACGGCCTAACCGACCAGGAACAGAAATACCGCCAGCGTTATCTCGACCTGATCACCAATGAGGATGCGCGCGAGGTGTTCAAAAAACGTACGCAGATCATTCAGGCGATACGCGATTTTTTCGTGCGCCACGGCTATATGGAAGTCGAAACGCCGATGATGCACTCCATCCCCGGCGGCGCAGCGGCCAAGCCGTTCGTTACGCATCACAATGCACTGGACATGCAGATGTACCTGCGCATCGCGCCGGAGCTGTATTTGAAACGCCTGGTGGTGGGCGGTTTCGAGAAGGTGTTCGAAATCAACCGCAATTTCCGCAACGAGGGGCTGTCCACACGCCACAACCCGGAATTCACCATGCTGGAATTCTACGAGGCATACCGCGATTACAAGTACCTGATGGATTTCAGCGAGAGCCTGTTCCGCGAAGTGGCACAAAAGGTATTGGGCACCACACTGATCAGCTATCAGGGCAAGGAGTTGGACTTGGGCAAGCCGTTTCACCGACTGACCATGGTGCAGGCGATCCAAAAATATCACCCGCAATTCACAGATGAGCAATTGAACGACCGCGAATTTGTAGTTGCCGAACTGGAAGACCTGAAAGCCAAATACAAACCCGCAGACGGCATCGGCGGCTTGCAATTGTCGCTGTTCGAGGAGCTTGCCGAGGCGCACCTGTTCGAGCCGACCTTCATTATTGATTATCCGGTGGAAGTCTCACCGCTGGCGCGCAGCAGCGACAAAAATTCGGCAATTACCGAGCGCTTCGAGTTGTTCATCGTAGGGCGCGAGATCGCCAACGGCTTCTCCGAATTGAACGATGCGGAAGACCAGGCCGCGCGCTTCGATGCGCAAGTCGCGGCGAAAGAAGCGGGTGACGAGGAAGCGATGTTCAAGGACAACGACTATGTGCGCGCGCTGGAATACGGTCTGCCGCCGACTGCCGGAGAAGGCATCGGCATCGACCGCCTGGTGATGCTGCTCACCGACAGCGCCAGCATACGGGATGTGATTCTGTTCCCGCAGATGCGCCCCGAATAAACAGGGCGATAAAAACTACTGCGCTCGACATGGCTGCGTTGCTCAAGGATAAAAAATGCTCATTTACCTCAATGTAAATTCCGCTTTTTTGTCCTTGCGCGCCTTGCCCTGCCATCGCTCGCGACGTTTTTCTTCACCCTGTTAATACCCTATGCTAACCGACGACACCAAAACCCGCCTGTTGCAGCAATATCCGATGCTGCGCGAATTGCCTGCCGCAGAACAGGAAACATTGCTCGCATCGGCGAGTGTGATGCATGTCCCAACAGGGACGGTGGTGTTCGACGAGAACCAGCCATGCCAGGGCTTTCCGCTGCTATTGTCCGGCAGCATCCGTGTCATCAAGGCAGTGCCGAATGGGCGCGAGCTGCAACTGTACCGCGTCGTGTCCGGCGAAAGTTGCATCCTCACCAGCAGTTGCCTGCTCGGCCACACCCGCTATCAGGCGCGCGGCATTGCCGAACAGGCATTGGAAATAGTGTTGTTGCCCGCAAGTGCGTTCCACACCCTGCTTGGCAACTGCGAAGCATTCCGCAACTATGTGTTCCACCTATTTTCCGACCGGATCACCGACCTGATGCAACTGGTTTCCGCCGTCGCATTCCAGAAACTCGACCAGCGCCTCGCCAAACTGCTGATCAACAAACCCACCACGATACATGCCACGCATCAAGCGATTGCCGACGAGCTCGGCAGCGCGCGCGAAATCGTCAGCCGCCTGCTCAAAGGCTTTGCCGAGCAAGGCTGGGTCAAGCTGGGGCGCGAGCAAATCGAGATCACCGACACGGATGCGCTCAAAAAATTTGCTGAGCTTTAATTCCATCTCTCAACCAATAGTGAATATCGTAGGGTGCATTCCATGCACCATTGTCGTTGGTGCATGGAATGCACCCTACAAATCTCCCATTCAGTCACAACTGTGCCGCTTCTTTTTGTGTGAGTTTAATCACAGACATTGAGACGCAACTCATCTAATCTGCAACCCTCACTGGTACATACTAAGGGGTTCAAAATGAAACCGAACGAAGGAACAATTGATCGCGCATTACGCGTAATTGCCGGTCTGGTATTGATCACACTGGCCGCCACCGGCACGGTAGGCGTATGGGGATGGATTGGCATCATGCCGTTGCTGACCGGTGCGATAGGTGTCTGCCCGGCCTATTCAATTTTTGGGGTAAGCACCTGCCCGATGAAGAAGTAACAAACAACTTTTTCTCTTCCCGCTTCGCCCGATAGCCTATTCCGCCTATCGGGCGTTTTTCATCCCGCCGCCCTTCGACGAGATGCGCATATAATTAGCCGATGATTACTCCAACCCACATCGACCTGCAAATCATCGGCATGCATTGCGCATCCTGCTCTGCGCGCCTGGAAAAAGTATTGAACCAGCTACCAGAAGTAGAGGCGACGGTGAACATCGCCACCGAAAAAGCGCATATCGCCTACAACCCACACCAGACGGATCTTGCAGCCTTGATTAAAGCCGTGCGGGGCGCGGGATTCGATGCGCATCCGCTGCGCGATTTTGCCGCCGAAAAACTGGCACGTGCCGTTGCTTACCGCCAAGAGCAAATACAATTTTTTATCGCAGTGTTGCTCACGCTGCCGCTACTGGTGGAAATGCTGCTGATGTTCATCGGTATTCACGCCATGTTGCCGGGCTGGTTGCAGTGGCTGCTCGCCACACCGGTACAATTCTGGATTGGACGGCGCTTCTATACCGGATCGTGGAGCAGCCTGCGCGGCGGCGGTGCAAACATGGATGTACTGGTTGCGCTCGGCACCAGCGCGGCCTATTTATTGAGTTGCGCGGTACTGTTATTCAACTTGGACCAGCCGCTCTATTTTGAGGCGAGCGCCACGCTGATTACGCTGGTGCTGCTCGGTAAACTGCTGGAAGCGCGCGCCAAGGGCAAGGCCTCCAGCGCGCTGGAAGCGCTGATTAACCTGCAACCGAAAATGGCGCATGTCGAGCGCGACGGCGTGGTGCAGGAACTCGCCGTCGAGCAAATGAAGGTGGACGATGTGTTTCTGGTGCGCCCCGGCGAAAGCGTGCCGGTCGACGGCATCGTGCTGGAAGGTTCATCCAGCATGGATGAGGCCATGCTCACCGGAGAAAGTATTCCGCAAGGCAAGCAGCCCGGCGACAAAGTGTATGCCGCTACATTCAACCAGCATGGCTTGCTGAAATGCCGCGCGCTGGCGGTGGGTGCGCATACCCAGCTCGCCGCGATCATCCGGCTGGTAGAGCAGGCGCAAGGCTCGAAGGCAGCGATACAGAAACTCGCCGACCAAATTTCTGCCGTATTCGTGCCGGCGGTGGTGGTCATCGCGCTGCTGACCTTTGCTGGCTGGTGGATGGCGGGCAGCGGCTTTGCCACGGCGCTGATCAATGCCGTGGCGGTGCTGGTCATTTCCTGCCCCTGCGCGCTGGGCCTGGCCACCCCGACTGCCCTGGTCGTATCCACCGGGCGCGCCGCGCAAGCGGGCATCCTAGTCAAGGATGCCGCCGCACTGGAACGCGCGCACAAACTTTCGGTATTGGTGGTGGACAAGACCGGCACACTAACTATTGGCAAGCCGGACGTGACAGACCTGTTGCCGATGCCCGATATAGCCGAAACGGAATTACTGCAAGTAGCGGCGATGCTGGCGCAGGGCTCCACGCACCCGCTGTCGCGCGCCCTGCTCGATTACGCCCAATCCCGGCAAGTTACACCGGCACAAAGCGCAAACATCAGCGAAATATCCGGCCACGGCCTGCGCGCCGAAGTCGATGGCAAACATTATCTGCTCGGCTCACCCGGTTTTGCCCTGCGCGAAGGGATTACCATTGATGAACAGCAAATACTAGGCTTGCAGCAGCAAGGCAAAAGCGTCATTGCGCTGGCTCGTGATGGCGCGTTGCTGGGCTATATCGCCTTCGCCGACCAACTGCGCGCCAGCAGCCGCGCAGCCGTGGCGCAACTCGCCACGATGGGCATCCGCGTGGTGATGCTGAGCGGCGATAACCAGGCTACCGCGCAGGCGATTGCCCGGGAGGCAGGCATCGCAGAATTTCGCGCCGAAGTGCTGCCGCAGGACAAGGCGGCGCTAGTCGAATCATTTAAAAATGCCGTTCGCCCTGAGTCTGATGTAACTACTAGCCATTCGACTAGGTTGTCAAAAGACAACAGCCAAGTCGCTGGTTATGTCGAAGGGCACTCAGAAAAGGCTTCGACAAGCTCGGCCCGAACGGACTTTGATTCACGATCTGGCAAGTATCTTGTCGGCATGGCAGGCGACGGCATCAACGACGCGCCCGCGCTGGCGGCTGCCGATGTCAGCTTCGCGATGCGCAGCGGCAGCGACATCGCCATCGAAGCGGCCGATATCACGCTGATGCGCAACGATCTGATGGGGGTGGCGGATGCGATTTCACTGTCGCACGCCACGCTGAAAAAAATCCGCCAAAATCTTTTTTTCGCGTTTGCCTACAACGTGCTGGGTATCCCGCTCGCCGCGCTGGGTATGCTCAATCCGGTGATTGCCGGTGCGGCAATGGCGATGAGTTCGGTGTCGGTGGTGAGCAACGCGCTGCTGCTGAAACGCTGGCAACGGCAGGCCTGAGTTCCTGTAGGGGCGCGATTCATCGCACCCTGGTTTATTCATGCATCCGAAAAAGGGCGTGATAAATCACGCCCCTACGATCGCGCCAGAATACAGGGTGGTTCTGTTGCGCCCCTGTTTTTTAGAAGCATAAAGAGCCTTGTCGGCTTTACTCATGGTATCAATCCAATCGCCATATGCATCGCAATCGGCGATGCCGATAGAAATGGTTATGCCCTCGACACTTTCCTGTTTATCCTGTCTGCGGATTTTGCCTTTTTCGATCCCCAGACGGATGTGCTCGGCAACTGTATATGCTCCCTGTAAGGAAGTATCCGGCAAAAGTACTGCAAATTCCTCCCCCCCCAGACGTGCAACCGAATCCTGCCCCTTCACCTTGGCCTTTAACATTTCTGCAATCGAACGAATGACCTTGTCCCCGAACAGATGCCCGTAGGTGTCGTTAACTTTTTTGAAAAAATCGATATCCAGCATCATGAAAACAATCTTCTTGTCCTGCAAATCTGCGTTGACAGCAAGTTTTTTTATCTGCAATTCAAAACCGCGCCGGTTGAACACACCGGTCAGCGGATCAATCAATGCCTCGCTCCGCGCGTTCTGAAGTTCCTGTTGCAGTTTTTCGATTTCGCTTTTGCTCTCATGCAATTTCCCCTGGAGCGCATCAACGGAACTACGCATGGCTTGCGTATCCTGCATAATCTCGCTGACTAAGTTTTGCAGCATGGGCGCATCCAGTTTGCTGGTCAGTTTTTTCCCGTATTTATGCAAGCCTGCGCTGAAACGGCCTGTTTCGTCGCCCGTCGTTTCTGCAAACTGTGCCAGATTGCCCAACACCCTTTGCATATTCAACCGGAAAGCTTTTTGTACTTCAGGATTACTTTCGGAGATATGAATATCGAATAGCTCTTGCGCTATTGCGCTGGTCATCTGCTCATTGTCATTGAGCAAATTGTTCATCGCCTCGCTCAACGGCGGATTGATGCCGGTCATGAACTCGTACCACACGGCGTATGTCGGCGGGGTAAATGAAGCCGGATGCCCTGCCATTTTCTGGAGAATCAACCTCAGAATCTCGGCGCTGGATGCCTTGTCTTGCGTATATCTATTTGTCATTTCACCGAAAAACCCATGCATATGCCAGATTGGCGTACGATTCGTGCACAACCTTTATTCGAATTTAATGGACATATCCGCCCTCACCATGCACATGCCCATGTATCAGTTCTTCCGCAGTAGCCGGGCGCACGCCTGTAACAGTGCAATTGAATGACAGGGTTTTGCCAGCCAATGGATGGTTGCCGTCTACTGTCACTTCGTCATCGTTTACTTCCACGACTGTGTAAAGCATAAAATCTTCTTCGTCGGCGTCTTCCGGGCCACCTTCAAACTGCATACCGACGGCTATTTCTTCCGGAAATGCGCTACGCGCTTCGACTTGAACCAGTTCATGGTCGTATTCACCGAATGCATCGTCAGGTTGCAAAGTTACGCTGCATTGTGCACCTACGGTCTGGTCGTGCAACGCTTCTTCGACCAGCGGAAAAATGCCGTCGTAGCCACCGTGCAGATAGCTGACCGGAGCCTCTACTTTTTCCAGCAACTCGCCTTCGGAGTCGAACAATTCGTAGCGTAGCGAAACAACGGTGTCTTTGGCGATCCTCATTTAAGCTCCTTTATCAGATTAAAAATTTCCCGCGCGTGCCCATGCGCGTGAACACCATACATGACATGGCGCAGCTTGCCATGCTTATCGATTACAAAAGTGGAGCGTTGGATAACATGTTTTTTATGGCCGTCTATTTCCTTTTCCTGCATCACGCCATAGCGTTTGCAGACACGGGCATCAGGATCGGATAGCAGCAATACGGACAATCCGTATTTGTCGCGGAACGACGCATGGCTTAAACAATCGTCGCGGCTGATGCCGATCACGATAGTGTCCAGTTTGGCGAGATCATCGTCAAACTCGCTGAACTCGTTGGCTTCCAAAGTACAGCCCGGCGTGTCGTCCTTGGGATAGAAATACAAGACAACATTTTTCTTGCCCAACTGCGAGGTAAGCACAAAAGTTTCCATGTCCGCATCCGGCAACTCAAAGTGCGGCGCTTCCATTCCGTTTACAAGCTGAACAGATTGCATTGACGTTTCTCCCTGCACGGTATTTTAAACACTTTTCGATTGCGTTATAGAATATTTTATACCGCTCTGGAGCCAGAACATAAGCCACCTACAACTCCATGCGCCAAAATAAATATCGGCATGCCCTCAGTGCGAGAAAACTGGAGTTTTTCATTTTACAGGAAGAATGCCGAATATGTTTCACACAAATTTGACAGTCCGCAAAAGACCTCAACGTCAAACCATGGAAACCGTTGGTCTCTAGCTTGACGAGATGAACCCAAATGCGGATCGTGGTTGGGCTACGCCTGTCCTGAGCCTGCCGAAGCGGCCCAACAATGGTGAGTGCAGCCCATCCTACAGTTACTGCGATAGAAATACTTTAAGGCAGCTCCGTTAGGGTGCATTTGAAAGTGGTGGTCGGAGAAAAATTAACGGTTTTTTGGAGCGCGGGCATCCCGGTGCCGGGACAAGTGTTTTTCGTATTGTCCGCAGGTTTACATGACCCATCACATCTTGAATAGGGGCGCGGCACACCGTACACCTGTTTTGATTACGATGCAGGCAAGATGCCCGCGCTCCCGGGAGAGGCAGCGACCTTGACCACCACTCTCGAATGCACCCGCTCCGTTACTGAGGTTTGGGAAAGCGCAAAAATCGCGTATATTGCTAGGTCGTTTTTACTCGATAGAAGCTCGCATGGAACAGATAAAAATTCGCGGTGCGCGCACCCACAACCTGAAAAACATCAACCTCGATCTGCCGCGCCACAAGCTGGTGGTGATCACCGGGTTGTCGGGTTCGGGCAAGTCCTCACTCGCCTTCGACACCTTGTATGCCGA
>Ga0209211_10012997_pt1 | contig 10384 bp, 10 predicted proteins | sample RifGroA2_FD_183992 | JGI IMG/M metagenome (GOLD analysis project Ga0209211, IMG submission 183992) | Groundwater microbial communities from Rifle, Colorado, USA - Groundwater A2 (SPAdes) (version 2) | ecosystem: Environmental > Aquatic > Deep subsurface > Groundwater | place: Rifle, Colorado...
CTCGTAAAGAGGAGGGGTACTCTGGAAGTATTGTTAGGTGGCGCATTGAAGACCCGTTGCTTTACAGACCAGCAGGTATGGCGGTAAGAAGAATTACCCCAATGTTTAGTCATTATTTACGTCAAGATTTAGAAGTGTCGGATGATGGCGGTCAAACATTCAAACCATTTTTTCCTCCGCAGAAATAGAGCCCACCCACCCCAATTTTCAGAATTCCGAAGGGTATAAGATGTCACGAAATCTGTAGGATAAACGTAGGAATGTTACAATACGCCTATGAGTCTAAAAGTCTGAACGCTCAGCTCGAGACCCCAACTTCAAGTTCAAACAATCAATTAGTACCAGACCTGACATTTTCTGAAGAGAAAATGGTCCCTTTTCAATTCACTGTCAAATTGTCTCCTCCGAGATATTATCTGAAGATATTGACACCTCTGTGGTGTTTCATCGTGTGAAGAACAAGATCGGTTGCTGTTTTAAGAAGCAAAAAAACAATAAGCGCACCTTGACCCAGTATACCTCCCAAAACAATGATGATGTGCATAGGAATAATTCTTTTATAAGGTGCGAACATGAGTGTACCAATACGTTGCACCTTTTGCTCATCAAGGCGTTTGTTGTGGCGATATGAGAAGAAATGATTGATAAAGAATATACCTCCCCCGGTAAACAGGTACATACGATCAAGCAGTTGTTTGGTAAAAAGAGTAAAGAGAAAAATCGCATAAATCAGGTGAAAAAAACCATAGTGAAAGGCAAAAAATAGCGCGGTTGTTACTTTTGTAGCCTGTGTAGGTTGGACCGGTTGATTATTAATCGTAAATTTCTCTGTTGAGAATTGCTTCAACGAGAGGATGCGGAAAAACTGGAAAAACCCAATGATGATACTTTGTATCCAGTATACCCAGAGCACCGTCGCTGTATCCCAGTTTTCGAAAACTGCCAGAAAAATAACGAGCAGGTTGGAAACAAGAAGGCTTAAAAAAGAGAAATCTTTTACATATTTTCTTGGATTTTCCATAATACCATCGTAACATGAAGTCAATCGACATAAAAGCACAGCTGAAAAAGAAAACAAAAGTCAAAAAAGTTCTTGCAATATGAATTTTCGTGTGTGTATACTGGATATGATACCAAAATCTATGAAAAAAACAGCATTCCTGTCTCTTCTTATTATCGCAATGCTCATCGTAGCTATATGGCTGTACGTGAATAACCAAAATCAATCACCGGTCAGCAAAACGGCAGAAACGGATATGACCAATAAAGCAATTACGATGATCAATCCTCAACCGGACCAAACAATTACTTCGCCAATAACAATTTCCGGTCAAGCCCCTGGAATGTGGTATTTTGAAGGGCAATTTCCTGTAAAGCTTCTCGATGCAACGGGGAAAACGATCATAACGTCAACAGCGATCGCCCAGGGAGAATGGATGACTGATGATCCAGTACCGTTTACCGCTGAACTCACGTTTTCTCAACCTGAAACCACGACCGGTACGCTTGTTCTGCAAAATGACAATCCATCCGGACTCCCCGAAAATCAAAAAGAGTTCACGGTTTCTGTGAGATTTTAAGGGGTTGTTGACGGATGATTCTACTTAATCGTTTCGCAAAGTACTTATGACAAAAAAGGGGGGAAATAAAGGTTTAAGATTTCCAAGAATACCAGCATTGTATTTTTTTATTGTCCTCGTTATCGTTTTTTTAAGTTTTCTCGCCTATCGACAAATTTTTTCCGCACAGGTGATCACTACTGATACCACATTGACAAATTTTCATCTCAGCAAGCATAAAACAGTAACGGTAAAAAACGGCGCAACAGTAGTACTTGAAGGGCCGGCAACGATTGATGGTATTATTCGGTGCGAAAACGGTGAGCTCTCTATTGATGCAACTGATGAGTTGATAGTAACAGGTACTATTGTTTGCAATCGCGAGGAGACGGACATAACGACCGATGGACCGTTAAACGGCATCGTGCTCATTATCAGGGGTCGTGCGGTATTTACCAAAGAATCGTATCTTGTTTCAAACGCGCATGTCCAAATCGTTGAATCGCCAGACCTACTATTGACCACACCGGAAGAATTTAAAAATGTCTTCTTTGAAACCGCCGCAGATACGGGAGAAGGATTCCGTATTGGTCCGCTTTTTGGCCAGACACCACCGCAGGCATACCATGTAAATATAAAACCGCTCATGGCTATAAACAATGCTTATCCGTCGGAAACTTCAAATATTTTAGGTGATCAGGATATGGTTAAAGAAAAAGGAATATCGTTTAAAGGAAAAATCGGCATGTCTGTCGGACATCCGGATGAGCTGTTTCCCGGATGGCTTGATTTGAAAAAGGTCCCGAAATATTTGGATTACATTTTGATCTGGGCGGCAATGCCAAACGGCGTTTTGGATATTGAGGACGCGTACATGTTTACGCCTGATGGGCATGATGGGCAAGATATTATTGGCGGTTGCGATATCAATGTTCCCGAATCAGAAAGCCCCGAAGATGCATTCAAGAGAAACGCTATGCGGCTTAGGGGTCACGCAAAGGTATTGCGAATTCGAAATTTCTATCTGTATCTTGGCAGCGGCGGCAAAGGCGGAGATGCTGTTACCGATAAAAATTGCGATCCGGGTAGAGCCGTCGCCGGACTTGGCGGGAATCCTTCAAACTTCAAGTTTACAGCCAAGGAAGCAATTGAAATTTTGGGAGGATTTTATATTTACCCTGGCAGAGGCGGCAATGGCGGAAAAGCAATTGCGTACGGTCGGGATGGCATAGATGGTTGTGAAAATCGCGAAGCTATGAATGGTGCTGATGCATTTGCAACCGGCGGCAATGGAGCGGCAAATCCCAGGGTTCTTCGGGCACAGGGAAATGTCCAAGGTTTGCAGAACATTTTCATAGGATCGATCTACGGTGGGGATGGAGGAGATGCAGAAGTTCACCCTGGAAAAGGAGGGGATGCCAACAAGTGCGATTGTCCCGGGGGGAAAGGTGGACGGGGGGTGGCGACGCCTGGGAAAGGCGGACAGGTTTCGCTTCGTGTGCCAGCCGGCGTACAAAGAACAGAAGGCAGTGAGGATGTGGTCGGAAAAGATGGCTTTGGAGAAAATGCGGTTGGGTCAAAAGGTGTAGATGGTCCGAAATGTCCCAAAGGAATGGACCAAGTAAACGTCACTACTCCTCAAAAAGATACGACGTCAACGACGGCCACAGCATCGGATAATAAGTCCGGATTTTTTGAGTTTATTGATCTTGCAACAGGAGAAAACATGACGAATATTGCCGGCAGGCAACCGCATATCATTGTCGCTTCGAGTGGCAGTCCCGATATACAAAATTTGCTGCCAATTACGTTGCGTCTGACAGTGGATGGGCAGCAGGTCTGGACGGGGACGATATCAGGCGATCCATCAGTTGTCTGTCGCGGAGCCACGGGATGTAGTGTTGACGGGCCTCAAATACCTGGAGACTTTGCCAACTTGACACTTTCTGCGTATGATAAAGATGGCATGCTAATTGCAACGTTCACACAATAAATTATGGAAACACTCTTTTTTTGGATTGCATGGGGAATTATTTCAGTCTGGGCGCTTCGGACGTTTTACTTTTCTTTCTCAAAAGAGAAGCTTGAGAGACTGCGGAAAACGAGTGTTGGCCTAACCGCTTCAGTACTCGTGCTCACGCTTTTACCCTGGCTGCCGCCATTCCTGGGAGGGGCAAACGCCGTTTCTCTGGCGCTTGGCGGTAATACACTTGCAATATTACTTTTCGTTTTACTAATCATCTCACTCATATTTTTTTTCCAGAAAGAGTACCTGTTTCTCAAAATTGCCGCTGTTTTAACAGTGCTTGCCACCCTTGCCCTTTTTGCATTGATGGTGATTATCAGGCCAGGAACATTTACCCTTTCTCTTTACGACATCGCTTCAATTGTAGCTGTTTTAATACTCCTTACTTTGAACGTTGCTGTTTTCCTCCTCTGGCAACAGATGCAGCTTTTGAAAAAGGACGAAGTAGTACCAGATATGAGGAAGAAGATAAACGCGGGCATAATTTCAGCAGTTATCCTTATTCTCGGAGCATACCTGATTGTATCCGGGGGTTCGGACACCAATATAACATCGGTGGACTATACGGATGAACAGGGTGTTGTTGTAGATCCAGGAGTAGTCTGTTTCGGTGAAAATAAATTTTCGTTTAAGCTGGATACGCCGTATGCTATTTTGTCGGATGATGAAATTAGTATGGCACTGACGACAGATAGCAGGTTCGTGACTGTCTCGGCAAATGGGGAAAGTATTGAAGAAAAACTTGCCGAATTTGGAATGCGTTTTACAAAAGAAGGAGACATATATATGTATGAAATGCCAGCAGATGGCAATGCTAACACAGAAGATGAGAAAACGTTCGGATTAAGCCGGGAAAAAGGCAGGTTTCTCGTATCGGTATTTTATACGACCGGCAATGAAGAGCAGGCAAAGCAGATTCTTTCGACAGTGTTAGATTCTTTACAGGAAGGGGTATGTATCAATGAATAAGCTACGGGTATTTATCTTTGTATTACTTTTTTTCTGGTTCTCACACGCGGCTTTTGCTCAGAGCGCAGATACATTGCAGGATTTTGCCGACATACAGAGGGCTTTGGCAGGCGATCCCAGCGAATGGATGTTTCGGGAAACGACAGAGGGGACTAAGTTTTTTTATCCCGCGCCAATTACTCCCCAACAAGTTCTTGCGACCGAAGATCGTGCCAGACTAGGCCCTTCGTTGGATACGGATCCGGATGAAAACGGAATGAAAGATATAGAATTTGCCAAAGCGTATTTTGATGAGGAATCCGGGAAAGGCGCATTCTGGCGCGGACTAGCCGGGGGAACGCAATTTGCGGGTGAATACAAACTAATAAGCGGTAAGGAGACGGAGCTTGAGATAATCAAGGATATCTACGAACAAATAACAAGCAGAGTCGTCCGTTTTGGAGTGCCATCGGATGATAGCCCGGCTGCTTGTTTAAAAGAGAACGTTGGAATGTGCCGGCATATGGCGACAATACTTCAGGAATCTTTGGAAGAATATGGAATAAAAAGTGAGCAGATTTTCTCTCCGACGCATACTTGGGTAAGGATAACTCTTTCTGATCCCCTCTATAAAGATAATCTATTTGCCCAATTTGATCTAGACCCTACTTGGTATGCTCAACCGATCCCTTTGCCTCCTCGGAATGGAATATTTATATCTGATGCTTGGAAAAAGGCAATGCTGGCTGTTGTTCCATCAGGAACGCCTACTCCGACACCGTCTGTATCCGTTACACCAACTTTAACATTGACGCCAACGCCCACGTTTACTCCGACACCGACTCCTACGATTTCAGAAGATCAGGATGACGCCGTATATGATGATGATACGACAGGCACCTCGGGTCCGTCTGATTATGAAGGGTGTAAAAATTGCGGACCATGGACAGAGTCGAGGTAGAAAGACTGTTGAGATGAACAGCGTATATTGAAACAACCAAGTATAGAGGAAAAACATGAGCCCTTTAAAGATATTTGACAATAACAAAATATTGTGGCTGGCTGTAGCTCTTATCATAGCTGGAGTTTTTGTCATGGTTTCCCGGTCTTTGAATGACGCGCTCAATCTTTATGCACCCAGACAAGAGACGAGTATGATGGAAGACTCAAAGGCTCAAAGTGGAGATGCTATCACGCAAGTTTCCCAGCTTCCAGAAGTGATCGAGTTTAAAAATGCAGTTGAAGAGGGTGGAAGATCAACGTTTCATGTCGAAAGAGAGAATTTTGGTGGCGCGCCACAGGGGACAACGGCAATCCGGGTCTTTGAAGTATTTCCGGATCATCAGACGACATTTGGACGCTACGCTGTTGATGAAAATAGCAAGATCTATCGCTATGATGGGGTAAATGATACATGGGAGAGTTATTAAGAATTAAAATCAATAATCTTTTGTAAACGTAAGCGATTTGAGCATGTAAAGCAACGGCTTAATTAGGATTTCGTGTTGTTTTTTGTATCCCTTTATGACTTACTAGAAGATAGTTTTTCTTGATTGTAAAAGTACACAAACCAGGAAAGAAAAGTGTTCCATCTCTCTCGTTTTAATCCCCGGTGTGCAAGCCACCTTTTTTCCAGATGTCCAAACTGTGCCTCTATCTCGTTGGTTGTTTTTGGCATGGTTGGATGAGTAAGGAATACAAAACTTGTTTTTGGAGCTTTGTTGAGTATCCGTGCAGCTTTTCGTGCTCCTTTGTGGATGTACCACCACTTTCCTTTCTCGTCTCTTCGGTACTCATGAAGAAATTGCTAGTGTGCTGTTGTCCATACATGTACATGCTTACTCCACCACACCAGTGCTTCTTTTGACTCAATGAGAAAAAGATGGTCAGCTAGTTGTTTTAAGTGTTGTACCCGTACATCTCTTGGTCTCTTTCCCAGTCCGTTGGTTGCTTCTCGATGCAGATGAACCAGACAGTGTTGGTGAGGAGAATAAGGAAACACCTCGTTAACTGCTGAAACAATACCTTTTCCTCCGTCAGAGACAATACCAGTAAAGACATAATGCTTTTTAATCCACTTCAGATCTTTTTCAATTTTAGAAGCTACTTCTTTCCCCATCGATGAAATACGAAGAATGGTTAAATCTTTATGTTGCCGGTAGACCATAAGGACAAACCATCTTCCAAACCAGAGCCCATCAATTAAGAGGAATGTTTCATCAGTATGCTCTTGTTTGAGGAGAGGAAGTTCTGGCGGAGACGTGCCAAGATGCCGATGAAAGATGTCAATTAAATGAGCAACCGTATAGCCTGACAAACTTGCTAATTGCTCATAGGTTGATCCCCAGAGAACATACTGACGAAAAAGAGTAAACAGTTTACCCTCTTTATTGGCATACCTATAGATTCTACTTCCTCCACAGTTTTTACACCGGTATCGCTTCTTGCCAGAGGAGGTGGTTCCCCACAGAACAAGACGAGTACTACAGGGTTTACAACGAGGATATGTTTTTCGGTATTTTCGCAACTTACCCTAATATTAGTAAGTCTTAATGGGAAAAACAAGGAGTTATACCAACACAAATCCTAATTAAGCCAAAGCAACGCGTTTTCGTAGGCGGCTTTCTCTTCGCTGGTGCCTTGCGCGAAAAGTACCACGCCATACGTCTCTCCATTGATCGTCGTAAATACATACTGCATACAACCGAATTGTGAACAATCTTCCACCACCTCATACGGATACTTGGCAAGTGTAAGCTTTGAGAACTTTGCCTGATCATCAAAGTAGCCTTTCATCCAGGTCTCAAGATCGGTATCAATGGTGAAGGGTTTTGAGACGATAAATCGGGCACCGTCAATGAATTCCGTATACCGTTTCTGAGTTGAGCCTTTTATTTGAAATGCGACTACGTCGCCATTTTCAAAAACATGTGTATCTTTCTTTACTTCCCAATTTGCTGGATATTCAACAGTAAATTCATACACCGGATCCTGATAGGTTACGTAGCTGCTTGAAGATTGTTGTTGAAACAATCGATTGGTTAAGATATATATGCTGAATATAACAATACTCACGGGAATGGTACTCCACCACCAGCGAACTAGTCTGTTACTTTTTTTTGTTTTCATCGTGAGGTGGTACCCCCAGGACCATACCCGCCACCCTGGGGATTAGACTGAGTAGATCCTCCTGCGGAACCGTTCGTATTTGTATCAGGAGTGGTAGTGTCATAGTCTCCATCTCCGTCCTCACCATCGCTATTATCATCTGGTGGCGTGATAATCATTTCATAATCATTGTCGACCTGGTCGCCGGCATCTGACGACTGACTGCCGTTATTCGTCATACCAGCGCCGGCAGCCCCTGCTGCTCCCGGAATTCCTCCAGTCATTCCCGCTGCTGCCGAGAACGCTTGCGCTGCAGCTTGGGCCGCAGTATGCCGGATTCTCTGGTCAGCAATGCCCTGCTCAATTGAATCTCGTAAGCCGTCAATCGACTGGGCACGATCTGAAGCGTACTGTGTTTTGTATAGCAGATAATTTTCCCAGAAGTATTGATAGTGTGTACTCCCCCGACCGTACATGACTGAAGGATTTGATCCTGCTTCAAGAAAATCGTGCAAAAACTCCGGAGGCGCATATGCCGGGTCCGGCGCCGGTATCTCTTTGGCCAGACTGTAATCACGGGCATTTTTTCGTGCTTCTTCAGCTGCCGATACCAACTCGCCCGTTGCTATCGATGCATCATACGATGGGGTATATCGGGATTCACCAGCGGCCGTCTTAATCTGAATATCCGATGGTTCAGCGGTGTTGGACGATACGGATGAGGGAATATCTTCAGCCGAACCGGAAGTACTTCCTTCAACATCTGGCCGATGGCAACAAACCGACCGGTGTGGACTGTCAAGAAGAACGTCGTGTGCGCCACTCAACTCTGCTGCCTCGGCTTCTGACCAACTAGTTGCAACAACGGTGTCCGGATCAGAAAGTGCCTGTGTCAGGTTTTGCCGATACTGGCGTTGCAGGAATGCCATTGAGGCATTGGCCGGCCGCTGACTGATGGGAATGGAGATTGAATCTGCAGGGACCGTTGACGGCTCCATACCGTTCTGATAAGTGATTCTCCTCGCCCCTTGTCCGTCGTCTCGAAGAATACGAACCGTACTAACAGGAATATCCAAGCCTTTCTGTGCGAGAAGGTCCCGGACTAACACCGGATCAAACGGGACTCCTTTCTGACCGCTTGCCGCCTGATTGAGTGAATGTATCAGAATTTGGAGCTGCTCATTGTCACGAATAACCTGAATGTATGCAGAGGTGTCAGAATCCTTATCGACACTCCAAGATAGACCGTTTTCTACTGGTGGGGTAATTGTATATTCTCTCTCTTGAGCATAGATTGGTTTAATAGGCCACCAATCAGATGATGATGAGAGCTCCTTTCCCACAGACATTTCCGGCAGTACGATAACTTGCTGTTCTGTTGAGCCGGGAGCAACAGCAAGCTCTGCCCACCCGATACCGTATCCCGGGCGAAGCACAATAAATGCCGCCTGCCCCGAAGGAATCTCGGCAAAAAAGACGCTGCCATACTGATCGGTAATCGCTTCTGAAACCGGCGCTGAAGTGTTTGGATCCAGACGCACGACTAATGAGTCTTCCAATGGGTTTCTATCCTTATCGATAACTGAGATACGCACCGTCCCTCCCGAAAGTACGGCAAGTCGCGCCTCAGGATTGGATGAGGATACAGTCGAACTTTCATACCCAAATGCCGAAATCGTGAGACTTTCACCTGTCTCTGCCGGTATAACAAAATTCCCGTCCGGACCGGTTGTGACAATATGATCCCTACTGATCACCCGCGCGCCATCCACCGGATTACCTTCCTCATCAGAAACGGTCCCGCTGATAGATGCTTCTCCCTCTTGCGGTTCTGAGGGAAGAAAGTTGTCAGAAGAAGTGCTGGAGGATAAGTTGGCCATAATGCCAACAAGGAGTAACAGCAATACGCCCCCTCCGATAAATAACCACTTCCTTTTTATCAATCGTAGTCTCTGCAAAAACGAAATATCTTTTTGTCCGGAGACCTTTTGACTGGTCGCATCCTCATCTTTTTTTAAGGCAGGCATAGTGAGCTACATTTAAGAGTAGCATATAAAGAAGAATCAATGCAAGTACAATTTTTTACCGTTGCAAAATTCACCTGAAAAGAAGAAAGAGTATAAGGGGGAGCATGACGAGATAATAGACGAATCCAATTTTGAACAACGTGATGATTTGTTGTTTTATATCGTATCCCCACCCTGATTCAAGCTGCCGGAACATGACGTAGTCTCTGAAATTTTCTGAAGAAATACGCCAGAATAGCCCGTCTAACACCGCTCCAAAAATAAACCAGACGCCTATCATGTTAATCAGTCCTAGAAAAACCGGCACCCCATAATTTTTGTCTGGAAAAATAGCCGGGCCATATATCATAAAAATGAGCAATACGATTATTCCACTTGCAAGAAGAGCTGTAATCCAAAGTCCATATAAAAAAGCAAAATAAACAGGGTATTGTCTGGTAGTAATTCTTGCCTGTATTTTGGTGTCAAACTCCTCAAGGTTAAAAAACTTTTTTAATACAGGACTGGCCCATTTGATAATGGGAGGCACCAACATCCCTACCCAGAATTGTGTTGAACTCATGTTCGTGATTTTCTTTTTGAGGCCCTTGGCAGCCGTCTCTTTTTCATAATTAGCATGACAGCGGCAACGATTGCCAAAACAATTGTTGTAACAATGGTTAATTTAACCAGTGATATCTTCTGGGTTACTATCAGTACTCCCGGTTTGTCACCAA
>Ga0209211_10012998_pt1 | contig 10384 bp, 13 predicted proteins | sample RifGroA2_FD_183992 | JGI IMG/M metagenome (GOLD analysis project Ga0209211, IMG submission 183992) | Groundwater microbial communities from Rifle, Colorado, USA - Groundwater A2 (SPAdes) (version 2) | ecosystem: Environmental > Aquatic > Deep subsurface > Groundwater | place: Rifle, Colorado...
ATTAAAATGGACATCAATCTAACTTATTATAGTCCATGAAGATACAAATTGGACAATATAATCAGAAGGGAAAATGATACCTTTTTGGATGGTAGACAAGAATTGTTTAAGGGTTCTTGAGGGCGGGATTGTGATGGCCAACGTTGCGCAGTATGTAATAGTCCCTGACGATTTGAAAAGTCATGCGATAATCCAGGCTAACCCTCGCCTCCCAAATGTCTTTTGTGGCTTTTATTTTCTTGACTTGAAGTGATGGGTATCTGGAGTTACCCGCCAATTTACGCAATGCCTCTTTAACCCTGGCTTTTACCTCTTCAGGCAAAGATTTATAAGCCTTTTTAAAGCGTGCTGTCTCTATGAAGTTCATTTATCCAGGTCCTTAATCAACTCCTGGACATTCTTGAATTTCTTCACCCTGCCGGATTTAATATCTTCTTCGGCCTCTTTCTCCGCCTCTTGCCATTCCCCGGTCCAAAACCAGGATTGTTCCGCGTCTATGGTTTTGGCGGGTGAAATAACAATCTTTCCCTTCTCGAGCGTTGTTTTAAGGATATCTCCTACCTTAAGGCCCAGCCTTTTACGGATAACCGAGGGCAGGGTAATCTGAAAGTTCCTTCTTACTTGTAAAACCATAATAAACACCTCCTTAAGAATTTAAGAATTTCTTATTTTCTTAAATTAAGTATACCATAGAAATTAACTTTGTCAAGAGCCCGATTATCTGAAGCTTAAGTAATCTGAGGGAAGGAATAACGACGGGACAGGCAGGCGATAATTCTTACGCCGGTGAATAAAAATGCGCCTTCTCTTTCTCCGAGAGAGAAGGCGCTATTTCCACCGAAGCGAATGCCTGCCCGTCTGGCGGGCGGGCCTGCCGGTAGACAGAATTCCTATTGTCGGTTCACCAAACTAACCAGGCCATGTGCCCGCGGAATTTTCCTGTAATTTTTTCAGGCAAAAACCAAACGCCCCTTGGGTTCCGGAATATAGCGGTCTAATTCTTTAGCAGTCTCAATCCACTCTTTAATAACTACTCTTAGATTAGACAAGGCTTCTTTATAAGTAGCACCATCTGCCATACACCCGGCTAATTCCGGGGCCTCGGCAATAAATGCTTTATCCGCGTCACTCCAATAAATAATAACTTCGTAACGAATCATCTTAACCTCCAAGATTATATTTCAATATCAAATTCCGCGCCTGCTTAACCTGATATGGCTTCCATGCTGACGAATTACCTGATAACCAAGCTTCTCAAAACATCTCACCGCCTGATTCCCGGAGAAAATCGGTAATTTAGGCATACGTTAAGGTATGAAAACTTATTTCTTGAGGATGAAAACTTTTTAACATTTCCCGATTTTCTTTTTCCTCTAAACATAATTCAATTACTTCGCGGATGCTTTTTAACGCCTCATCAAGGGTTTTCCCTTGCGTATAGCAACCGCAAAATACAGGACATTCCACGACATAAAACCCATCTTCATCCTTTTCAATAATAACCGGTAATTGATGACTATTTTTCATAATCCTGCACTCCATTCCAAAAATACCATATCGTCATAGCAATAGCAAGAAATTTTATATCTGTTTGAGTTGCAAATAAAAAAGCGCCGTCTCTTCCTCCGAGAGAGAAGGCGCTGGCTTCCACCGATGAATAGTTCCTATTTTCAGTTCACCAAAATAATCAGGCCTTTCTTTGAGTGGATAGGAAAACTTGTCTTGAATTAAGTATTGTGTCCCCGAAATTATACTACACTGCAACCGGCCTCAAAACATCACCGATCTTTTCTAACGAAACCTTTTTCTGCCGTAAAAGCCTTTCCATGTCTTCTAACTTCTTAATCTGTGCGCGATTATAATATTTCTCGCCGCATTCTGGACAAACCAGCGCCTTAACAGAAACAAAAATAATATTGCTGCCAACCCTGATTTCCTCTTCAATCACTCGTTCCGCGATATCTCCCGATTTACAAATTACACATTTCATTTCTTCCTCCTCTCATAATCTTTACTCCAAAGCCAGGGTTTCGGCTGATAGGCTGTAACAACAATACTGATATTATCTTTCTTATTGTAAGCAATAACACTATGCAGCGGCCTTTTATGTAACGTAAACCCTACGACTAAATAACTGGGATAGGGCTTATCTTTTGGATAACTTTCTATAATCTTACCTCTGCCGGCCGACTCATACACCTCTTCTTCATATATCCTGCCGAATTCTTCCTTTAACATTTCCTGTCTGGCGTGCGAAGAATAAATAACCCTATCATTCTTAAAACTCTTTTGGATTGCCGGTAATATGTTCATCTTAAGTTCTATTTATAACATACATCCTCTTGAGTTGCAAATAAAAAAAGCGCCTTCTCTTCCTCCGAGAGAGAAGGCGCTACTTCCACCGATACGAATGCCTGCCCCCTGCCTACCGGCAGGCAGGGGGATTTTTCAACTCACCAAACTAATTTTAGACCTTTCCTTGAGTAGACAGAAAAACTTATCTTGAATTAAGTAATATGTCCCCGGAATTGCCCGGAATTGCCAAGCTAATTAACTAATATTTCTATAATCTTAAAACTTAAAGCCGCCACGCATAAATTGGAGGAATATCGGGCCGGCAACGATGACTAAGACTGCCGGAAGGATAAATAGAATAAGAGGAAGCAGGAGCTTAATCGGAGCCTTGAGAGCCATTTCTTCTCCCTGAAGGTAACGGCGCAGGCGGATTTCCTCGGATTGAATCTTTAGGGCCTCACCCATCGGCGAACCCATCCGGTCGGCCTGGAGCAGGGTGCGCACAAAACTGGACATTTCCACGATATTTATCCTCTTGGAAAGATGCTGAAGGGCATCCCGGCGGGAGGCGCCCATGCGGGTTTCCCGCCAGACCTCGGAAAGCTCATCGGTAAGCGGGCATTTCTTGAAGTCCCGGACCACCCGGTTTACCGCCAGCATAAAATCCAGGCCGGAATTCACGCAAAGATTTAAGAGGTCTATGACCATCGGCAGATCCCGTCTAATCTCGGTCTGGCGGCGCTTAATCTTAAGATTAAGCCAGATATCCGGGATAATAAAACCGACCACCATCAGCGGAATCAAATAGACAATCTGGTCAGTATTCAACATAATAGTCCCGGCTATGGCCAGGGCGAATATAGAAAAAATTTTAAAGATTATGAACTCCACGATGGTGAGGGGATGTCCGGCCTTGACTAATTTAGAAGGGACCGAGCGGTTAGCCAGGCCGCGGGCAACTTTAAGTTTAACTATAAAGCCAAACGGCCTCAACAAATGCCGGAACAGGCTGATTTTCTCTTTAGGCAGTTCTTCTTTGGATTGCTCCGCGGACAAGCTTTTAGTCTTAGCAGTGTTTAGAGACAAATGCATCTGCCGGTTGAGGTATAGATTATACACCAAGGTATAAACGCTTAAGAAAACCAGAATCGTTATTATTAAGGCTAAAAACATACCTCTGACCTCCTAAATTTTGTTCTTTCTCCCCTCACCCTACCCTCTCCCACGGGGAGAGGAATTATAGAAAAGCTTACTAAATCTCAATCTTACTAAACCTGGTAATCATAATTGCCCCGATAACCTCGGAAATAGCCGCGTATATTAAAAGCGCCCTTCCTTGAGGGTCATTTAAAAGCACCTCAAAAATGGAAGGATTTATCTTATAAAGGCCATAGGCAAAGATAACCGGGATAACCATCATAATCCTTCCCTGGAGCTTGCCCTGGACGCATAAGGCCTTTACCCTGCCTAAAAGGCGGTTACGCTCGCGGATAGTCATTACCAGATTGGAAAATATCACCGTCAGGTCGCCTCCGGTTTCCCGGGCTACCAGCACCGCGGTAACTATCATATCCAGTTCTTCAGACCCCATCCGCTGGCGAAATTTATACAGACATTCCTCCAGAGGAATACCCATACGGTTCTCTCGCACCACTAAACTAAATTCCTGGGAAATTGGCACGGGCATCTCTTCAACTAAGGCCTCAAAGGCTTGGAGCAAAGAAAGCCCGGCCTTGAGCGAGCCGGATAAGAGCATTAGCCCGTCTACTAATTGGGTGGCGAATTTAATTTTACGAGAGGCCTCCAGCTGTTTAACTATAAAATTGGGAATAACCAGGCCGGCGAATCCGGCGGCAATGGCAATCCAAAAAGTCTGAGTTAAAATATAAGCTAATATTCCTACTGCCAGGGGACTGGCTACATCTAAGAGCAAAAGCTTACGGTAGGGGATAGTAATAAATATCCGGTCTAACTTAGGGGTGATTCGCTCTACCCGCTTTCTCTGCCAGGCCAGGAAATATCCCTCCACCGCCGGATAAACCGTCCAACCGGCGCTTACAAAAGCCAGAAAAACAAATACAGGGATTAGAAAGGAGAGCATGTTTTATTTTTCATCTACAATAGTTTTTTGGGGGTCATATGGGTTATATTGCCGGCCGTAGCCAAAGCTGTCGCCGGTATCGCGGTAACGGCCACAAAGAGCGCCTTTGAAATAGGCGGACATTGCCAGGAGCACCGCGGCGGCTATGGCAATTAAGGCCGCGTATTCTATGGCCAGAGAGCCTATAGCCCTACTCTTTCCATTGGATATCGGTAATCTTTTTCTCATTCTTAGGCAGGGTGAATAAAAGTATTTTATCACGATAATCCACGGCCACAACTGTTTTTTGAGCGCTTTTCTCATGAAAGCGCCAGTTTATGAATTGTTTATAATTACCCTTTACCTCTTTAAATCCGGCGGAGAAACCCCGAATAAAGTATTTTTTATAGTCGTTTCTTTCTTTATCAGTTTTATAGGCCAGATAGGTAGTGCTGATATCCGCGCCTACGGCCTTAAGCTTATCCCATTTCAGCAGGCCGGCTACCGACTGATTAGATTGAATCAGGCCGGTTAAGGCCGCCCGGGCTATATCTATCTCGTTATGGCGGGCCTTAAATAGAAAGATTATACCGATAATTATTAGAAATATAACTATTCCTTTTAACGGGGAAGCTTCATTGATTTTGTTTTTCATTTACTTTCCGCCTTTTTCTTGCCCGCGCTGGCCAGGCCTACTTTATTATAGCTAAAATAAGGTGTAGCGCTACGAGAGATTTTTAGCTCCGGATTGGCTTCTTTCCACACTTTACAGGCCTGGCTGATATCCGCGTCGTCAGAAGAATCTTTAGAACAGACAACATCATCCCCTCCGTCACCTTTAGGGTTCCATTTGGCAATGCTTCCCACCATTTGATTACCCAAGTCTCTCCTGGTAATCTTGACCCAGAGTGGATTATAGCTGTTTTCACATTTCCAGCTGGAATCATTATTCGGATTATAGCAGTAATCGGTTAACACCGCGCAGGATTTTTTGGAAAGAAAACCGCCGCTTTCCTCGTTATCCACCCAAGGCACCTTAAACTGGCTTACCTCAACGGTAATGCTGTGGCATTTATACAGCTCCTCGGTAATTCCGTCAGCATCCTGGTCGCAGGTATCCATACGCGGACAGGCAGGGTCAGGCTCGTCCTTATCGCCGTCTCCATCGTTATCGCCTGTATCCTGGCCGCAAATCTTAGTCATGTCCGGGTTGCCTTCGGCGTCTTCTTCAAAATCCTTGCCGCCCATACAGCGGGAATCCGTCCAGCGGTAGGTAACCGGATTTATCCCGCCAAAGTCAAAGTCCGCGCCGTATTTTTCGTTCATCTTTTCATAGACCGCGTCCATGTCGTTGTAGTAATTCTTGGCTGATTTTTGAAAACTTTCCAGATTAGAAATAAGCCCGTCAATTGCGGTCAGAGCCTCTTCAAACTCATCATCGGCATCGCTGTCAGTGGTAATGCCTCCGCTATCCAAAATGCAGGGCACATCTTTATAACAGGTAGTGCACCCGGAACCGTCGCCATAACGCCCATAGCAATAATCATTACAGGCGCCATCGTCGTCTAAATAACCAATATCGCCGCAGGCGTTTATCTTATTTTTTAATTTCTTCTTGCCTTCTTTTATCTCCTTCTTCCAAGCCTTGAGGCCCTTAAATTCGTCTTTCACTTCATAAGAGTCGGTATCCCCATCGTTATCGCTATCCACAGGCACATCCACATCCTCTTCACCGGTTTCACCGTTACCATCTAGATCCTCACCGTTGATAATAATATCGAACTGATCGGAAAAGTTGCCTTTGCTTTCTTTTTTATAGGTTATTTCGCAGGTTTCCTCATCGCGCTCTTTAACCCCCATATCATAGAATGTCCTTACCCAGGTCTGCCAGGTGGAGGTGAGCCGGTCAATGCTTTGGGCCTTCAAGGCTTTTACCGCCTCTTTGAAATCTATTAGGGTGGCTACCACCACCTCGGCTTCATCAATATAATCTTCACCATCACATTCATACACGGTCTTTCCGTTTTTATCCTTCACCACATTACCATCTTTATCCTTTTTCTTGGGGCATCCTTCCTTCCCATCTTTTTCATCTCCGTCATAGTCAGATCTGGTAGTAAGGCCGGGTTCATAAAAAGAAACCTTTATGCCTTTATACTCTAAGGCCTTGCCTACCTGGATTACGACTCCGTCTACTACCGGAACTAATATTTTGTCTGTTTCAGCAGAGTTAACGGTCATATTTGTTTTACAGCTGGTGCCTTCTCCGTAATAAGCGCTATATTCCGAGGGACACTTAATATATCTCTTCCATTCCGTACTATCTGTTCCAACGTCGGTGCGGTAAAGCAGGCCCGATGACCAAACCGGATTATAGGCGTATCCTCCGCCATCAGCGGAATAATATCCAGAACAAAGAGAACTGCTTACAGACGAACCACCAAAAGTATCGGCGGTACAGGCATAGGTTTCGGAATATTGAGTTACAGCATAATTTTGGAAACTATGTTCATAGGTGTGTTCACACTCATTTGGTTTGCTTAAGGAAGGGTTGTAGGGCTCCCGATACCACGCGGTGTTGTATCCCTCGCTTGCTTCTCCCCAGAGAAAAAGATAGGTTAAGGCCTCTAACTCCGGGATAATGGATTTTAGGGCCCTGACCCGGAGATCCCACCAGTATTGAAAATAAGGCACTGCCTCTTTCTTGTCCCCATCGCCGTCAGAATCCCAGGGGTCGCAATTGCCGCTGTCCTTAGAGCGGCAATGCCTGTTTTCGCCTTCTTCCAGTTCACCGTCGCCGTCATCATCATACCAAAGCCGGACATAATCCGAATCCGTTTTATTGGAGTCGTCTATAGTCTGGGATAAGGCCTGGTAAAAAACACTCTCCCGGTAGCGGTCGTATTCTAAGAGGCCGTTGATGGATTTGATGCCCGCGCGGATGGCATCAAAGGTCATTTCTTGAGTAACATATTCGTTATATACCTTGGCCCCTACGCCAAGGGCTGATAGGGTAGCTGAGCCGATGGCAGTTTGCATGGACATTGTAGGTGCAACTACAGTTGGTGCCGCCATAGTTACTGCGTCTACGCCAGCATTTACCGCTACTGCGGTGGATGTGGCGCTTGCGGTGGAAGCTGGAGCCGCCGCATAAACTGCAGTTCCAACAGCACTAGCGCAGGCTCCGATGGCCGCTCCCACCACTGCCCCCATTAAGGCGCCGGTTAAAATACTGGTTCCCTGGATTGCCGCCCCGGCTGCTCCTCCCACTGCCCCAGCTATGGCTCCTATTATCATTAACATTACCATATGCTGCATGGCAAACATCGCCGGAGCAGCAGCCCCTGCTGTAAATATGGTAACCACTACCGCTATAATCGCGATTACTATGGCCAGGATTAAGGAAAGCATCCCGCCTTTCTTGCACTTTTCGGTCTCCCGGTCTAACTCCTCCCATAATTGATTGGAGCGGGTGGCTAATTGGCTGGCCAGATACAATGCCGCGGAGTCCGCGGCATTAGAGAGATTAGTGGTTACCGTTGAGACATTGCCCAGATTGGCGGTAACCAAGACAAAGGCCAAAACTCCCACAATCATCAATAAAAGCAGAGTGGTGATTTGGCCTTTCTCGGAACTGCCGTAAAGGTTTTTTAAAGAGATTACTTTTAAAAGATGTCTAAACATTTTTAGGTTCTTTCTTGTTTATATTGATTGAAAGAACCTGATTACAGAGATTAAGAACAGATTACGGAGATTATTTTTGCTTAATGTAATCACTGTAATCTTTTTAAAATCGCCGTAATCAGGGCCATTCAATCATTTGTTATAACTATATCATTTTTATCAAGTTACAGAACATTTATCAATTTAAATAAGAATGGCCCCATTTTTATTTTGTTTTAAATATCTCCAGCTTATCTTTATCAAAGATGCTCTCGGGTAATAACACCGGCTCGGCGTCGTTGCCTTCAAGAAAGTCCGCGGCTTCTACCCGGCCGTAGTCATATTTACCGCCGTATTTATCGCCGTTTATATCGGCATCATCGGGCGCGTGCTCATAATACTCTTGCCTCTTGACAATATCTTTATTCGCCCATAAGAAGACATTCAGCGCCCCAAAAAGCAGGATAAAAACACCAATCAAGCCGACGGTCATCTCTAAGCTGGCCTGCCCCGATAGAGGCAGGCTACTAAAGGCAACCGTCGGACGCCTCTGGCGTCTTGCCTCTAATGGGGCACGGTCCGCTCTACTTAGGGGTAGTCCAGGTAGTAGTTTTATCTTCCACATGTTTAGAAACCAGATCCTCAAGATCATCTGTATCTGTGCGGATAATTTCATCAACCAACTCGTCATAATCAGTATCCTCATCTATGCTTATTTTCTTGGCTTTACCGGGATCTACATAACGCATCTTCCTGGTAATAGTGCTTTCCCAGCCGTGGGTAGTAGTGGTTTTAATTTTATCTTTGTCCTCGGTTTTATTCAAGGTATTTCCCGAACCGCCTAAGGTCTGGGTGTAAGAAGAAAGCAGGCCCATTTCCTTAGCTGAGGTGGAACCGTCAGGGTTTTTGACGCTAAATACGGCATCCAGGACCGGGAAAACATATTTACCGTCTTCTTTGTAATAATTGGCGCAATACCATGCCCCGCCTTTGTCCGGATCATAGGTTTTTACGGTCTGGTTAGGGGAATTGAATTTTTCCGCACAGAGGCTGGTGCAGGAGGTGCTATTATCCGCATCAACATCCGGGGCCCGGCCTTTCTCACATTCGGTTTTGCAAATCTTCTCGCTTACCAGCTGACGGCACTGCTGGGCCGAACCCTCATAATTCATAATCTCTCCGGCTGAGCCGTCAATAAACCTGATCTTTTTGATAACATATTTACTGCAGGTTTCCACCTTGTCTCCAGTCTCCGGATTTACGGTCGTCTCCATATCAACACACTTATATTGAAGCTCCTCCCGGATAAACCTGTCTCCGTCGTCATCATCATATATGTTTTTCCACTCACCAACACATTTATTGTCGCCATCAACGCTAGTGCAGCCCTCTACGGTATTGCCGAATATCTCAATGTATTTGTCAATGGTAGTCTCAGTAGCCTCCACATCGTTTTCTTCTCTCCATCCGGCAGTGGTACAGCCTTTACCGTCGTCTTTTACCGCGTTACAATTTATCTCCGTGCCGTTAATCCTGAAGCGCGTATGCGGAAGTTCCTTTTTATTGTCCGGAGTAAGGTGCATGGCCCAATCCCGGGTTACGCTGGCTGAGGCCATAGTGGGTGAAACCGAACCCATGGCAAAAGGGTTTAAGGGATCAGGAATATGTTTATCCTCTATAATCGTATAGCTGGCCGAGGGATACTTCACATACTCGCCGCCATTACCATCACTCGTTGTAGCATCCACCACGCCCAAAGCCCGCCTAAAAGCCTCCTGAGATAAGTCCTGCTGTTGATTATATCTTAAGCTATAGCTGACTAAGGAACCCAGGGCTAAAATCAGCAACGAGCCTAAAATAGCCAGCTCGGCCAGGGCCTGCCCCGATAGAGATAAGACGCCGCGACCGTGTGACGGCTGCCTCTGGCAGCCTATCTCTAACGGGGCCTGCCCTGCTAAGAAGTTAGACTGTTGCGAAATCCCACTTTTGTCATTACCCGCCCCCGCTTTCGCGAGGGTGACTGGGCAATCCAGACATACTGATTTTATCAGCTTTATGGATTCCCGCTTTCGCGGGAATGACATTTCTAGACATTTCACTACAGTCTCGAAATCACAAACCCACGGTCTCGGTTCCCTGACGGGTTTGGGTCTCGCTATTAATTGTAGTATTGGTAATAACTTCTTCATATTCATCACCGGTATCCGTATCGTTTTTCACGCTGGTAAAGGTCTCGGTTGTAGTATCGCTTTCAAAGGTAATATTTATTGATGAGGTAGTGTTTTGAGGGTTATATTGCTGGCCCAGGTCGTCGGCAATCACCTTAAATTTCCCCTGCAGGCTTCG
>Ga0209211_10012999_pt1 | contig 10383 bp, 11 predicted proteins | sample RifGroA2_FD_183992 | JGI IMG/M metagenome (GOLD analysis project Ga0209211, IMG submission 183992) | Groundwater microbial communities from Rifle, Colorado, USA - Groundwater A2 (SPAdes) (version 2) | ecosystem: Environmental > Aquatic > Deep subsurface > Groundwater | place: Rifle, Colorado...
AAAAAACGACCTACGAGGGGTGAATATGCTAAAAAAAAACGCGGAGATTCGATTTCTTCGCTGTAATAAAACAAACTCAGCAGTTGCAAGAAATATGGCAATTAATAGTTCAAAGGGGGCAATACTAGCATTTATCGATGACGATTGTATTGCAAATAGACAATGGCTTCAGCATATTGCCCAACAATTCGAAGATCAACGTTGCAAAATAGTTATGGGCAAAGCGGTAAACGGGTCAAGATCAAACATATTTTCAATAATCGAAAACGCAAGAATAAATTATTATGTGGAGTCAAACATCATAACAAAAGACAAAAAAAAGCATGCGTTTGTTCTTGATACGAAGAACTTCGCCATAAGAAAAAGCCTTCTCGTAGGACACAACTTACTCTTCGACACCCGCTTTACAAACAAATTCGAAGATATTGACTTTGGCCTCCGCACAATCTCAATTGGCGTGAGTATTTTATACAATCCGCGAATCATTGTTCGCCATTTTGGCACTTCTAGCTTACTCTCACATGTTAAAAGAGAATTCTCGATAGGATACAATTATTGCGTCATGAAAGCAAAATGGACACATAAACTCAACATGAAAATTGCCCAAAGACTATATCACACTAGAACAAAAATAAATTTCCCACCAAAGTCGTATATTCTCCTTGAATGGGTTGATATATTATTTCGCATCTTTGGTTGCCTGTGGTACAGATTTAAACCTATTGCAAACAATTTACTTTTGTGATTTACTGAAGATAATGAATAAATTACTTGTTATTGCATTTCTTCTCCTTCTCAGCATCATAGGTGTCGAAGCGTATTATCTTTATAATCTTAACCAAAACCAAAGTGACCTATCCCATACGACCACGGAAGTGGGAGAGCTTGTTGCCGACGAAGTCAAAAAGCTTTTTACGCAGAAAGAAGACGGTATTTTAACGGATTTATCTCTTGAAAAAACATTACGATTTAAAATATCAGACATCATCAGAGAAGAGAAAATATATAAACTTGACGGTGATAATGGTAACGCATTTAAGGCAGTTCTGATATTCAAGACTGCCACAAAAGAGGGGTTTACTATCTATTTTTCTCAACATAATTTAGACAGAATTTCTGTCTTTGAGATGAAAAATGGCAAGAAAAATCCCCTAAACATAGCCAACCTTCGTCCGGGTGACACCGTTACCTATACACTTAAGAAGAATCTATTTGCGCCACCAGACACAAATACAATAGAGGGATCAATAACGAGAATTAATTAAAGTTAACAATATTTATTTTTTGTGTTTAGTATCCAAAATAAACAGGAAGCCCGATTTTTTGCTTTTTAATTGAGGGGGAACGATAAGTTTTGGTTGTTTTCTTTGATTTGTGAGTTTTCATAGGACAGATTCCACTAGGATATTTATTAACTTACGGCTTGATGATTTGCCAGCAAACTACTCATTATTTCGAAATTTCTATCGACCTTAAGTAATGTACCAAGTTGTTTCCTCCCAATTTTTGGAGCAACATATACACCTTTTATCTTGTGCTTATTTTGAGGCTTATTCATACGTTTCATTATATAATACATTATATAGTTATTGTCAATAATGAAACAAGACACCGTTGCCCCCGCGCTTCAAGAAAATTTTGAAGACAAGCTTGTTCTAAAAAACCTTAATTCCATTTTCGCCAAGAAACGAGGTTACTCATTTAAAATCCCTCAAAAAAATAGTGCCGTAGTTTTATTGCTTTCAGGGGGGCTTGATTCGATCGGTATTTGGCACCTGTTATTGGCAAAATATAGACTTAAAGTCTATCCGCTCCACATAGTCGATGACACCGCGGGAGGAAAGGAGAACCAGATTAAATCAATTAAACACTATTCGGCCATATTTAAAAGACAATTTCCTCTTCATTTTCAAAACCCTATTTTTAATAAAAAAGAAATATTCAGATTAAAAAATACACGCATCATTCTTGATCCGGAAGTATATCTTGCCAATCTTGCGAGAATGGGGAGGTATGATATTAAATATCAACCCCTGATATCACCGACTCCTACGAGGTTATACGACTATGTCTTTCTTGCGTATGAATATATTTTATCACTCAAGCTACGAAATAAAATTAATGTAGATACAATATTTGTCTCATTTGTTCCCGATGATAATAGATATTCAAGAGAAACCACCCTTACTGCACTGCGGGCAATGAATCTTTTTTGTTGTATGGTGGTGGGCGATTGGAAATGGCAAATTACTGGTCCAATGGAGAAAGACGAAGGTTTTTATTTTACGAAAGCAGACCTAATACGATTTGCTGTTAAGAACAACCTTAATCTTGGCAACACATGGAGCTGTAGTCTTGATCTTATAAGACAGTGTGGCATGTGCTATATGTGTAGAAGGAGGAGGGGGGTTTTTAGGGCAATAAATATGATCGATCCTACTCCTTATCTCATCAATGAAAAAATATTAACATTGAAGGACCGCCTCAAACACACCTTTCTTGAAAAAAAAAACACTGTAATATCTCTCCTCGTGTCGTTTTTGGAAAAAAAGAGCAAAACAATAGATGATGAGCACATGACTAAATATAGATTTTATCTATCAAAAAATGTGCGTTTAACGAACTATAATAATATTTCGTATTTAATTCTTAGACATCGTTCAAACATTGTTCCCTTAAACGCATCTGGTTCTACAATATGGGAGCATATAAGAGAGAAGAGATCGTTTTCTTTTCACAACGTACTTGGAGTATTAAAAAAACAATATCCATCGGTTGAAAAAGAGGTACTAATAAGAGATCTTAAGGTTTTCTTTCGACAGCTGATAGCTGAAGAGATCATAACGATTTAAAAACCCTAAAAAGTTTTTCATGCACTGAGAAGCATTTTGTTTATATTCAATACGTTGATAAAGTGATGAGATATTTGAAAATGTTAAAAAATGAGCAACATACTGTTCCTTGTTAATGATTTTTTCCACTTTAAAATTATTGAATTTATCAATTAAAAATAATTTACCAGTCCTATAACCATCGCTAACTTGTTCTTTCGATAACCTATCGCCATTAAATGGTGCGTGGTATAGATAAAAATCTCTATACTTCTTTTTTACAAAAAAAGTGCCCTCAGTCAATAGTCGTTTTTTTGCTCTCAACCCGGTTAAGATATTTTTTTCCTCAAATCCTTTATTCAAAAAGAATATATTTACGTTTTTTTTAGTAAATTCAAAATAGGTATTCAGAATGAAACCACCATTTTTGACCAATAGCTTTTCTAGAAAATGTTTTAAAATTTGATCTAACTGGTCAAGACTGATATAAAAATAAGTCGTCACCTTTTTCGTACTCCTTCTTTCAAAATAAGGAATGAAGGCTTGAATTTTATTAGGCGTACCTTCTTTAATAAAATCCAGCGATAGGATCTTTTTGTCAATCATATCTATTTTAAAATCAATTTTTTTCGCAGTTTCCAAGATAAGGAAATTCATGTAATAATCCTTAATCTCTTCTTTAAATCGGTCAACAACCCTATTTCGACGCTTTTCTTTGAAGGTTATTTGGATAATATATCCAGCTATTTGCAAAATTAATTTATCCATAATTAAATCAATTTAAAAGCTTTTTTTGGGTAAAATAATCAATCCTTTTTCATTTGCCGATGGGATCGAGCCATACTTAAATTGATAATTTTGATACAACGTTTGATCGATAACAAAATCAAAACTACCTGCATATTCTACAAATTTACCCCCATAGTTTCTTTTAAATCGCGTCAATCCTGACGCTGGCTGATCGTCTTTTCCATTTGGTTCCAAACTCCCCCACATATCAAAATATTGAGCACCTAATTTTTTTCCAAATTTTATAGCTTCCCACATTAATAAGCTTGAACCCATATGCTGTTTGTGTACGAGGGAAGACCCACCATATGGATAATATAAGACATTATTTAACATAAAGAGTTGATATGAAGCAACCGGTATCTTTTTATAAAACGCTATCAAAATATGCGCTATTTTATCACGGAGATATTCAAACATAATCTTATGATGGTGGAGGCTATACCCAACAAAACCTTTTCTTTTACATGTGTCAAAATAAAGTTTTAAAAAAATTTCCAGTCCTTTCTTGTTCGTCATTTCCATAACATAAACTCCCTTCTTTACGGCCAACCCAATGTTATATCTCGTTTTCTGTTTCATTCCTTTTAAAAGTTCTGTTTCAGAAGGATCCAAGCCTAGTTGAATCGTCCAATTGGGAAGAAAATGATTTTGTGAAGGTATTAAATTTACAGATTTATTTAATTGTATTTTTGTTGTGATGGGTTCTATTTTTACGAATATACACAGCCTTTTTCGACATTCATTTTCAATAATTGGTAAGATTTCTTCTGACGGCAAAGAAGAACCTAACAGATAGGCGATTTTATATTGTGTAAAGGGAATTTTATATAGGGCAAGCTGGTATACATCAAACAACTGGTCATGATTCCATCGCCCGATCCGCACAACCTCAACCCCCATTCTCTTTTTAGCATCACCCCACTCCCAGCACTGCATAGGATGAGAGGCTTTACTATTGAACAAACTAATGTCAAAGTTATTTTCAGGAATAACGTCAAGAATCATCTGCGAATTTTAATAATTTTCTTTTCAAGAAGATCATCCACTAACGCTTGGAAATCTATTTTGGCTCGGCCCTCTTTTATCCCATATTTTTTTACCAAAGATGCAATGATTCTTTCCTCGTCCCACCCTGCCTTGATCTTGAGGAATATATAACTTGCCGTTTCATTGAAGGTATAGAGTACGGACTCCTCCCCGTCGAATATAACGGTCTTATTATCCAACTTCTGAGTTATCAAGCCCTTAGTGATAGTGTAGCTTGGCATGAGAGAATTATACATGATTAAAATACTATAAAATTAATGCATCTTGACAAATTTAATGCAAAATGATATATTTAATGCATATGCAACAAATAGTTACCATCACAGACCAAGGCCAAATTACCATACCCGCCTCAATGCGGCGGGCCATTTCTCTTAATCTCTATAACAAAGCCCTCGTAAAAATTGAAAATAAAATGATTGTAGTCGAGCCAATCATCGACATCCTATCTCTGGGAGGGGTGCTTATGAACAGATCAAAGAAACAGACGGATATTGACAAAGTTATTGAATTGGAGGAGAAAGTCATTTCAAAAATGATTGCACCGAAACGATGAAAAAGTTCTTTCTAGACACAAATGTCATTTTACGTTTTTTGCTTAAAGATAATGAAAAATATTATAACCAAGCGAGGGGTTATTTTGAAAAAGCAAAAAAAGGTGAAATAGAAATACATCTCATTCCCGAAGTCATATTTGAGATTGATTATGTACTGAGGGGAGTCTACTCTCTTACTAAAAACGAGGTCGTCGACATTCTATCAAAACTGATAAAATCGCCCTATTTAAAAATTTTTGATCGGGAAGTACTCATGACCACGGTTGATAAATATCAATCTATCAACGTTGATCTATTCGATATTTATTTGTATTACCACTCATTAAGTCAGGGGGCGGAAGTCCTCTCATTTGATAAAGATTTTAATAGAATATCAAAATAGATTGTTTTATTATTCCTTCTGTTTAATTTAGTATAATCACCTCATTATGATAAAGAAAAAACAAAAAGGATTTATTAATTTCAGGCAACTATTTTCGTTTGCAAAGCAGAATTATTTCGTAACTGTCATAGCTCTCTGCGTTTTGTTCGTCGGTGTAGTGGCAGTCTACAAACTTTTTATTGCCAAACCAACCCATGTATACGTCAAAGTAAAAGTTGGGCAGGGGTTATGGTGGGCAAATACCCAGCGGCCCAACACCTGGTTTGTGGAGGCTATAAAGCGAGCAAAAGAAGAGGTAGACTTGACCGGACAACCAATTGTACAGATACAGGGGGTAAGATATTACCGGTGGTGGGGCGGGGGACAGTTTGACACTTACATAACTGCAAAACTTCGTGTATCAAAATTAGGAAAGACGGGTAAATATAATTTCAAACGCTCGACCATCGGGGTCGGGGCACCCGTGGATTTTGAATTTCCCAACGTCCAATTTAGCGGGACTATTATGACCATAAGCGAGAAGCCTTTGATTGAGAAATACGTTGAAAAAACGGTTTATATGACCAAAAAATATGCCTATCTGTGGGAATATGACGCAATGCAGGTAGGAGATACTTATTTTGACGGACAAGACACGGTCTTTACTCTCCTTGAAAAACAATTAAGCGATACAAATGAAGTGGTGAAGCCCGATACAGGAGGCTTAATAAACTCACAGCAAGCAGAGCAAAGAAAATATATTCTACTCAAAGCAAAAATTAAAGTTAGAGAAGAGAGTAGTCAACTTATATTTGGTGAAGAACAAATAGTAACACAAGGTAATGGATTTTATGTGGTAACCCCTCGATTTGGATATAATGAATACGTGGTAGCAAAGGTGGAATAGAACCCCCTTTTTTGTTATCATGCTTACATGGTTTTTAGTGAACTTCACCATCGTTATGGAGAAAAGCACACACCCTTTGTTGACCCATTTCATAAAAAAAGGGGATTAAGAGACGAACTTCATAATCGGATACAAGTTGAGGGCTATTTCGGTCCTACCGCCTCTTTAGACCGATCGCTTTCTTACGAAATAGAGGCACTTGCAATGGTTGAGAGAGTTAAAGTCTCAAAACAAGCAATAAAACAACACCTAGATGCACATCCTGATAAATTGGTTCACCCCGCTCAACTTCTTGCACTTGATGTTCAAACAAAAGAAATAACTCAAGAGTGGAGACGTCTCAAACAGAGAGGAGAAAAAGAAGAACAAACATGGACGGAAAAGGCAATTGCAACCGTGGGGGCGGCCTTTGAATATCATGAATCAAAAAAAAGTGGAAAAGAATTTGAACTCCGTGATAATCAACTTTATTATCTAGCACTTCAAGTGCTTTCAAAAGGCACCTATGATTTCGGACGTCTTGAGACAACCAATCGAGGGATACAACTTCCCACGGGTGAAGGAAAAACCTATTGTAGCGGTCTTGCGGCGGCCATACTTACGCTTCAAGGAGAAAGCGTTCATATCATAGAGCCAAACTATATCTCAGCCCAAGACCATGCCCTTCAAATGGGAGGATTTTTTGACTTTCTCCTTCATGAGGAAGTTGGAGTTGTAGTTGACTTGTCTGAAAAAGGACAGCGAGTTTCAGAAAAAAAAGGCGGAGTACTTGAAACAAGCGAGCAACCAACAGGGCAGAGACAAAGTTATACTTTTCAAGACAAAGGCATCAAGCAGGAAAAAGGATTTGAGGGCCGAAAAAAAGCATGGAGCAAAAAAATCGTATACGCGGACATAAACTCAGTAGCTTTTGATTATTTGGACGATACCAATATCGGAATGACAAGGACTGTGTGGGTTCAACCCCCTTTATCAAATCGCATTGCGCTTGTGCAAGAAGCAGATGCCCCCATGATTGATGATGCGCAAAATCAGTGGATAATAAGCGAACCGGTTGCAAAAGACGAAGTATGGGGGGCGATTTCAAATATGCTCAATTTTGATCGCAAAAGGTTTGAGAGAAATAAAGAAGTAACAAATGAGCTTTATATTTGGACTGTGGGGATCTTTGGTGGATGCAAAAGTGCAGGGACATTTTATTGAAGGTGAAGATAATGACTATCTAAAAGTAGGGAAAAATATACTTCTTTCCGAACACATCCAAGAAAATGCAGAAATTAAAGTTATAAAAGATTTTTCAAGCAGAAAACTTCCATTTAGCAGATGGCAAGTCAAGGAGATGTTTCGGCGAAACTCCGCCGTGATAGATATAGCCCTTCAAATCTTACTTGGTGTGCAGGTCCAGACTGATTTTATTGCGGGGGATAAACCAGTATTGTTGGATGCTTATGGAGTACCACTTGATAATCGGCAGTTCTCAGGGCTTCATCAAGTTTTTCTTCAATTGCAAAATATATGGCATAAAGAGAAAATTGATACACAGAGAATGGATTGGGACAGACTCAGTAGTTTAAAAGATACATATGGCAACTCAATCAATCTTTCTCGCACGATACATCGAGTATCTGTTCCACAACTTTTGAAAAAGTACAAAGCGGTTCGTTTTACCTCCGGGTCACTTATTCCTGCGGCTAAAACATTTGCCGACGCATATGAAGCGGAGGTGTTGGCGGTGAGCAGACATGATGAAATGAATCAACCGAACGAAGAAAGGAGCGCAGATCTGCGATTACGCTGTTTGGATGGAGGTTATGCGGATACGTATTTTGTTCCCTCACATGGAGCAGTAGCAGAGAGAGTTCTAGAACTGCAGACAGACGGTCGGGTAGGTCTCATCATTATGCCCGGCATAAGTGAAGCATATAATCTGTTTGAAATGTTAAAGAAAAAAAAGAGTATATCTCTCAATAATATAAAAGTGATTACGGGAATCGAAGAATTAAAAAGCAGGGGATCATTTGCCGCGGCAACCGCCACAGGATCACCAAAAGACATCATCATCACAACTCAAATGGCGCACAGGGACGTGGATGTAAAACTATCATCCGAAGTCATTGCAAAGGGAGGGATGGAAAGTATTGTGTGCGGGAATTTTGCCAGTGAGAGAGCCTTTTGGCAGGCTTTACAAAGGGCCGCGCGTAGTGATGTACCCGGAACTCGGCGGCTCTATCTAACCCGAAAAGACATGGAACCGGCGGCTCAATCTGGCTGGTTTGGAAACCTCCCCTTTATCGATTACGCAGGTGCCGCAGAACGATTGCATAGAGAAAAGGTCGGAGAAATAGACAAACTATTTGATCAAACCGTCACCAATCGTAAAGATCTAGGAGATGAAGTGCGGTTATTTCAAATCTATTTCAGTGAGATGCGAGGTAAGGAAGATGATTTCAGAAGAGGACTTCTTATGCAAATGATTCGAGACGATCGGTTGGAAAAATGGAGGACAAGATTTTTAACCATAGTCATAAATTATATGAGTAGATCAAAAAGGTGGAAGAAGTATGTGAGTCAAAAGATTATTAGTCCACAATATGAAGCAATGAGACATAGATTATTTGGTCTGCCTTCTGCTCATATAACTATTCCAACAGACAAACAAAGAGAAAGATTTACTCATGCAAGCGCTGAGCAAGCTCTTCGAGATAATCAAACGGCAAACATGCAAATATTAAAACCGGACCCCTTGGCTCCAATACTTGCTAAGCTTCAAAAGGAAGGAGACATTACACTACCTCCCTCCGCAATTATCAATAGAACTATGAGGGATGAAATACAAAGAAAAAAACAGGCAACAGAATCCGTTGTCTTACAAGAACTACGATATGGATGGTCTGATTTCTTATTAACCATAGATGAACAATTTAATCTATTTTCTTTACGACCCGATGTTGCAAGACTACCCTTGGATCAATTGAGAGTGCGTTGGATTCAGCATATGGAGGAAATAATTGGTGAGTTTTCTTAAATATTATCAAATTATGCTATAAGATACACATATGATATGTATTTAGTTATTGTTTATAACAATGATATCAGTATTTAGATTGTTATATAGGCTTAAATAATATATTCTGCTATTGACAAAATAATTTTTGTATGCAATAATAGAATAATACTATGAGTGTAAAAGGCAAAGGTTTTTTTAGAGGAAAGACCACAGAGAGTTCTTCGATGGCGGATGTGAATGATCTGCCAGATGCAAAGGGAAAAAGATTGTCTTGGAAGCAAAAAAGTGCCCTTGGAGGAGCCGGATTTGCACTTGCTGCTTGCACTACAGCAATTGCGGCGATTGCGACTCAAAGCCAAGCAAGTACCGCAACGCCCGAAGCTACGCTCGTCCTTCCCCCAACCACCACACCTGAATCACCAACACCTACCCCCACCCCCCCTCCACCTGTCGAGGGACCTTTTACAGGATTTTATTTTGGATTGCAGGAGCAGGATGGAAAAAAAACTCTTGTAGGTGGTGTTGATGGGAATAAAATAGAAGCGGATCTTCAAGCAAGGGGGCTGAACGGGTATAAAGTACCAATTGTGGATGGTGCTCATGAGGCGCGAATAAATACTTATTACTACAAAGATACTCCCGGTCAAGTAAGTGCTTTTTCATCGGATAATGAGTATCTTATGAAATATTTCAAGGTTATCATCGGAAAAGATGGTTCAATAAAAGGACAGCTCCCAGGAGGAGGGGTAGTGGAAAAGAAGGGCAATTTGTGGGTTACTACCGCCACAGATGGCAGTCCACTAGTTTTGAACCCTTTAATCATGAGTAGAGCTGGGCAGTTATTCGGTGCGCCCGTTATCCTTGAAAAGGGAGGTAAAGTG
>Ga0209211_10013000_pt1 | contig 10382 bp, 12 predicted proteins | sample RifGroA2_FD_183992 | JGI IMG/M metagenome (GOLD analysis project Ga0209211, IMG submission 183992) | Groundwater microbial communities from Rifle, Colorado, USA - Groundwater A2 (SPAdes) (version 2) | ecosystem: Environmental > Aquatic > Deep subsurface > Groundwater | place: Rifle, Colorado...
CCGCACTGGTCGCGGAACTGCTCACGCTGCACTACGACCCAAGCTACTTCCGCGCGACATCCAAACATTACCCGAATCTCGACAAGGCGCGGCGTGTGCCGCTGACCAGCCTGTCACCGGATGCGCTGAGGGAAATTGCAGCGAAACTCTGAAAATACCGTCATTCCGGCGAAAGCCGGAATCCAGCAATCAAAGATACTCCGCGAAGCGGGCAAAACCACGATGTTGTCCCACTTCCGTGGGAAATTTTTAATCATCTGGATACCGGCCTACGCCGGTATGACACAGTTTTTTCCAATGGATTATTTGGCTTTAACTTAAAAATCGCAATTCATCCACGAAAAACACGAAAGGCACGAAATAAAACATTAAGTTGCATTGACTCGGGGATTCACCCAGTAGGTATCAATTTATTGCATGGAGTTCTTTGAATTATTTCGTGTTTTTCGTGACTTTCGTGGACAACTGCTCTTTCTAGGTTTAATCAAACACCCACGCATCCATCGCCAGCAGCCCGTAGGTCATCACGCGATTCAGATGCACTGCACTGCCGATCCTGTTCGCCGCGCCAAGCGCCACAAACAGCGGCAGCAAGTGCTCATCGGTGGGATGGTTCTGCACCGCATGCGGCGCGTGGGCACGATATTCGCCGAGCGATTTGAGATCACCCGCAGCAATTTTTTCCGCGATCCAGTCGCGGAACTCGGTCACCCAAAGCGGCGCGGCTTCGCCTTGCGGATGCCTGAATATGGCATGCAGATTATGAGTGATTGCCCCGCTGCCGACGATCAATACGCCCTGCTTGCGCAACGGTCGCAGCGCACGACCCAACGCGATATGCCACGCCGGATTCTGACTGGGTTGCAGCGAAAGCTGCGCAACCGGAATATCGGCATCGGGAAACAGGAAACTCAGCGGAACCCACGCGCCGTGATCGAGGCCGCGCGTATCGTCCAGTTGCGCCGGAATCTTTGCCTGTTGCAGCGCGAGTGCGACGGCTTGCGCCATTTCCGGCGCGCCGGGCGCGGCATAACGCAGCTTGTAAAGCTCTTCCGGGAAACCGCTGAAGTCGTGGATGGTTTCGGGGCGGATGGTGCTGCTGACGGTCGGAATATCCGTTTCCCAATGCGCCGAAATCACCAGAATGGCGGAAGGTCTGGGCAGTTGTGCACCGAGCTGGCGCCACGCCGCACCCGTCTCGCCTGTTTCGAGCGGAAGCGTGGGCGCGCCGTGCGAGAGAAAGAGAACTGGCATCATTTTGTACCTCGCCAAATGAAATACCGGAGAGAATCCTATCACGATGAAGCCGTAAAGCTAAGCGGTCAGCTATTCCAATTTACATTAAAAACACCAACAATCCCCTCCCCTTCAAGGGGAGGGTTAGGGTGGGGATGGGGTAAAAGTGTGTGGCGGCGTAATCACCCCATCCCAGCCTTCCCCTTGAAGGAGAAGGAGTGAATTCGCGGTGCGGTGGAATTACAAGTTCAGGGCAACCATCAAGGAAATCATCCAACTCGGCGCTACGCGCTAAAATACTGCACATTATCGAACGGTGATGAGACAAACATGGAATACAGGCAACTGGGCACAAGCGATCTACGCGTATCGGCACTGGCGCTCGGCACGATGACCTTCGGCGAACAGAACAGCGAGGCGGAGGCGCATGCGCAGCTCGACCTAGCGGTGGAGCGCGGGGTAAATTTCATCGACACCGCCGAGATGTACCCGGTCGCGCCGCGCGCCGAAACGGCGGGGCGCACCGAGAGCTACATCGGCACCTGGCTGAAACGCCAGCAGCGCGACAAGCTGATCGTCGCGACCAAGATCGCTGGGCCGGCGCGCGGCTTCACCTGGATACGCAACACGCCGCGCATCGACCGCGCCCAACTCAACGCCGCCATCAACGACAGCTTGCGCCGTTTGCAGACCGACTACGTGGATTTGTATCAAATTCACTGGCCGGACCGCTACGTGCCAATGTTCGGCGCGACCAGTTACGATGCGGCGCAGGAGCGCGACAGCGTGCCGATTGCCGAACAGTTGCAAGCGCTGGGGGATCTGGTCAAGGCTGGCAAGGTGCGCCACATCGGCCTGTCCAACGAAACGCCGTGGGGCGTGATGGAATTCCTGCGTTGCGCCGAAACGCTCGGCCTGCCGAAAATAATTTCAATACAAAACGCCTACCACCTGATAAACCGTACCTTCGAGAGCGGCCTTGCGGAAGTGTGCCGCCACGCGAATGTCGGCCTGCTCGCCTACAGCCCGTTGGCGTTCGGCCATCTCACCGGCAAATACCTCGCCGACCCGCAGGCGAAAGGTCGCGTCACGCTGTTTCAGGGATTCGGCCAGCGCTACCACAAACCCAACGTGCCCACCGCCAGCAGGGAATATGTGCGCATCGCACAGGAAGCCGGAATCAGCCCGGCGCAGATGGCGCTGGCCTTCGCGCGCACGCGCTGGTTCACGACTAGCATCCTGCTCGGCGCAACCAGCGTGCAGCAATTGCAGGAGAGTCTGGACAGCGCGGAAGTCACGCTAACTGCGGAAGTGCTGGAGAAGATCGAGGCGGTGCATAGGGTGTATCCTAATCCGGCACCGTGAGGGAATTGTGTAGGGTGCGCTGTGCGCACCATGGTGCATGAAATGCACCCTACGCCAGCTTCGCGCGTTCCCTCGCTTCATCAATATGGCATGTCGTAGCACTGATGTGCTACAGTAAGCATGTGTTTTGAATCTCAGGAGACAGCCATGCCCACCACCACCATACGCCTGCCGGAAGACCTGAAAGCCCGCGTTGCAGCGGCGGCGAAACGTTCCGGCACCACCACGCACGGCTTCATTCTTGAAGCGATTGCGGAAAAGGCCAAGCAGGAGGAACTGCGTGCCGATTTCGATGCGGTTGCCGAGGATCGCTATGCCCGTATCGCTGCTTCCGGGAAGACCATTCCGTGGCAGGAAATGCGCGGTTATCTGGAAGAACGTCTAGCCGGTAAGGAAGTAAAGCGCCCGGCAGCCCGCAAACTGGCGCGCTGAAAATGTCGCGCATCGAATTGGCGCCGGAGGTCGGGGATGATTTTGATCGCATCCTCGATTACCTCGCCGAATATCAGGTGGAAAATCCGGTGATGCGCATCCGGGAGATCATCGAGGCGCTCAACGTGCTGGAGCACAACCCCCTGATCGGGCGACCCGCGAATAACGACAAACGCGAACTGGTGATCGGGCGTCGTTCGCACGGCTATGTGGCTTTGTACCGTTACGTTGCCGAAGTCGATACCATTTTTGTCCTTGCCGTGCGCAGCCAGCGGGAAGCAGGGTTTGCGGGGCTTTAAGATACGGTGAACATCTACGAATCAGGTGTCGTGATGGCGTGTTAGGATGCGACTTGAAATCTAAGGGGACAAAACGCTGCTTCAGCACTAGCAAGGAATATGTGGCGTTTTTTATGCAGGATTTATGTTAGGGAAATTGTATATGCGCACTCAGAAAGGCATTTTTGTTCCTCTGCCTGATGGCTATAAGGCAAATGTTCAAGGGCGATCAGAAAAAATTGATGCTTCAATAACCGGGCTTTATATAACTTATGATTCCAATAGGGCTTGGATTAATTATGCTGGCCCAGATGCTGATAAATGCTATGACGTTATTGAAATTCCTTGCACCACTGATGTTCTTCGACAATTCGCTGCCAAACTTGAGGAATTAGCCGTAATCGTAGAGAAAAAACGTAGCCGTTAACCCTAATTTAGATGTCGGCTTCCATCCCCTAACTATATGCTCGATAACATTATTTCAAATGCAATTGGTTCAATCGTTGGCGGCCTTGTAGTTGCGCTAGCGTTTAAACTTGGCTTATCTGCTTGGAAAAAAATTGCAGTTAGTTTTAGCTGGGTTATTGGAATCGCTCTCGTAGCAGCCTTTATCATTTTCGGCGCAATTAAACTGGTACAAGGAATTGAGCACCTTCATGAAAAGCAAAGCTTACAAGTACGGATAGACAAATTCTTGAAAGGTAATTACCCAAAAGAATTTCAAGAAGGTTATGGTATTGAAGTCGTGGAAATATCACCCCGTGTATTCCTTGGTTACAAAAGACCGTCGGGAAACGAACCTATTAATGCCCCTCACCCGCTAGGAAGCGCAATTATTACGACTGAAGTGATAGCTATCGTCAACAATGAAGGGTTTCCAGGAAAACCTATATTCGGATACTTGGGGCAACCCACAACATTCGAAGAATTAGCCAAGGTTATAAAGAACTAGCAAGCCCGGATGGAATGAAATCCGAGAAAAAGCCAAGGGTGGGCACGATTCTGTGCCCACGCAGATACCATCCTACGGCTTAACCGGCCTCACCTTCCCCGCCGCCAGCTTCGCGCGCTCCCGCGCCTCCTCGACATTCTTGCCGTTTGCCAGCGCCACACCCATGCGGCGGCGCGCGAAGGATTCCGGTTTACCGAACAGGCGCAGGTCGCTTTGCGGCACGCGCAGGGCTTCGTCCACACCGGCGAAGGCGATACCCTTTTCTTCCAGCTGGCCGTAAATCACCGCGCTCGCTCCCGGCGCTTTCAGGCTCACGTCCACCGGCAGGCCGAGAATGGCGCGGGCGTGCAGTTCGAATTCGCTGAAGCGTTGGCTGCACATCGTCACCATGCCGGTGTCGTGCGGGCGCGGGCTGACTTCGCTGAACCAGACATCGTCGCCCTTGATGAATAATTCCACGCCGAAGATGCCGAGGCCGCCGAGGTCGTCGGTGACTTTTTTTGCGATGTCGCGCGAGCGTTGCAGGGCCAGCGGTGCCATAGCCTGCGGCTGCCAGCTTTCGACGTAATCGCCGAGTACCTGCAAATGCCCGATGGGCTCGCAGAAATGTGTCTCGACTTCGCCGTTGCTGCCTATTGCGCGCACGGTGAGCTGGGTGATTTCGTAATCGAAGTCGATCATGCCCTCGACGATGACACGCCCCTGCGTGACACGCGAACCGGTGGCGGCATAGTCCCATGCGGCCGCAACATCCGCCGCGCTATCCACTTTGGTTTGCCCCTTGCCGGAGGACGACATCAGCGGTTTGACAAAGCACGGGTAGCCGATCACCTCGATGGCGGCGCGCAGTTCTTCCAGGCTGTTGGCGAATTTATACGGCGAGACCGGCAGGCCGAGCGTCTCGCCGACCAGGCGGCGGATGCCCTCGCGGTTCATCGTGAGCCTGGCGGCACGCGCGGTCGGGATGACGCGCGCCAGCCCTTCGCGCTCGATCTCGACCAGCGTGTCGGTGGCGATGGCCTCGATCTCCGGCACGACGAGGTGCGGCTTTTCCTGCTCGATCAGCGCGCGCAGTTGCACCCCGTCCATCATGTTGATGACATGCGCATGGTGCGCCACCTGCTGGCCAGGCGAGTCGGCGTAGCGGTCCACGGCGATGGTTTCCACGCCGAGGCGCTGCAGCGCGATGATGACTTCCTTGCCGAGTTCGCCGCTGCCGAGCAGCATGACGCGGATCGCGGAAGGGGTGAGCGGGGTGCCGAAGATGAGCGGTTTGGTTGGGGTGGTCATGTGGTGTTTTTGGTGTGTTTGAACTGCGCGAAATTATACACAGTAGGGGCGCGATTCATCGCGCCCTTCCTCTGAAACAGGGATAAATCAGGGCGCGATGAATCGCGCCCCTACTGATTGAAAAATGGAATAACATAACCGTTCCATTCAAACCATCACGGGGAGCGAAAACCATGACGAACATCGTGCAATTATTGGGTGATGAAGCAGAGCAATTGCTGGGCTACCGTTGTACCGGCATCACGAAGGAGTCGCTGCACTTGCCTGGGCCGGATTATGTGGATCGCGTGGTGGCGATGAAGGACCGCAAGGTCGGTGTGCTGCGCAGCCTGCAAACCTTGTACGGGCATGGGCGGCTGGCGAACACCGGCTACCTGTCGCTGCTGCCGGTGGATCAGGGCGTGGAACATTCCGGGGCGGCATCGTTTGCGCCCAACCCGATTTATTTCGACCCGGAAAACATCGTCAAGCTGGCCATCGAAGGCGGCTGCAACGGCGTAGCTTCGACGCTTGGCGTACTGTCCTCGGTGGCGCGCCGCTACGCGCACAAGATTCCGTTCATCGTCAAAATCAACCACAACGAAATCCTGACCTATCCCAACATCTACGACCAGACGCTGTTCGCCAGCGTGGATCAGGCGTTCGACATGGGCGCGGTGGCAGTGGGCGCAACGGTGTTCTACGGCTCGGAACATTCGCGCCGCCAGATCCAGGAAATTTCCGACGCGTTCGAGCACGCGCACGAGCTCGGCATGGCGACCATCCTGTGGGCGTACCTGCGCAATTCGGCATTCAAGACCGCAGACAAGGACTACCATGTGTCCGCCGACCTGACCGGGCAGGCCAATCATCTTGCCGCGACCATCAACGCCGACATCGTGAAGCAGAAGATGGCCGAGAACAACGGCGGCTACAACGCGATCAAGTTCGGCAAGACCCACCCCAAAGTTTACAGCGAGCTGACCACCGACCATCCGATCGACCTGGTGCGCTACCAGGTGGCGAACTGCTACATGGGGCGCGCGGGCCTGATCAACTCCGGCGGCGAATCGGGCAAGAACGATTTGCAGCAAGCGGTGCGCACCGCGGTAATCAACAAGCGCGCCGGTGGCATGGGGCTGATCCTCGGGCGCAAGGCATTCCAGAAACCGGTGCCGGACGGCATCGCGCTGCTCAACGCAGTGCAGGATGTGTATGCGTCGAAAGAGGTGACGGTAGCTTAATTCATTGCGGAGGTGAGCCATGAAAAAGAACATCCCGATTGCGGTTGCCGTAGTTGCCGTTTTGGCCGGCCTTGCCGCCTATTTCCTCTGGCAGCCTACCCCGCCAAAACCGGAACCGGTTCAGGTGCAAGCGCCGCCACCACCGCCTCCCAAGCCGGAAATTCGTCAGGTAATTGAGGCTCCTCCGGCAGCGCCACCGCTGCCGGCGCTGGGCGATAGCGATAGTTTAGCGCTCGATGCCATCGCCGGCCTGGTCGGCAATAAAACGCTGATGCAGGTCTTCCGCACCGAGCGGATCATCCACCACATCGTCGCCACCGCCGACAACCTGCCGCGCAAGCGCGCACCGATGAGCGTGATGCCGGTCGAACGGGCTTCGGGCGAATTCATCATCGCAGGCAAGGAAGAAAACCTGACCATCAGCCCGAAGAACGCGGTGCGCTACAGCCCCTATGTGAAAATCGCCCAAGTGGCCGATGCCAAAAAGCTGGTCGAACTCTACGTCCGCCTCTATCCGCTGTTCCAGCAGGCCTACGAAGAACTGGGCTACCCGAAACAGTATTTCAACGACCGCCTGGTCGTGGCGCTCGACGACCTGCTGGCCGCGCCTGATATCAAAGAGCCGGTGCGCTTGGTTCAGCCCGGCGTGTATTACCAGTTTGCCGACCCCGCTCTCGAAGAGCGTTCCATCGGCCAGCGCATCCTGATGCGCATCGGCAGCAGCAACGAGGCGGTTCTCAAGGGCAAACTGCGCGAAATCAGGCAGGAGCTGAAGCTGCACATGCGCGAGATCAAAGTGGAGCGCGCCAAGTAAGCGCTAGTGCAAAACAGCAAAGCGCGATGCGCGTCAATATGCCGGAGTGACTAGATATTCCGGCATATTGTTTTGGGCGGGGGCATCGCGTAAGGTGCCTTTCCCGGCATTTTTAGGGTGTCTACTTTACGTTAGCCATTAGGAAATAACATGAAAGTATTTATAAGTCATTCCAGTCGGGATAAATGGATCGCAAGAAAACTATCTGAAGAAATTCTTCAATTAGGGTGCGAGACGTTCCTAGATGAAAAAGATATTGAAACTGGCGAATCCATTGATGAATCAATCCATGAACATTTAACAGATAGTGATGACTTCTTGCTGCTTCTAACTCCTGATTCAGTTAAGAGTCAATGGGTTCTTATTGAGCTAGGTGGAGCATTGGCATTAAAAAAGAAGATTGTAATTATCCTCCTTTACCTAGGCGCAAATGAAATCCCGAAACCGATCACAAAGTACCTAGCAAGAGACATTAATGATATTGAAAAATATTACGATGAAATCAATAAGCGACTATCAGGGAAAAAGATAGTCACCCAAAAAACGAAAATCGCAAAGGAACCTCCCGCAAGAAAACGAAAAACGATTTCAGTTGGAGATATAGTTCGCCTTATATCTACCCCTCAGTCTGACACGCATCACATAGTAGGTTGGAGTGATGAAAAAATGAATCGCCTATGTGGTCAAGAAGTTACCGTGAGCAAAGTAGATAATAGTGTTGGCTTTATTCAAATTGAGGAAGATAACTCGAGTACTTATTGGGCGTTGGAATGGGTAACGAAGGTGGATAGCTAACCCGCCATTACATCCACATCAACCTCGTCAAGCACAGCTATGTGAAGCAAGCAGCGGAATGGCCGCATTCCTCATTTCACCGCTATGTGCGTGCGGGAATTTTGCCGATGGATTGGGCGGGCTGTGAGCAGTAATAGGGAGTAATAGGGGACAGCAACTGTCTTGATGCGCCCCGCCGAACACGCATCAAATAGGGGACAGACCACTATTGCCGGCAAGTCAGGGCAGAAATCATGTATTTCGTACCCTTCGATGAACATCAGGTAACTATATGAAACTGGCAAAATGGCTGGCGAACTTCGCGATTAGCGCCATCATTCTTTTCGTCGGCCTGTATTTCGTGATCTCGCTGTGCGTGGCCTTCTTCAAGCTATCCGGCCAGATCGCCGAGGGGCAGCCCATGTACTTCGATTTGCAGACGCCAACCTGGGGCGGCCTGCTCATGTTTCAGGCCGCCTGTGCGGCAATCATTGCTCTCGGTTTTTTTCTTCGCCGCAAACTACAGCAGCAACCGCAATAGCCGCATACAACCTGCCGCCCAGCAAGCCGCCGGGACGATGAGCGTTGGGCGTCGCACCGCCCCAGTTGCATGTCTCGATCATCCCCGCAACCGCTCTGAGGCGCCGGAATCTATCCATACCTCCATTGGTTGTATAATTCCCCTGAACCCAAGCCACACTACCGCGACCGGAAATCATGCAAATCGATGTCGAAAAGGCCATCAAAGAACTTGTAGCCAAGGGCGTCAAGCTGCCGCCGCAACCGAAGGTGCTGCTCGAGCTGCAAAAAAAGCTCGCTTCCGACAATTACAACATGAACGATCTGGCCCGCATCATCTCCAGCGATCCGGGCATCACCGCCATGCTGTTCAAGGCGGCGCGTTCGCCGGTGTTCAGCAACGGCAAAAAGTTCGATTCGATCGAGCAGGTGCTGATGACGATCGGCATCAAGCAAACCTTCAACCTGGTGCAGGCCGTCGCACTCTCCACCAGCATTTCCAGCGCCACGCGCAAATCTTTCGATACCTTTTGGACACGCTCTCAGGAAGTGGCGCAGATTGCGGCGCTGATTGCCGCAGACCGCGTCTCGGTGTGCAACATCTTTCCGGAGCAGGCTTACATGGCCGGAATATTTCACGAGTGCGGCGTACCGGTGCTGATGCAGCGCTTTCCCGATTACTGCGGCAAGCTGCATCTGGACACGGCCACATGCTGGCCAAGCCTCGCCGAGGAAGACGCGCACTTCAATGTCGATCATTGCAGCATCGGCTATCTGGTGGCACACCACTGGAAGCTGCCGGACTTCATTTGCAAGGCCATCCTGTACCACCACGAGATGCCACGCGAGGAGCTCGGCGCGGTGCGGACCCTGGTGGCGATATTGCAACTGGCAATCCATTTCTACCACCGCGTCACCCGCACCGACCACAAACTCTGGTTGAAAATGCGCAGCGAGGTGCTGACGGAGCTCGGCATTCATCCCGATAGCGAACAGGCTTACTACGAAGAGATCACCGAGCAATTTCTGACCTGAGCGGGCTGCTCATCTGCCCCAGCCGGTACGGAACGCATCTCGGCTCCGCCCTGACGCCCGGTAGGCCCGCCGTATTTCCACCTACTTTGGCCCTGCATGTAACTTCCCCGACAACAGACTGGCCGAAATAATCAGCGCCGCGCCGATCCAGTCGCGCAGTTGCATCGCCTCGCCGGCGAGAACATACGCCGAGGCGGCGGCAACCACCAGCTCGAACAGAAACAGGACGATGGCGCGGTTGGCGGGCAGATAGGCCAGGGCATACTGCACGGTGAAACTGACGGCGCACAGCACAACGCCGAGCAGCGCAAGGATCAGCCAGGCTTGCGCATCGATCGCCAGCAACTGGCCCGGCAGACCGCCTTGCCACAACAGCAGCGGCGCGGTCAGCAGCGCCGTGCCGAGCCACACGCTGTAGGACTTCGCCTCCACGCTCAGATGCGCGGCGCGCCGCGACACCACGT
>Ga0209211_10013001_pt1 | contig 10382 bp, 8 predicted proteins | sample RifGroA2_FD_183992 | JGI IMG/M metagenome (GOLD analysis project Ga0209211, IMG submission 183992) | Groundwater microbial communities from Rifle, Colorado, USA - Groundwater A2 (SPAdes) (version 2) | ecosystem: Environmental > Aquatic > Deep subsurface > Groundwater | place: Rifle, Colorado...
GGTCAATATTCACAACATTGGATACCCAAAGCGCTCTAAAATTCTTCGCTTGAAAGTCTTCTGGTATTTCTATTTGTTTCTCGGTCTGATAGTAACAGATCGGTTGATCCGGGTTTTTAAACTTATATAGTTTCATAATTTTTCTCCGTCATAGTATCCCAAATATTTCTTGTGTGCGACTAAAAGTTCATTGAACACCTTTTCTGCGGTTGTAATTGATGTAGTCGCAGGATGAATTTGGAGGGCGAGCAACGCTTTTTTTAAGTTTCTTTCATAGATTGCATCTGAGAGAAGCTCTTCAAATGCCTTCATGGATTGAATCAAACCTCTGATTTGAACAGGAAGTCTTCCGATATGAACTGGCATTGGACCATCCTTGGTTATTCTGCAGGTAATTTCAATGGCGCACCCATCAGGTAAATCTGTGATATGCCCGTTATTGACTGTATTGACAACCTGATAGTCTCTGGTGTCGTTATAGATGGAGCTGATGACGCTGCAAGCGACATCGCTATAGTACGCTCCACCGCGGCTCTCTAACTCTTTAGGTTTTTCCTTCAGCTCTACATCCTGATACTTTTCAAACAATGTCGCTTCAAGCTTCTTCACGAGCTCAGCTCTTGTTTCTCCAGCCTCATAGGACTTCATGAATTTAGCAAACATTTCATCGTAGTAATAAAAATACTTGTGATAAGGACTTGGATATACACCAAGTTCCTTGATGAATTCATATTTCCATGCCAATGGATCGATGTTGTTCATCGTCATCTGGCTTTCCTTGATCTTTTCAATGATTTCTGGGAGTCTGTCTTTATTTTTATAAAATACGTTTAAAACATAGGACATATGATTGAGTCCTGCGATATAAGGAACGATTTCTTTATCTTTGACTTTTAAGACTTCCGCGAAATGCTTGGTCATGTTGATTGGAACGTTGCAAACGCCGATATAACGTTCGAAATCGGCATATCTGAAGACGGATTCGCTCACGATTCCAGCAGGATTCGTGAAGTTGATCAGCCATGCATGTTCACATAATTCTTTCATGTCGCTGATGATGTCAAAGATGACTGGAACAGTTCTGAGTGCCTTGAATAAACCGCCTGCACCGTTGGTTTCCTGACCGAGCATGCCGTATTTCGCAGGAATCCGTTCATCGAGGATTCTAGCATCAAGCTGACCGACGCGGAGTTGAGTCGTGACGAAATCAGCATCCACTAAAGCTTCTCTTCGGTTCAAGGTTAGATGGACGGTGATGGGGAGTCCTGATTTTTCAACCATACGCTTCGCTAGCGCTCCAACGATTTCTAATTTCTTTTTTCCTTCTTCAATATCGACAAGCCAAATTTCGGAGATTGGAAGTTCCTGATAGCGTTTGATGAATCCTTCAATCAGTTCTGGCGTGTAGGAAGATCCTCCGCCGATGGTTACTATTTTTAATCCGTTTTTCATAAGGTCACTCCGCTTTCATTCAAATTTTTATCAATGATATCATCCTGCTTGATCTTGAGTTCATCGAGTGCGAACAGATAAGCTCCAACAACAGGTTTATATTTAGGTTTGACGATATAGCATTTTGGACAGATCGATTGAATCGTTTTCGTGAACGCGCCAATCAGATAAGGAGATTTGGAGGAGAGCACTCTGCCACCGATCACGACAGGCACTTCTTCGTGATCAATCTTGACTTGCTTCATGACACCAGCAGTCTGTTCAGCGATGCAAGTTCCAATTTTGATTAAGATATCGATGGAGACCCTGTCTTTTTTATCTGCGCATTCATGAACAAGCGCGGTAATTTCTCCAAACTGCTGTTTCGTGATTTTCGTTGAAGGGTAGAAGAGGTCAACGACTTCATTCATATCTTTCTTCCCTAAAAGCTTCGGTATTTCTGTTCTAAGCATCGTTTCCATATAGGTGAGTTCATCTGCCCTAAAGGCGTAATGAAGTCCTTCTCTTGCGATATCTAAACCTCCGCCATAAATGCCTAAGGTATAGCCTAAAGATCTTAGAATCGCTTTTTTACCGGATTTGTTCATGGCTGCCGAGTTGGTTCCGGTTCCGGAGATGGCGACTGCACCGTATGGTGATTCAAGTCCGCTTCTCATCACGATCCAAGCATCATTATCAACCTTGAATGGGATGGGTGAGAATATTTCCTTGCAGGCTTGATTGAGTATTTCAAAGTCAGATGGCAAATCTGCGCCTGATAAGCCTAAAAAGATAAAGTCAATTTGTTCTTTATTGAGGTGAAGAGCGGAAAGCGCATCTAAAAATAAAGTTTCTATGACTATTTTAAAGCGGTAACCATCAGAGGATGTATGATTGCAGCCCAATCCGATTTGTTCGTATAAGAGATGTCCGAGTTCATCAAATACTCCTAAATGAGTTTTCGTTCCGCCGCCATCATATGCCATGATATATTTCATAAAAATCCTCCTGCTAATCGTTTCCTTTGAATACGTCATTGATTTGACCTAAAATGACATGTTTCTTAGCTCCAGTCGCACTTTTGACGTTGGAGGGTTGATGATTCAAGGTTTCATTGCCTAAAATAATGAATGCGAGAGCTTCCTTGGATGCGCTGTCGTATCCAAGATCTTCTAATTTTCTAATGGAAATGCCTGGAAGTCCTGAAGCTATTGTTTCAATTAAAAAACTGTTATATGATCCTCCGCCTGAGAAGATGATTTCATCCAATTGAATCTTAGGAAATACAAAGTCTTTATAGGAGTCAATGATGGTTCTTGAAGTAAAATGTGTCAGGGTTGAAATGATATCCTTTTTTTCATGATGTTCATACTTCTTGATGATCATGTCTGTGTAGGAATCACCGAATAATTCTCTTCCGGTTGATTTTGGTGGAATCTTTTTGAAGTATGGATTATTGAATAGTTCATTCATCATGCTTGAGATGATGGATCCAGATTTTGCAATATCTCCATTTTGATCAAATGGTTTTCCATAAAGTGTCTTCATGGCATAATCAATCATCATATTTCCAGGACCGGAATCGAATGCGAAAACATCATCCAAACGACCTGCTTTCGGTAGGACCGTCTGATTGGCGATACCGCCGATATTATGGATTGCTCGACTTCTTAAAGGGCTGGTGAATAAAATATAATCCGCAAATGGAACAAGCGGAGCTCCTTGTCCGCCCGCTGCGATGTCAGCTGTCCTAAAATTAGAAACAACCGTCGTATTGCACAAATTCGCAATCACTGCGCCTTCACCCAACTGCAAAGATGACTTAATAAAGCCATCACTAGGTTCAGCGATATGGTAGATTGTTTGACCATGGGACGCAATAAAATCAATATCATCCATCTTTAGATGTGCTTCTTCAACCAAGCGCTTGGCAGCGCTTGCAAAGGCTTCGCCTAATTCAAAGTTCAGACTGCACAGCAGTGCGGATGAGCTTTGATCGTTGGTGAACGCTCTTTTTATGGAGTTTAGAAGTTTCTCTTCAAATGGATAGGTCTTGAATGCAATGGGTTTAATTTTTGTATGCGTGGATGTCCCTTCGATTTCTGCAATCAGACAATCGATGCCGTCCAGGGAAGTACCACTCATAATGCCTAAGGCTAGTTTCTTCATGTGTTCACCTATCATTACCCATATTATAGTTGATATAGTTTTTAAAACTATAGCAAGTTCATGTTTAGATTTTTTTTTTCAAATTTTAAAAGAATAGGAAGTGCTCATAAAAGACAAAAAAGACATGGGATATCGTCCTCATGTCTATTGTCTTTATCTCTTGTATTTTTGGAATGTCCTATAGGTTGTTTCTAGTGTGCGAACTGATCTATCGATGTCCGTATACGCACAATGCGCGAATAACGCATCCACCATGCAGAACTGTGAGATTCTAGATGTCATCGCCGCACTTCTGAATTCGCCTTCCAGTGATGATGTATAAAGGACGATATCTGATAATTCTGCGAGCATGGAAGCTCCTAATTTGGTAATACTGATGATTTTAGCTTTATTTTCCTTAGCAACCAGTGCCGCACTGATAATTTCCTTGGTTTTGCCTGAGTTGGAAATAAAGATGATGACATCCTTTTGATTGATGAAGGAAGCATCCACTAGCTGTTCATGAGACTCACCCTGCGCGATACAGAACTTGTTGATTCTTCTTAACTTCATTTCTAAATCCTTGCAGACCAAGTATGAAGAACCCTTGCCGAAAATTAAAATCTTTCTGGCGTGCATGATTAGATCCGCAGCTTCAATTAAGATTTTTTCATCATAAAGCTTGAGCGTATCTTCAAGCACTCTGATATTATTTTCAATCGCGGATAATCCGCAATGTGAATCCTTGGCGAGAATAACGTCTGCATATTCTTTATTTTCAGGTATTTCTACCTTTGCATTCGCTAAAATAAAATCAATTTTAAAATCCTTGAATCCCTTATAACCCAGCTTCTTGCACATTCTGACAACAGATGCAGGAGAGGTATAAGCGGCTTCAGCGATTTTTTCAACGCTAAAATCCTTGAGGACTGCCTTGTTTTCGATTAAGTAATCTAAAACAACACGTTCAGCCATGCTCAAGTCTTCCTTATATTTCAACATGTTCAACATTACGCTAATTTCAATCACCTCTGATGTAGTTTTTTTAATTCTGTAAGTGTTTTCAGTTACATTATATCACAAAAAGAAATGCATAACATTGATATCGATTTGATTAAAGTAAAGGGCTTGTCGCCAAGCCCATTTGAATATATAAAATGAAAAATGAATTCAAGAACAGTTAAATTACTTTACCTGGATTGAGGATGTTTTTTGGATCGAATGTCTTCTTGATGCCCCGCATGATTTCCATCTGCTTCGCACCCAAAAGCTTTTCCATATAAATCCGTTTCGCATAACCGATGCCATGTTCTCCGGAAACTAAACCGCCAAAGGAAAACGCTTTGTCATACATTAACTCAAATCCTTCATCAACCTTGGATTTCCAGTCTGCATCCGATAGGTTATCCTTGCAGAAATATATATGGAGATTGCCGTCTCCGACATGTCCGAAATAAGGGATTCTCACCCCAAGCTTGGCACTCAATTCTCTTGTGTATGCAAGAAATTCCGAGATGTGCGCTCTTGGTAAAACCACATCGCACTCATCAATTTGGGAGGTTGAGGATTTGATGGCTTCCAGGAAGCCGCCTCTGACATTCCAAACTGCGCTTCTGCGTTCTTCCGTATCCACTAAGAATACATCAATCGCGTTATACTTGTTGATGCATAAATTGCTCGCGATTTCAATATCCTCTTGAATCGCCTGTTCGTTATTTCCATCATAGGAAATCAAGAGATAAGCTTCAAAATTATTATGTGGGATTTTCTTGCCTAAGAATTCTTCACTGTATTGGAGCGCTTGTTTTTCAAGGAATTCAACAGCAGTCGGAATCACGTGATCCATGATCAATCTTGGAGCTGCAGCAATCGCATCTTCCCTATTCAAGAATGGAACAAGCAAAGATACTGTTTTCTTTGGTTTGGGAATGAGTTTCAAGGTCGCTTCAACGATGATTCCCAACGTTCCTTCAGATCCGATAATTAAGTCTTTTAAGCCATATCCCGTTGAGTTCTTAACGACTTTGCCGCCAAGCTTGATAAGTTCTCCATCAGGCGTGACGACTTCTAGTCCGCGCACCCAGTCTCTGGTGACGCCGTATTTCACGGCACGCATGCCACCGGCATTCGTGGAAATATTTCCACCGATTGTCGCGGTCTTTTCACCTGGATCAGGTGCGTAAAACAAACCTTCTTTTTCAACATGTTCATAGATATCTAGAAGTAAGACACCTGGTTCGACACGAAGCGTCAGATTGGTTTTATCGAGCTCGATGATTTGATTCATTTTGGATGTATCTAATAAGATTCCACCAAATAAAGGAACGCATGCTCCGACTAATCCTGTTCCGCTTCCGCGAACGGTGACGGGTATATTTTGTTCATATGCGTACTTCATGATACTTTGAATTTGAGCTTTGTTTTTGACGATGACATGGGCTTCTGGATGACCGAATACTGTTCCCAATTCGTCATGGGAATAATCTTTTTCTATATGCCCCAAGGTTGTGACTTGTTCTAATCCAAGGAGTGTTTTTAGGAAGTTAAAATCCGCATGATTCATTTTCTTATAGTCCATGATTTTCCTCCATGATTTTATCGATCAATAAATTTAGTTCCGGCAAGACCTGATAGATATCTCCGACAATGGAATAATGACTGATATCAAAGAGCTTGTTGTTGGGATCGCTATTGACAGAGATGATCAACTCAGATTGTTTCATGCCTTCAATGAATTGTACTGCTCCGCTGACCCCTAAGTTAATAATCAGTTTTGGTTTAACGGTTCTGCCTGACAGTCCGATTTGTTTTCTCGCATCAAACCAGCCATTTTCAATGAGCGGTCTGGTACATCCTATTTCTGCATTGAGTCTCTTTCTTAATGGTTCAATCAGTTCCAAATCTTTTTGTTTCTTGAATGCTCTGCCGACAGCAATGATGATTTCAGCATCTCCGATATCTGAAACCCTCGGTTTATCGTAACTTTCAATAATCTTTATCCCAGTATTTTTTAGTATAGTCTTTGTATCTTCATGATGGATGACACCGAATGGCGAAACAATTTCTGGTTTATTAAACATCTTATACCGGATCGTCGCCATCTGGGGCCTATGATTCGGCGTATTGATTTTCGCCATGATATTCCCACCGAATGCAGGTCTGATCTGAAGCAGTTCTCCTGATTCCTTGATATCTAGCATCGTGCAGTCTGCAGTGAGCCCAGTTTTAAGTCTTGCTGCAACCTTCGGAGCGAATGATCTTCCCTGTGGCGTGCTTCCAAACAATATAACGTTATTTTGATATTTTTGATAGAATGCATCAATCACATTCGTATAGAGTTCCACATTGAAATCTTTAAAGTAAGGATCCTCATACATGAAGACCTGATCAACACCATAAGTTAAGGCTGTTTCAGCAATCTTTGCTACATCGTTTCCGATGACGATTGCGAACACAGGCTCTTTCGTTTTCAGTGAAAGTTCCTTCGCTTTTCCAATCAGTTCCCAAGAAACGGGATGTGCTTCATTGTTTCTTTGTTCAATATAAACAGCAATCCCCTTATAGGCGCTCTTATCGATTTGTTTCTGTTTTGTTTCAATGAATTCACAAACACCTTCAGGTCCTTTTTTCACGCAGACCTTGCAGATCTTGCAGGATGCGTTGATGGATAAGTACGCATCTGTATAATCAAATGCGTTGAATGGACAGATATCTAAAAGCTGTTTAGCGATTTCATCTGTGACTTTATCTTGGTTAACTTTAATATAGCTCATCGAATCACCTATATGAATTTACTTTCTTTTAGAATATCGAACAATTGCTTGCTGAGCTCTTTGGATGTTCCCTTGAGCTGAACTGCTTCTGTTCTTTTAATCGGTGGAAATATTTCATCGACTTGTGTGGGTGATCCGTTCAAGCCGTAATGATCTGGATTTTGATCCTTTAAGTCCTTTAAAGATACCATATTGATCTTATAGGAATCCATCAACAGTTTTCTTCTATAGCTTGGCAGTCTTGGGACATTCACGCCCTTATCCACGGTAATCAAACAAGGATATTGAACTTCAACGGTTTCATCGTGATGATCATACCCGCTTTTGATGATGATGGAATGTTCTTTGACTTGAATGATTTCTTTGACATAAGGAACATGGGGAATGCCTAAAAATTCAGCGATTTCGGGACCGACCTGCGCTGTATCCCCATCTGTCGTCTGCTTGCCGCAGATGATGAGATCATAATCCTTGATATGGGTAATCAATTGGCTTAATGTGTAAGAAGTCGCTAAAACATCCGCGCCAGCGAATCTTCTGTCGCTGATGAGTGTCGCTTCATCTGAGCCCATATAGAGCGCTTCTTTTAAAACCGCAGTCGCGCTTGATGGTCCCATGGTGATGGAATGGATTGTCGTTTCTGGCTTTCCATTTTTGATGAAATACGCAGTTTCTAGCGCATATAGATCAAAAGGGTTCATTTTGACATTGTTTCCATCTCTGATTAGGACGCCAGTCTTTGGATCAACTTGGACATTAGATGATGCTGGAACCTGCTTGATGCATGTAATAATCTTCATTTGGACACCTCAACAATATTATACAACTCTAACATATCATAGATATGGGATGAAAAAAAGAACATGCGCCAAAAGACGCATGTTTTGTCATCATTAGATTATTTTTTTCAGTTTATCAATTAAGGATTTGTTTGAGTTTTTGCATATTCCTTCAAGAGTTCAATGAACTTATAGATGTCTTGAGGATAGACGTGATAGATGATTTCCATGGTGTAATCAGAGGATTTATATAAAACTCCGCCTTTTGCTCGAATTGAAATTTCATGAGATCCAACTGATAGAGATAACGGCATCTGGTTATCTTCAATAATGGTTTCATCGCCATCAATCATCACGCTATAGGAAATGCTTCCTTGAATTTCATCAAAACGAAGAATTCCATCTTCATCTACATAGACATTATTTGGCATATTGAGCTGGTCTCTGTTATCTGGCCAAGCAGGAATCGGGTCTGGCATTGCTACTTGTTCACCCTTCACAAAGAATACACCGTTGCTGACACTTCTGACACGTAGATCTGAGGGAGTATTTAGAACTGCATAAGTACCAGTTTCAAGATCCTTAAGTGCGATGGTTGATGATCCTCCTCCATCTAGGTTATACGCGCGTTCAGCATCGAAATAAGCCATGATTTCACCAAGTTCTCTAAGCTTTACGCCATCCATGCCTTCAGGTTTGTTTCTGCCGTCGACAACTACAAAGAATACTGTTCCATCCGCTTTAATGCCGACTGCAGTTCTTGGTGCTGGAAAATCCCAGCTTGCCCCAGCGTTGAGTGAAAGATTTGCTTCACCGTTGATTACTAGCGGTTGTGCGTCACAACCTACCGCATATCTGACATCATCCCATGCTCCGCCTAAGCCCAGTTGGACAACTGCGTAATCATTTTCGTCAATCAAATTGTCATTATTGAATTCATGACCGACAATGATGAATTGATGTTCTTCAATATCAACTTGATCGGTTGTTATTATGGATAGGTTTCCTTTACCAAAGTAACCTGTTTGATTTCTATTCAAATGTGATTCAAAAGCACTCATGACAACCTTATTGTATAAAGCTGGAATTTCTCCCAAGTAATCATCAAAGAAGACAGATACTTCACTTTCATTGGCTGGACTTTGATTGATACGGTTGATTGGGACTCTCTTCTTCAATTGACCTTCATCATTATAAACTAAGAGTTCATAACCATCGAATGCTGGTACTCCGTAAACCACTTCACCATTCTCTTTAAAGCCAACTGCATTTCTAGCTCCGCCATACCCTCTTTGAACCACTTCATAATCTCTGACTCCACCAATGACGGTGAAGTTTGGATATTTTTCATTGACCTTATCGATAATGATGGGTAATCCTGACATGCCCCATCCATGAGCATCATAGTCATCAGCAACCACGATGTTGATATCGGAGAATGTTGTCGGATTGGCTCCGATATAGTTGATCACCTGATTGGTAACAAGTCCATCCATATCGATGGTGCCAACAATCTTGGTATGTCTTACACCTTCAACGTACTCAGTAACCTTAATTGTTTCATCCAGTCTGAAAAAAGCATTGACTTCCTGTAGTTGAACCAATGAGATTGTAAACAGCAATAAGATAAAAACGAGTATTTTTTTCATGTTTTATCCCTCCTACACAACAGGTAACACAATATCGACGGTTCCCACATTGGAAATCTCGAAGACAAGGTGATAGCTGGTTTCTCCAACCTGAAGCATGAAATCCATGCCTGAAATGTAATTATCGGTGATCGTCATTTCAAAATTAGATAGGACGCTTCCAGGAAATGCTTCTTCAAAGAAGAGTTGAACATCATCATGGTTTTCCATATTTAATAAATATTTATCTGTATTAAAAGTAAACCAGCTTGGATCAAAGTCTTTAAAGAATGCATAACCATCTGATGAACTTTCTTCAACTGTGGTTTTTGAGTATTGACTGCCTTGTGGACTGTACTGATAAAGAATTCCTTGTTGTCTTTCAAAGTATTCCTTTTGTAGATTCATTTCAAAGGATGATTTTTCACCATCGAACTCGATGATGATGTCATACAGATCAAATCCATTTTGAATGATGATATCCATTTGATAATTGGACATATCATCTGCATAAATCAGTGCGTCTCTTAACGCAATCTCTTCAGGCTCTAAAATGATTTCACAGACTCCATTGATGTTTTCTTCATTGGTTCCGCAAATGAGTTCTGTTTCTTGTACTGGCT
>Ga0209211_10013002_pt1 | contig 10380 bp, 11 predicted proteins | sample RifGroA2_FD_183992 | JGI IMG/M metagenome (GOLD analysis project Ga0209211, IMG submission 183992) | Groundwater microbial communities from Rifle, Colorado, USA - Groundwater A2 (SPAdes) (version 2) | ecosystem: Environmental > Aquatic > Deep subsurface > Groundwater | place: Rifle, Colorado...
CGAAAAGAAACTCGACATGATAAAGCAAGCATATGTTAAGTCCTGAGCAATAACGAAAGGATAAGTTAGGTGACCGAAACGCTTTAGTATGATTAAACTCCCAAAACTTAAAAAGGGGGACAAAGTTGCAATCCTATCTCCATCTTTTGCCGCACCAGGCAAATGGCCTCATGTATATGAGCTTGGCTTGAAGCGTGTGCGAGAGGTGTTTGGGCTTGAGCCAGTTGAATTTCCAGCCACTAGAAAGCTTGGGGCTTCAAAAGAAGAAAGATCCAAGGACTTAATCGATGCTTTTGAGAATAAAGAAATTAAAGCTGTGATATCCTCTCTTGGCGGAGACGATCAAGTAACCTACATTAAAAATTTACCCACAGAACCCTTTGTAAATAATCCAAAACCGTTTTTTGGTTATAGCGACAATACTCATTTTGAGAATTTCCTCTGGCTGAATGGGATACCTTCCTACTACGGAGGTTCTCTGTTCGTACAGTTTGCTGAACAAGGGAAAATGAATGACTATACTATTAAATATTTGAAGCGCGCACTGTTTGAGGAGGGTGAGATTGAGATTGAAGCAAGCAAAGAATATAACGATATGGGTTTAGATTGGAATGATCCTGAAAACCTTGTTAAACAAAGAATCTATGAATCAAACGCAGGCTGGTTGTGGGACGGCTCCGGCAATGCTCAAGGGATAACATGGGGTGGGTGCGTTGAATCGATAGATGAATTACTTCGGCACGGAATACAAATTCCTTCTCTTGAGGATTTTGGGAAAATTATTCTGATTGCTGAAACATCCGAAGAAATACCGACAGCCGAGTATGTATTCAGAGTATTCAGAGCGCTTGGGGAACGCGGTATTTTGGAACGCGTGCAAGCAATGCTTGTTGGCAGACCAAAAGCATGGGAGTTTGATAAACCATACACAACCGAACAGAAGTTTGAATATCGTAAAAATCAGCGCGAGACAATTCTGCGTGTGTTCAGGCAATACAATAAAACTGCTCCTCTCGTACAAAATTTGGATTTTGGGCATTCCGACCCTCAGATTGCATTTCCATACGGGAAGAAAGTTCGAGTGGATTCAAATAGTCAGAAGATATTCGTTGAGTTTTAGGTAATTTTACCCCGACCGAGACGGTTAAATAATATGAAAATCATGGTGATTGGGAGCATGACTTTTGCAAAAGAAATGCTCCAAACAAAACAAGAGCTGGAGAAACTTGGGTATACAGCAGAAATACCTTTTGATGTTAAGCATCATCTTGAGGATGAAGGTGCGATTGATGACCTGGAAAGAAACTTTCGGTATTGCATAGAACAAGACGTGGTTCGAAAAGGATTTCAGCAGGTTGCCGATGCTGATGCAGTGCTTGTGTTGAATATTCCTAAAAATGGAATTCCAGGATATATTGGCACATCGGCTTTAATGGAAATGGGCATCGCCCATTGGATGCACAAGAAGATATTTTTGCTAAATGAACCGCCGCAAGATACTGAACATCGCTGGGCGCACGAGGTAAAAATTATGCAGCCAACGATTCTTCATGGAGATCTTACAAAAATTTCAGCATAAAAATTATTCTTGGTTCAGCTTCAAAGCAGAGAAAGCGTGTACTGGAAAAGATGGGTTATGAATTTGAGTTCAGTAAGGCTTAGCCTTACTATAAGCTTTACTATAACGAATGATGCACTTACTTGTTGAACTCGCCGCACAAAATTTTGACATTTTGCGCAATTGAATGTATGCAGAGGGTAGTTTTGAACGCCCTTTGAAAACTAAATAGAGGAGGAAAGAAACCAATGGACACGCGATCCACCTATCCTTTTGTGGCGGCATACGGATCCAAGCAGGCGGATGGATTTACCTTTCTCTTGCCTGGAAAGGAAGTAGTGATTGAGGGCGCAGACGAGATTCTCCCAACACTGCTTGCACAGTGCACTGGGTATCGTACTGCCGAAGAAATTGTGTCTACGGTCTGTGAGCAGACCGGATACAAAAAGGAAGAAGTGCGGGAAGTGATGGAACAGTTACTGGCGCGCCAAATCTTGGTGGACGCCAACCATTACTTTCTCCTTTTTCACAGGGCTTCAGAAAATCCCATGCCCTTCTCAAGGGAATTATCCGAGGAAGACCTGGCCAAGATGTTACGAGAAGGACAGAGTCCATTGACTCCATTTCCTTTGGCATCCCACACGATTCTGGAGCAACTACTTAAGCAACGTGAATCGGTTCGGCAATTCAACGGTGAGCAGCTTTCACTCGATGAACTGAACCGCCTCGCATGGGTCATATACGGAAGGACGGAAAGAAGCGAAAGATTCACAGAGAGCTCTATCGGGCTTGGCACTGTGCCTTCTGGCGGAGCACTATACCCGCTCCGGCTCTTCGTCTTGACCAGACAGGGTCGTTTAGACTGGACAGTCTACAGAGAAGGGCCCCAAAGACTCCATGTAACGAACCAGGTTTCAAGACAGCAAGTCCTTCACGCCTTCATAGAGAATTCTACTCTGGAGGGCGCGGCGGCGGTATATGTGCTCGCCTGCGACTTTGAGCAAACAACCCAGAAATACGGGAATCGAGGGTACCGCTTCGCTCTGCTCGAAGCAGGACACGCCGCCCAGAACGCGTACCTCTGGTGCGCTGAACAAGGTCTTGGAGTGGTGGAAGTAGGAGGTTTCTGGGATGAAGAGCTTGCCAATCTTCTCTTACTTTCCTACCCAAGCCAGGCACCGCTTACCACACTCATAGTCGGAAGGAGGAAACCATCGTGAGAGTACAACTAGCTGAAGGGTGGCATATACGGCCGACTCAAGACGGTCTCGAGTTGATGGCTCCAGAGCGTAACATCGCTCTGGAGCTGTCTGATCTTGCGTTTCGAGAACAGCTGGCCGCCGTTCTCGGAGGGAAAGAAGAAATACCGGAGGAAGACACGATCCGGGAAACTCTTCACCAGCTGGAAGCAGCAGGAACTCTCTCTTTTGTAGAGGGGGTTCCTGCAAGTAAGAAACCTGCTGGGGGAATTGGGGATGTAACAGAAAGAATACGGCGGGAGCTTGTGGGCAACAAGGGCCCCGTAGTAGCGGTATACCGGCTTGATCCAAAACAATCACGCTTCCCCCTTCTCCAAACCCATCCGTTTAGCGCAAAGTACCTAGGAGAAACAGGGCGTGGCGAAGAGAAAGAGGAGGAGTGGGCTGGTGGAAGCGACACTGACTGGGAGCAAGCCGAGTTTAAGGCGATCATGGAAGCGCTGGAACGCTACGCGAGTGGGGTAGTGCCGCGCAACGAGCTTATCAGAGCTACGGCACAACAGCTTGGAGAACAAGTGATAGACCCGCGAAGGGTAGTTGCCTACACAAGAACTCAGTACAGGAACGGACTGCCGTTCATCCCTTTTTCCCGTGACCGGGAATACTACTGGAAGTCCGTTTCGATGTTCCCTGGAGGTGAAGAAAAATACTTGCCCGTGGAGTGTCTCTACTACCCGGTAGGACACGAACTGACTCCAAACGTTTACACCGCTGCGAACTCATCTGGGGTAGCTGCAGGACTAAGCTTTGAGGACGCACTGCTTCGTGGGCTATACGAAGCCATAGAGCGAGATGCGTTCATGGTGGTATGGTTGAGTCGTATGCGCATGCCGCGCATCGATCACAACACAATTCCTGGAGAGTATCTTGCGCGGACGCTCTCCCTGGAAGCCCTTGGCTATCACGTGCACTTCGTGGATATAACTCTCGACATAGCTCCCGTGGTACTTGTGATAGCGGAAAGCAAGACGGCAGAGCCAGCCCTGGTCTTAGGAGCTGCTTCGGGTCCTCATCTTGAACAGGCAGTTGGGAAGGCTTTTAGCGAAGCTGAATACCAACTCTACTGGACACTGCGTCACTCGGATCATGTTCGCACCCTCAGAGATCCTAAGGAGGTGAAGGGTGTCCTCGATCATATGGCGCTCTATGCTTCTTCGGAACATCTCTCAAAAGCCGCGTTCCTTTGGGGAGGTGAAATGCTGCCCATGAGGAAACAAAGCTCCGAGGGCACAGATGTTTGGGCTCTCGTCGAAAAGCTCAAACAACACAGGATTGCAACCGCAGTGCTCGACCTCACCCCTGAATACCTCAAGAAGGCAGGGGTATGGGTGGTACGAGCCCTTCCCCTCGGGCTCGTTCCTATATCCTTTGGCTATGGGAACGAACCGTTAGGTATGAAACGACATAGGCAAATGGCTCGACAAGGAACCCCTTGGCCTCATAATAGGCCCTTCACCCACCCATTTGCCTAAAAGATCGGAGGAACCTTGACGCCCGCTATATGGGGCGTTAGGATAATTATGGAGACCAATCCTACTCTTGAAAGAAAGGAGGTGAGTAGCGTGAAAAAGCTCGTTATCAAAGTAACGGAAAGGCCGCTGGCGAGCGAACAATCGTCTGGGAGCCCGGCCGCTATCTCTGGAGGCGGCAACTGCGGCTCCAAGAGCGGCAGTGGCGGCAAATGCGCCTATAACCCTGGTGCCATTACCAAATGCCAGAGTCCTGGTGGTTGCAAGTGCGCGTAACGCACGTAGCAAAAGGGGGTTAGACCATTGCTTATGGTTTGCCCCCTGTTTTTATAATATCGTAGAAAGCCAGTTTTCGGTTACACGAAAAAGTTCCTCCCTTTCCGATGCTTCATAGAATATATGGCCTGCGCCTTTTATGAGATGGAGTTTTTTATTGGTAGATGCGATCGAGTCATAGAGCATTTGTGCATGTCCCAGAGGCACGTTTCCCGGAAATTCTCCATCTTTCGTTCCGTGGATAATCAAAACGGGCTGCGTAATTTTCTTGCCAAACTTTGTGATTGGCTGATAATTTGAAAAGTCGTCATTCACGAGTTGTTTAGTCATATCCAGGGTAGATTCTTTGATAGACCCCTTTTTGCGAATGGTGTTTGCTGTTCTTCCCCAAATAGAATTCCATTCTGCGGGCGCCGCCCAAGTTACTACTGTGTTAATCTTTCTATTCCGAGAAGCGTGAACAAGCCCTACGGCTCCGCCCCTACTATGCCCGACAATCCCTATCTTTGAATTGTACCACGGCTGTTTTGCAACCCAGCTGATTATCTTTTTCAAATCCTCCAGTTCTGATGTAATAGATTGGTTTTTAAACTCCCCGCCAGATTCTCCGCCACCGAGAAAGTCAAAGCGGAGTACGGCAAAGTTCTGTTTTGCGAGACGCCGTGCAAACGCAACAAATCCCCAAGGTGGTGGTCCAAGTTTATCGCCCATAAAGCCATGGCAGAGTACTATGGTTGGGTATTTTTTATTGCCTAAAGGAGTATGTAAAACTGCCGCAAGATGAGTATTCTTATATGGCATCCAAAGAGGTTGTTCTCGCATGAGATTAAAATACCATATTTTGCTGTTCTTGTGAATCTTCTTGTCTGAAGATACGCAGATTTCCCTAATCTATGACCATCAAATCTTGTTGATAATAGGAATAAACCAAGATAAGATAGGTGTACTATGACGGTAAAGACACAAGTAAAATTATTACCAGTTAAGCCATTTCAAGAAACTCTTCACGGTGGTTATTGCGGGCCAGCGAGTCTTAAAATTGTATTGGATTACTTCATGGGAAGATATGATTATTCGACAACTGATTGCGATATACCCTGACAGATGAAAAAACCAGAACGGGCACTCTTGCAGGTATCTTTGAAAATCCTCTTGCGGGACGGCGAGAAGGTTTTACTAACAAAGGGATATGAAGCCGGTGCAATAAAAATAAGCAAATAATTATTAACAAAAGCAAGCTATGGAACACAATACTATCCCATCGGATGAAATCATCCAAAAGACCATTGCCTCGCTGAAAAACAACGGCATTGAAGCTATGGTTGTCGAGAATGGCGAGGAAGCGAAAGCGAAAGCGTTGGAACTCATTCCCGCACAAGCTGAAGTTATGAATATGACTTCTATTACTCTTGAAACGATTGGCATTCCAAAAGAAATCAACGAATCAGGAAAATACACTTCAGTCCGCAATCAACTCAACAGCATGGACAGAAAAACACAGGGCGGCGAAATGCAAAAGTTGGGCGCTGCTCCCGTGTACGCAATCGGCAGCGTTCATGCCGTCACCCAGGAAGGGCAGGTGGTCATTGCTTCAAACACCGGGAGCCAGCTACCGGCGTACGCATATGGGGCCGCAAAGGTAATTTGGGTGGTAGGAGCGCAGAAAATCGTAGAGGACTTGGATGCCGCCTTCAAAAGAATTTACGAATATGTTCTCCCGCTGGAAAGCGAACGGGCACGAAAAGCCTATGGGGTAGAAGGGAGCAATGTGAGCAAACTACTCATAGTCAACAAAGAAATAGCTCCTGGCAGAATAGTCATTATCTTCGCGAAGGAGACCCTTGGATTTTAGAACGAGGAGTAAAGCAAACGATTGAACTTAACAGGGTTGACGGGTTTTGGGAAAAATGAAACAATACAATCGCATTATGAAAACAAATATCCCCAAAACGCCAATTATAGTAATTCTTGCCTTGCTTCTTCTCGGAGGAGCGGGGTACGCCGCCTTTAGTTTCGGTATAATCGACTTGAGCCGCTTTTCGATTTCAAATCCCCCGCCTGCGCAAGAATTTATGGCGCAAGTAAACGGAGAAGGCATCCGAACTACATTGTTTGACTTGCGACTCGCGCAAGTGGAAAGTTCCTACGAAGCACAGGGGACAACCCTTGAAGCGGAGAACAAGGAAACGCTCAAACAGCAAATATTGCAGGACATGATCAGCGAGATTCTGCTTGTTCAGTATGGCAAAGAACAAGGAATGGCCGCGGAGGAAGAATCAATTGAAAGCGAATACCAACGTATCGCTAGCCAATTCCCGAGTGAGGAGGAATTTCAGCAAAATCTGGCGGCGCAGGGCGTTACGATGGAAGATGTCCGCCGCACCATTTCTCAAGACCTTATTATTCAGAAGGTTATAGAACAGCAAACCGCGCAAAACAGCGTAGAAGTTTCAGAGCAAGAAGTGCAGCAAGCGTATGACGAAGCAATCGCGCAGGGCGCGGAAGTGCCACCGCTTGAAGAAGTAAAACCGCAAATTGAAAACTTCTTGCGTCAGCAAAAAATTGGGCAACTAATCGACACACTTACTAGTCAACTCCGCGAAAAAGCCAACATACAAATTACCAGCTAAAAGTCGCTCATAAATTTAACTTTACGCTCCTATGAACAAACCTATTTTTATCGGCGCCATCGTGGTTCTCCTCATTGGAGGAGGAATTTGGTACTTTACCCAAAATCAACCATACGGAACTCCCCAACAAACCGAAACGCTACAGCAATCGCCTCAAGCAGAAACAAACCAACCTGAACAACAACCAACAACATCTCCAAGCGCTCAACACGTAATTCGCTACACAGACGACGGATACACGCCAAACACACTTACGGTTTCCCATGGAGAAACAGTTGTATTTCACAATGAATCTTCCAAAAATATGTGGCCGGCCTCTGCTCCCCATCCGACGCATACCAATTACCCAGAATTTGACGCAAAACGAGCAATTCCGCCCGGAGAACGGTATGAGTTTACATTTACCAAGAAGGGGGCTTGGAAATTCCACGACCACCTCGATCTTGCAAAATTCGGCACCATTACCGTAGAATAACTACAAGAGTGTCTCTTTTAGATACTATCCTCAACAGAATTACGATGTACCGGCTAACCTTTCTGGGCTTAGCCGGTTTGGTATTGCTTGCGATATTCCTCGCTTCCTTTGGGGTACTTTCTATTAGCGCAAGCGCTATTGCATATACTGCAATCCTCCTTCTGCTTTTCTGCCATACTACGAACATCCTATTTGCAAAAATCGCGCACACAAAACCGAACGCAGAATCCGCATGGATTACGGCGCTCATTCTCACACTCATTGTAGGCCCCTTGCCCATGGGCAGCCTGAATACTCTGGGCCTGCTCCTATTCCTGGCAATTGCCGCCATGGCTTCCAAGTATCTCTTGACATTGAACAGCAAACATATTTTTAATCCCGCCGGATTTGGCGTATTCGCTTCTGCCCTGCTGCTCAACCAAGGAGCAAGCTGGTGGGTAGGCACTTTGTATCTCGCACCCGCTGTTCTTGTATTCGGCCTCATTCTTTCAAAAAAGATTGGACGCGGCAGTATGATTTGGTCTTTTCTGGCAACATACGGCATACTTATTCTGCTTCTGAACGCCGAAGGATTGCATTCTCCCGGTGGACTTAGCCAAACTGCAAATTTTCTTTGGGGCATACTCGTGTTTTCTCCCATTTTGTTCTTTGCTTTCGTAATGCTGCCAGAACCCCAAACCTCTCCCAAACGGCAATGGCCTGAAATCTGGTATGGCATCTTTGCGGCGCTGGCACTTGCTTTACTCCAACGATATCTTCCTGTTTCCTATACGTTGGAACTTGCTTTACTTTCCAGCAACGCGTTTGCTTTCGTTATTGCCCCGATAAAACGAATACATGTGCAACTCCAAGAAAAAGCGGAAATTGCGCCAGCTATTTTTAGCTTTTGGTTCGCGCCGCACGCATCATTTTCCTTTATCCCAGGTCAGTTTTTGGAATGGACTTTGCATCATACAGGAGCTGATAGTAGGGGAATCCGACGTTACTTTACCATAGCCTCCTCTCCCACCGAGTCTGGAATACTGCTCACAGCAAAAATTCCTGAAAAGCAGAGTACGTTCAAAAAAGCATTGGTCGAGCTCAAACCCGGAGAACAGGCTATGGCCACAGGCGCCGAAGGCGATTTTGTTTTACCTAAAGACAAAAACAAGAAACTCGCATTTATTGCTGGAGGAGTGGGCATCACGCCCTTTCGCAGCATGGCAAAATATCTTATCGATAAGAATATGCAGTGCGACATTGTGCTTTTGTATTCGGCAAACCGCCCAGAAGAATTCGTGTTTACCGAGCTGTTCAACGACGCGAAAAGCAGGGGATTAAACCCCGTGTATATCACAGAGCGCGTGAATGACGAACTCATCAGGCAAAACATACCAGATTGGAAAGACCGGCTGTTTTACGTATCCGGCCCTCAACCCATGGTTAAAGCTATTGAAAAAAACCTCGCCCTCATGGGCATACCAAAACGCGACATCAAACGCGACTACTTTCCCGGCTACGAAACAATATAACCTGTGGAAAACGTAACCACACAAAGCTGATATAATAACACCATATGAAAAAACTACTTAAATTTTCGTCATTTTTGGCAACTGCCGCAGGCATCCTGATGCTTATCGGAGGCGCGTGGGGGATTTATTTCACATACCAGAATGTAACGCAGGAAAAAATTGTTACTCCCTCCGATGCATCCATTCCCAACACTCCAGTAAAAGGCCCTTTTACCTTAAAAGCGCAGGCTGAAATTATCCGAAAACACACCCTTCGCATCACAGAAGGAAAAACATTTGCAGAGATGCCCGGAACTATTCCGCAACTCGACGAAAGTGGAAACCCTGTTTTAAATGAACAAGGTAAGCCGATAATGGTTCCGAACACTGCTCGAGATATTTGGATAACAGCTACAACTCTTAGAACAGCCCTAAGCCTTGCTCTTGTGGCATACGCCCTTTCGGCCCTTGTGTTCTTCCTTGGGCTTATGTCTATTGGGATAGGGATCGTTTTCTACGCTCTATCGAAAAAAGGGTAGAATGGATATACTATCCTTGTATGCTTCGGTATATCTTCATTAGCATAGTATTCGTATTGGCTGGCGTTATCCTGGGCGGATACCTGTTTTCCGATACCAAACCCCGGTCGTTTTTGAACGTGCAAGAATGCGGCTTATCTTGTCTAAATCAAGAAGAGACGCTCGGCCTATTGGGTTCCATAGGCGTTCAAAAACTCTCGGGAATCATTCCTTCGGTGCAAAAAGAAACCGACAAAACCATCGTTATAAAGCATCCTTTCCCGCAAGCGCCCATTCATTACGTGATTATTCCCAAAAAGGACATCAAAGCGACTGAAGACATATCGGAAGAAGACACACCGTATATTATTGACGCTTACGCGGTGATAAGCGCTCTTATCAGAGAACAAAACCTACGCGATTATAAAATCGTAATCAATGGCCCAGGATTCCAAACCGTGGGATATCTGCATTTCCACCTGGTTTCCGAGTTGCCTCGTTAACACCCCTCCCCTCTTGACATCCTTGCTTGTTTCCCCTACCTTGAAATTAGCCCCTTTGACAACCTAATCTGACAGAGTGGACAGAGTGGAAAGAAGGAGAATGCCATGTTCACGCGATACGGCAGGATTGGTCTCGCCCTCGGGTTCCTCTTGTTCGCGCTACTGCTCTTGTATGCACGGGCAGGAGCAGCAGCTACTCCAA
>Ga0209211_10013003_pt1 | contig 10380 bp, 13 predicted proteins | sample RifGroA2_FD_183992 | JGI IMG/M metagenome (GOLD analysis project Ga0209211, IMG submission 183992) | Groundwater microbial communities from Rifle, Colorado, USA - Groundwater A2 (SPAdes) (version 2) | ecosystem: Environmental > Aquatic > Deep subsurface > Groundwater | place: Rifle, Colorado...
AAAGCGGAAGCCACAAAATCTACAAAAATTCTCTTGGAAAACGAGCCACAGTTCCATTCCATGGCTCAAAAATTCTTCATCCCAAAGTCTTAAAAAGCATCTTAAAAGACGCGAATTTGGGCATTAAAGACATAACTATATGACGCAAACAAAAACGGCTGAATAAATCAACCGTATAAAAAATTATAACGATGCCTTAAGACGGCATTCGCCTTTTAGGAATTTAACCTCTCCCGATTCCTTTGATACGAGATAATCTTCAAGGAATCCGCCATGGCTATTATCAAAAACCATAATTTCATATCAGTGGCCGGAACTTAAAGAAGAACCGTTTCCCTCGGCAAGTATTCTAGCCTTTTCAAAAACCATGTCTTTCTTTTCAGAGACCATCCAAATTAAAAAATCGACTGGCCTTCCGCGCTTAGCCGTATCTTCTTTCAAAATATACACCCTATCCATCTTTATACCTCATTTTAATTGTTAAACATCTTGTAAAATGCTATCATAACATCTATATGGCTGTCAACAAACAAACAATCTTCTCCGGGGTTGCTCCTTCGGGAACAATCCATATCGGCAACTACCTCGGAGCAATAAAAAATTGGGTTCGCCTGCAGGACGAATACCGTTCTATTTTTTGTATTGTTGATTTGCACGCAATTACAACGCCGCAAGACCCGGAAAAACTTCGCAAAAAAATTATGGAAGTGGCCATGATTTATCTTGCCTCCGGAATTGACCCTGAAAAATCAATTATTTTTATTCAGTCGCATGTTCCGGCGCACACGGAACTTGGTTGGATATTAAATACGTTCACGCCGCTTGGAGAATTGGAACGCATGACCCAATATAAAGACAAGAGACAAGAGACAAGCGACAAGCGACATGGGGTTATGGCGGGACTTCTGAATTATCCAACACTTATGGCGGCGGATATTCTGCTTTATCAAACCAATAAGATCCCCGTCGGAGAAGACCAGCTCCAACATATTGAACTTACCCGTTCTTTGGCCGAGAGATTTAACAACCGTTTCGGCCCGACTTTCACTATTCCTGAGGCATTGGTTGACCCCGTTAGAAGTCAGTCGCCTAAGGCGACTGCCGACGCGCCGCTGGCGCATCGGACTTCTAACGGGGTTGAAAAATCGGGTGCCAGGATTATGGGTTTGGATGACCCTATCAAAAAAATGTCAAAATCGGCCCGGAATCCGGAAAACTATATTGCCCTGCTTGATTCACCGGATGAAATTCATAAAAAAATAAAGATTGCCGTTACCGATTCCGGAAAAGAAATAATTTTTGACCCCAAAAACAAGCCGGCAATCTCCAACCTCCTTCAAATTTTTGGCTTATTTACCGATACCGCGACCCAAGAACTTGAGAAAAAATATGTTGGCAAAAATTACGCCGAATTCAAAAAAGATTTGGCCGAAGCTGTAATAAACGGCCTCAAACCGATTCAGGAAAAATACCGCGAGCTTGAAAAAAAACCCGACGCGGTAATAAAAATACTTAGAGAAGGAGCTGAAAGCGCCCAAACCATCTCCTCAAAAACCATCAAGGCGGTTAAAGAAAAGATAGGCCTAATTTCATAACTCAATTAACCTATTTGTCTAATTTCTAATAAAACATTGATAAATTCACCTAATTTCTAATTACCTAATTCACCTAATAAAATATCAAATGTCCAATTCGAAAATTACAAAGTTTTTATTATTCGGCATTATGAATTTTAGAATTTTATTAGAAATTAGACAATTAGGTGAATTAGGTGAATTTACAAACGGTGAATTAGAAATTAGGTGAATTTGGCATTCAACTAAAAAACCCCCCGCTTTCACAGGAGGGTTTTTTAAGTAAATTTATCTATTCATATCTCCCCTTATCTTATCAATCATATCCGCCGCCGCTTCCCTTCCTCCCAAACCGAATGCCAGACCAAATGCCAAAGCCAGCATCGCCACTACTCCGGTTATAACCGTCTGCAGTAAAACCGTCGCGACTCCCAACTGCAAAAGCGCGGCAATAACGGCAAATACCCAAATAGACCATCGAATAACCACTCCGACAAGCGGAGCCCTAAGACCAAAGGACTTAATCGAAGTGCGCACCACCGCTTCTGCCGCGTCCGCCACCAATGCCGCAATCACAAGAATGATTGCCGCGACAACCACATTGGGAAGATAAACAAGCACCTGCTTCAAGAAATCGGAAATCGGCTGAAATCTTTCGCCTAAAATGTTAACGGCGGCCAAAAGAAAAACAATCACCAGGAACCACTTAACCAGTCCCCCGATAAATGCTCCGGAATTTAATTTCATTCCGGCTCTTTCCATTGCCTGCTCAAAATCCAATTTGGCCAAAAACTGGTCCACTCGCAATGCTCTAACCACCTGTTCAATCAATTTGCCGACGGCGGAAGCCACAATCCAACCGATAAGAAAAACAACGGCCGCGCCAACCAATAACGGCACAAAACCGACTACTGCCGCCCATGACTCTTGAAGAGATGTTACTATTACAACTCCCCAATCTGCTGGATAAATCATATATTAGTTTCTTGGCTTTTAGCTTCTTGGTCTCGATAGTAAAACTATCGTGGATTCCGGACTTCTTTAATTAAATTAATAATGTAAAGTCGGGACTTTTTAGAATTGCCTAAAAAGATAACCAAGCGCCAAAAACCAAAAATTTATATTAAATTTGCCTTAAAAATTACAATAAAAAATTAATGTGCACATTAATTTTTGCCCGAAAAACCCTATAATTTTCGACCTTTACTGAGGTTTTCAGCATATTATCTATCTTATATTTTAACGCAATTCGGCAATTTAACCAAAATTATTATCCACACCCCGTTAGAAAGCTAAGAAACGGGGCACATCCCCTAAAATCTAAAGAGAGCTAAATATCCGCTCAATCGGCACCCTTCACTTCTTTAAGTTTTTTCAATTTCCTGCTCTATTTCATAAAGCTCTTTTATAATTACTCGCGTTTTTCTCAGGACGATCCTTGTCCCCTCACGAGGCGGGCAGATGCGTCGGCCCGTTTCTTCTCAAAAGCCATGAAAAAAGAGAGTGAAACAAAATGTCCGGATATTCCATCTTTTTGGGGGGAGACGATAAAGATGGTTTTAGCGGTTCGGGCCGCCCATCAAGGCGAGCCTCGCTCAAGGCGGGCGGCAAAACCGGCGCTTTCAATTCTTCGGCAACTTCTAAAATCTCCCGGATGGACGGCTCCGCGGAAACGTCATTCTGAGGGAGCTCGGCGACCGAAAAATCCGCTTGAGATTCCTCGCTCTCGCTCTCGCTCGGAATGACGCCCGTACTCGAAGGTTTAACCTCCGCCGACTTCTGCGCGAACATAAATCGGACTTTTTCTTTGAGTTTGGAAAAGCCCGGAACGCCGTTAGAAACCGGGGGCGCGCTTTTTTCCGTGAATAATACGGATTTAAATCTATTTCTTACCGCTGAAAATTTCTCTGGCAAAGGCAAAAAAGCTTCTTCTTCGGACTTTTGTTCAATGGCGTGAATTGATGAAATTATGGCTGGTTCTGCCTCTCTAATTTCAATAATGTCATTCTGGGGGAGTTCCTCCGGAAGCGGAACAACCGAAGAATCCTGACCCTGAACGCCGTCTAAAGAATGAGATTCTTCGCTCTCGCTCAGAATGACGCTGATAGGCAGAGGTTTAACCTCCGGTTTAATTTCTCCCCTCTCACGTCCCCTGCCAAACCCCGTTACATCACCCCCTAAAAAACTAGGCTTTTTCAATAGTTGATTTTCAACAGACTCTTCACCTTGTGGTCTTGGACTTTTAGGATGTAACGGGGCAAGCATCTTTTTCAATTTTTCGTAGTCCTCCTTGGCATGACCCTTGGTATGAGGGTGATGCAGCCACCATAAAAACACACGGATAAAAAAATATAATCTCATCCCTGGTTTATTCATTTTATTTTCAACTATTTCTCCGGACATATTTTTAAAAATTAGTCAAATTTCCACGTTGCCATAATTTTTGAAAGTTCGGCGTCAAATGAGGCATAAGCGGAAATCTGGTAAAGATAATTTCCGTCGGGCTGGGGCGATTGCGGCCAAACAAACCACGCTTCGCGCGTTCTGCCCAATGACTCGTTCCGGCTGAAAAAAACCAGCGCTTCAAAATCTTTAGAAGCCGAACTTCCCAATATTACGGTCTGCGGACTCTCCACAATCAAATCGGGTATTTCTTTTTTAACACGCTCAAGGGTCAGCGGCCCCTCTTCATCAAAAGCGGAAATATAAATTTGAAACCCTTCCCGGGCCTTTTCGGGGGCTGAACCTCCGGCAGTCGTAGGTTCGTCCTCCGGTGATTTCTCAACCACAATCGTTTCCCCCTCCCCGGCGGGAAAAATTCCCGTCTTGAAACCTTTGGGATACTGAAAAGAAAATCCGAATGCGGGATGACGGTAGGTTTCCAAAACTTCGGCAGTATTTCCGTCCGCATTACTTCCCCCCTTCCCCGTTTCATCCGTACCCATTACGCCCATTTCATAATCATCTGTTACTCCGCTTGTTCCCGTTGTCCACGGATAAATCCTCTTCCAATAAAGAATTCCGGAAACCGCAACGGCCAAAACCAAAACAGCCGCTCCTATAATTTTTGATTTTTTGAATTGATTGTTCATAAATTTCGGAAACGGGGTTTCCAAGTTAGTTTTCAATTAACAAATGCTCCATTTCTTTTCTCTCCAGCATTATTTTTAAAGCATCCCGACTAAAGTCTCTATATTCCGAGGTATTTTTAAACTGCTCCAGAATAATATTTTTATCGCAAACTCCATCTCGCCCACTAATGTACTCATCCCAACTCGACTTGGAAACCCCGTTTCCAAGTTTATGAACACGATTGTTCAGATTAACATACGCACTAACGTATAATAAATAGTTATTAGAATCTATATGCACTCCCTTAAATGGGCCTTGAAACAGTACTCCGCTTCTACGGTTCTTACGATTGAAGTGGTTTGTATAACCTAAACCGAGCTTATGCATAAATTTTTCTATTCCCCGATCCACCAGCTGACACAAAACAAAATGATAATGATTTGGATTTAGGCAGTAAGCCACAAAAGAAACAAGCGGCTTACCTTCTTTCACTTTCAACTTGGAAACGGGGTTTCCAAGTTGAGTTCGCTTGCGAAAGGAATTCTCAAAAATACTGCCTATCGGTTCTGTGGTGTTAAACTCCTCCATACTTTGAAGAAACCTCATATAATCGTATTTATCACCAAAAATGCTTCGCTTATCTGTTCCGCGATTAAAAATGTGATAATATTCTCCGGTTGCAAATTGGACTTTACGCATAGTTTTATCTTACCACTTGGAAACCCCGTTTCCAAGTCCTTTCCAAGTCTTTTGTTGCTTCGCCTAACTTGGAAACGGGGTTTCCAAGTGGGACGAGGGCGAAATAGCAATAAGAGATTATCGGCCCATATTATTAGGTAATTAGGTGAATTAGATAATTAGAAATTTATTTCTACCGTCCCATGTTGTAGAGCCGATAAATTTCCGAAGCCGACAGCGCGCGGTTGTAGACGCGGACTTCGTCGATGAGGCCTTGAAAACCACGCTGTCCATTCGGGCGATTGCCTATATAGGTCGTAAGTGCGGCATCTGAAACGTAAGACCCTGTGGCACCCCCTGAAGCACCATAAGAGACCTCAACACCATTTTTATAGAGTTTCGGAGCAGTAGCCATTACACCGTTCCAAGTTCCTACCAAGAAAACCCATTGATTGAGAGATACTGTACCATCTGCGCCTTGTGCCCATGTCCATGAACCATCAGACGAACCTATAGCATAATATGGTCCTGCTCCTCCTGTACCATTAGAAAGGATAAAAAACGTACCCGTTGTAGTAAAATTATCGGGAGCGTTATTGTAGATTCGTCCTAAAGTCCCCCCACCCCATCCCGTTGCGTAGACCCACGCCGTGATAGTACGCGGACCAGGTGAACCTCCAATGTTGTCAAGCGCACTCGGGCTTCCAAGATTGACAACATCATCCCCCCCGTCAAAATTCAGCGCTTGGCCGATTTTGCCGATTACCTTTTTCGGGCCGTTGGTGAGGGTGCCGTGATTTCCGTTCCCCGACACATCAAACGCGTTATTGCTTGTCATCTCCGAATCTTCAAAAGACCAATAGCCGACTAATCCGGAAATCAAACCTAAAGTTACCGGGGGTTTATTGATAACGGCGCCGGCATGAGCAATATTAAAGAAACCGATGAAAATCAAAAAACTGACGGAAATTAGCGTTAGAAACTTGTTGAAATTAATTGTGGATAATGAATTTGACATATTTGAATCATTTGCTATGAAGTTATAACGCTTTAGCTTATATATGTAGGCCTTCGACAAGCTCAGGCAATATATTTTATTCCCTGAGCGAGCCGCGCGAGTCGAAGGGTTACAATAATATAGGCCTTCGACAAGCTCAGGCAATATATTTTATTCCCTGAGCGAGCCGCGCGAGTCGAAGGGTTACAATAATGTAGGCCTTAGACAAGCTCAGGGAGTAACTTTTTGGCGTTTTCGGACGGTCTGTTACTTCTAACGGGGTGAATACGCCAATATTACGCTGATTTAATTGGAAATTATTTTTCATATCTGATACCATTTCCTTGCTGGGCCCGGTATGGTACGAATTCTGATTTGACATTAGAATCTCCGGGGTGCAATTCCCCGCGGGTCCAGCATTTAAAAATATCCACAGGGTACTTGACTTCGTTTCTATATTTGCTATACTATTGTTAGTGTCAAATCAGATTTCTCGTATCATATCGAGATTCCCGGAAAGCCGCAGCAATGCGGTTTTTTGGTTCTCACCTACCCATATTATATAATCTTTTTTTCTTAGTTTCCATAAGTTTCAATGGTTTCTATCAGTTTCTATTAGTTTCCGAGATATTATCTCCCCATATTATACAAACGTTTAATCTCGTCCGGACTCAATGCTCCATTATAGACGCGGACGCCTGCCCCGTTAGAGACAGCTCGCCCGAGGCGAGCGCGGTCTCTAATGGGGTCGTCAATGAGGCCGTTTGCTATCCAGCCAAAAGGTTAGTAATTATTTTAAAATACGAAACTGGGTGGCGCGGCGAGAATTTACTCGATAGCCAACAGAGATTATCGCATCCAGATTATAAAACCTGGTCTTATATGTTTTGCCGTCAGAAGCAGTATGTTCCAAAATGGAACTAACTGATTTTTCATCAAGTTCTCCGGATTTAAAAATATTATTTAGATGTTTTGTAATCGCTGGTCTTTGGGTGCCAAAAAGAAGCGCAATTTGCCCTTGCGTTATCCACACCGATTCACCTTCAAAACGCACCTCCAAAACCGGCCCATCTTTGGACTTATAAATCGCAATTTCTCCTTTTTGAAAATTTTTCTCCATAGGTAACTCCTATTAATTCCAACAAATTTCCGCTTAATTTCTGCCCAATTGCAACTTAGTTACCGCCTAATTTCTGCTATCTTCCCATATTGTATAAACGTTTGATTTCGGCGGGGGTGAGGGCGCAAATAGTAGGGTCAGACCCTACTATTGCTTATTCGATTATTTCTGGGCCAAAAGTAGTCTGGCCAGCCTTAAAACGAATCCAATCTTCCACGGCCTCTCTGCACCTCTTTTCGCTGCCATAAAAATCCAAAAAGAATTCTTTGTTCACAACATAAGGAAACTTAGATTTCCCAATATAATCGTTGTAGCTCGAGGCCCAGTATTCCCCGAGTTTTTTGATTGCTCCTGCCGGATTTTTGATTTTGCGTTCTTTCCAACCCGGTTCCCAAAGCTCTACCGGATTGGTATGCACGTAAGCAAAGACCGTATTCAACTGCACATCATCTTTAACGCGTATTGCCTTAAAACGCGATTGGAAAAGTGTGCCTGCCCTATCGTATTGCTTGTTGAAATAGGTGGAGTAACCGCCCATTTTTTGCATAAACTGCGAAATTCCGTTTTCTTTGATTTCACGAAAAATAGCATGGAAATGATTGGGCATAAGCGTAAACGCCAATACTTCAACCAATGGAATATTTTTAATTTTGCGTTTTTCCTCAAGACGCTTTCGCAATAGCTTAGTAGGGTCAGACCCTACTATTAGCGTCCAGAGGTCGGTGGGCTCGGAAGTATTGCAGAACTCCAATCCTAGAATAAATCGGTGATAATCTTGGGACTTCAGAAAAATTTTGCGTTTTTCAACACCACGCTTTATCACGTGATAGATTCCATTTATCTCAAATTGTCTTGGTTGTCTTGGCATATATATTAGTAGGGTCTGACCCTACTTTTGAGCTAGCGGGGTATGTTGTAGAGGTTACCTACCCATATTATACAAATTATATAAACGTTTGACTCGCCCCGTTAGAGATGCAAGTGGAATAGATGTCTTACCCTTTCCCTTTCTATCATTCCCATTTCTTGTTACGGGTCATTAAAAACACGTTATATCTCTAACGGGGTAAAGCGGGGGTGAGGGCGCGGCTTGCCACGTTATGAGGCCTCGCCCGCGCTTGCGCGCCCGAAGGGCCTGTGGGGCGGCTTATCTCTAACGGGATGAGGCCTGTGAACAAAATTCTTGACATAATAATTTGTAAGTTTGATATCATGTAGTTACAGTTGGCTTCGGCCTTGCCCCCGAAAGGGGGAGAAAATTGCGAAAAGCCGCTTAGAACATATCTCTGGCGGCTTTTCGCAATTTTGAGAACACACCCTTTTCAAGAAAATCAATCTTGGATTCCAAATGTCGCGTGTCGACGACACGAATCTGCGAAAGATTTGCTCGCGCCTGAAACCCTTCAACCGATCCGACGGGGACGCGTAGTGCGTGCTCACGCGGAGACGTCGTGAGCGGTATCACCAAGCAAGCGTCAGGTCCGAACCCCCTCATGATGACGAACGGACGAGCATACCATTTGCCTTTTCCGTCTTGCTCTATGCCTATATTCACGCCGAGACGACACCACCATATCTCGCGCACCGTATACAAACGAGGACGTTCCGCATTTGTTTTCTTCTTCACTATATTCCACTTGTCGAAGTCTTTTTTCATATGTATCATCTTCCCATATTATATAAACGTTTGATTTCGGCGGGGGTGAGGGCGCGAATAGTAGGGTCTGACCCTACTTTTGGGATAGAACGTTTGATTTCGTTGGCCGACAGCGCGCGGTTGCCTGCCCTTCTGTAGCTCGAAGAGCGAAGGAGGGTACACGCGGACTTCGTCCCGGTTAGACAGCTTCGCGTCTAACGGGATAAATCGACCTGTCCCGTTAGAGGTAGGCCGCTTGCGGCCGTTAGCTCTAATGGGATGAGGCCGTTAATAAACTTCGTCGTGAGTCCCTACATCAAGGTATAAAACGGTGTTGCTATTCAAAAATATAAAAGCTATCCGATAAGAATAATCTATCGAATATGCCCATTCATCTTTACGCTCTCCGTGCAATTTATGAACGTTCAGGCGGTTGTCTCGACCGCGGCTTTCTTTAAATATTTTCATACGCAAAACAGCCTTTTTTTGAAGACGCGGTTGTAATTTGCGAAAAGATTTTTTGAAACGCGAAGAAAGCTCAACCTCCATATTGCTTATAGAGATTTTTATATTCTTTTTTTAAGAAAGTCTCTAAAGGTTCTGTTTTACCGGCACGAAATTCGCGGATACCTTCAGCTACCCGTTTATCCAGCCTCTTAGCGGATTTCCCTTTAAGTTGAATGGAGGGTAATATATTTTCCTTCATTAATTTGTATTCCTCCATTGGAATCACGATAAGCTCCTTGTTACCAGTAATATATTGTGGAATAGTTATAGTTGCCATAGCGGTATAATATCAGATTTTAATAAAAACTGCAAATTGCGCATCCTCAATCATTACCTCCCCATGTTATACAATCGTTTAATCTCATCTGGCGTTAGTGCTCTGTTATACACGCGGACGTCATCGATGAGGCCGTTGAATCCGTATATACAAAATGATAACATCTCATTGCTGGGCCCGGAGCGGTTCGGGAACTCGTCTGTCAACGAGAGTCTCCGGGGTTCGATTCCCCGCGGGTCCAGCCGCGAAAGCTATCCACAGGACGGACTTGACAGGCATACAGCGTTTGCTATATTAGAATTACGTTGACAGACGAGAACCATCGAACTACTTCGAGATTCCGGGAAGGCCGCATTTATGCGGTTTTTTCGTTTTACCTACCCATATTATACAAATTATATAAACGTTTGATTCGCCCCGTTAGAGATGCAAGTGGAATAGATGTCTTACCCTTTCCCTTTCTATCATTCCCATTTCTTGTTACGGGTCATTAAAAACACGTTATATCTCTAACGGGGT
>Ga0209211_10013004_pt1 | contig 10379 bp, 4 predicted proteins | sample RifGroA2_FD_183992 | JGI IMG/M metagenome (GOLD analysis project Ga0209211, IMG submission 183992) | Groundwater microbial communities from Rifle, Colorado, USA - Groundwater A2 (SPAdes) (version 2) | ecosystem: Environmental > Aquatic > Deep subsurface > Groundwater | place: Rifle, Colorado...
CTTGTCGTCTATTATTTTGAAATCTGAAAAAGTTTTTGGGTCTCCTTCCCTTGCTCTGGACTTTAATCTTTTGAACCTTATTTTCTGCTCAGCATCTATTCCAACAAGAAAGAAATCTTCTCTCTGCCGCAGGTATTCAAACTCTTTCAGGTTTCTTATTCCATCAAGAAGCGCCTTGTCTGTTTTTATTTTATCGAGGAGAACTTTTGACAGTATGCCGGAATCACCTGCTTCTTTCCTCATCTGATTTCCAAGCCACTGAAGATTATTGCGTGTTGGCTCAATGCCTCTTTTCTTTGCCTCTTCCCGAATAACATTAGAATAAGTCAAATGCTCAAATCCCTTGCTCTTGATATACAGTGCTGCAAGAGATTTTCCTGCTCCGATTGTTCCTGTTAAGCCGATTATCATTTTATTTTTGTTATTCCTCTATCCTTATCTTCCTCATATGCTCAATCCTTTTCATCAGGAGTGCATTTGTCCCAATATCCCGACGGTGAAATACATTGCCTCTGACTTCTGAGACACATTCCTCGGCAATCCTCTCAGCATCCTCGATATTCTGAGCAATTCCGACAAATGCAACAGCACGGGAGCCTGTCATGTATAATCCGTCTGGCTTTTTATCAACAGCGGCATAATACAGGCTTGCATATTCAGGATGATAGCCAATCTCAATTTTCTGGTTCTTAACAGGGTTTTCAGGATAGCCTTTTGGGACAGCATACTTGCAGACTGTCGAGAGCTGTTTAAAGTCAGGCTTTGCATGATTCAATTTTCCCTCGATAACTTGATAAGAAAGCTCAACCAAATCATTGTTCAGAATAGGCAGGACATTCATTGCCTCAGGATCTCCTAATCTTGCGTTATACTCAATGAGCTTAACTCCATTTCTCGTCAGCATAAACCCGCCGTACATAACTCCTTTGTATGGCTCTCCTGTTTCTTTTGAAATAGCATGAAGGACTTGCCGGGTTATTTCATGTGCATCGTCAATGTCTTTTCTCGTCAGGAAAGGAAGCAGATGGTTGTCCAGTGAATAGCTTCCCATGCCTCCAGTGTTTGGGCCAGTATCATTTTCAAAAGCCCTTTTATGGTCCTGAACAGGCGGGAAGTCAAACAGGTTTTTCCCGTCAGCAAAGCTCATCAAAGAAAATTCTTCGCCTTCAAGCTTTTCCTCGATAACAACGCTTTTATGATGCCTGAAAACTTCCTCAGCATATCTTAATCCTTCTTTCTTTTCCTGAAAATGCTCTCCCTGAACCCAGACACCTTTTCCTCCTGTTAATCCGTCAGGTTTTACAACAAACTGCTCAGACTCATCAAGCTCACCGATAAATCTTTCTGCGTCATGCCTTGATTTGCAAACCTGAAATTTCGGGCTTCCGTCAATTTTATGCTTTGATAACAATTCACGTGTAAATGATTTGCTTGTTTCAAGCTGGGCAAGAATTTTCTTTGGACCAACAGATGGAATGCCTATTTTATGGAGGGAATCAGCAACTCCGTTACTGAGAGGTTCTTCAGGACCGATAAATGCAAAATCAATATTGTTCTCTTTGGCAAAATTATTTATTGCATCCAAATCAGAATAATTCCCATTCATGGATTTTACCGAGAAAGAGATAATTCCTGGATTGTTTGATTTCATGAAAGAAAAAATCTTTGGCTTTTTTTCTGATTTTGCAAGTGTTTCTGCAATCACATGCTCCCTTGCTCCGTTGCCTATTAACAGTATTTTATCCATTGCCATCACCATCAGGTATTTGGTACTTTGCTATGCCCTCTCTATAAATTAGATAATAATATTAGAGTATAAATAATTATCATTTAATTTTGCAGAAAACATTAAATAGTCATACTGTTATAATATTTATGGGGTGTAAATTTGTATAATGCAGAATATCCTTACAAATTAATTGCTCTATTCTTGATATCTCTAATTATAATAATCCCTATAGCACATGCCGAGGAAATAAATCCACTCGAGATAGACAATTCTCAGCTAACAATGTACACAGGAGCTGAAGAAGATATCTCAGAGGCAATGCCTTTGCCCAATGCAGAATCAATAAGCCAGAAAACAGGAGATGTCCCTGCTTTAGATGCATTAACTAATAGAGGAAGATTCAATAATGACTTATTTACAGGCTCTGCCGGATACACCTATCCGATAGAAGTTCCGCCATGGATAAACAAATTCACCCCGGAAGTTTACCTATCTTATAACAGCCACCAAAAATCCCTTAAAGGCACAGCAGGCAATAGCTGGGTAATTAATCAAAACTACATTGGAAGAGATGTAAAAGATACATTAGCAGACACTTCAGACGATATTTTTTACTTGCATCTCAACGGGATGAACCTTAAGCTTGTTTATGCCTCGGAAGAAGCACTTTATCATACAGAGTTTGAAACATTCTTCTATCTCAAATATGAAGGAGACAAATGGCTACTTAAATCAAAAGAAGGAGAAATTTACAGATTAGGTTACAATCCAACTTCAAGGTTTCTCTCGGAAAAAGGGTTTACAAGTCTATGGTATCTAGATGAGATAGAAGATACGCATGGGAACAAGATTTCTTATAATTACCTAATGAATCCATCAGGAGATAAATCTGTTTATTTGAGCGACATCTCTTATGGCTTGAACAACATTAAGCTTAATTATGACTTCAATGCACAGATTGGTTTCAACGGATATATGCATGGTGCAAGAATAAAGCAAACTGCCCTCTTGAACAGTATCGAGATAAAAAGCAACTTATCCCTATCCAGAAAATATAAATTTGAATATCAGGATATTGACAAATCTAAGTTTCTCAAGAAAATAATCGAGATAGGGAATGATGGAGTATCCCAGCTTCCACCGACGGAATTTACGTATTACCAAAACACCAAGGGATGGAGCAGTGATGCAAAATGGAGACTTCCAGATGATGTTGCTTTTGTAAAGAACAATGATTCTGGAGTCAGAATTGTTGATATAAATTCAGACGGAATGCCAGATGTTCTAAGAAGCACTTCTCAAAACATAGAATACTGGCAGAACAATAAAGAAGGCTGGAATTCTCAGCAGGTATTCAGCAATGCAATTACATACGGATTTATGGACGAGAGCAGGAAAGATATGGGAGTAAGGTTTGCCGACATTAACAATGATGCAAGGCTGGATATAATTCAACTGCTAACAGGGAAGAAATCAGCAAATAAGATATTAATCAATAACGCAGGTACACTTATAGACGGAAAAACACAAATACTTTTCCCAGAAGAGATTACTATTGTCAACCTTGTTGATGAAACATTTGACCAAGAGATAAAGAAGTGCAAATCATGTGTAAATTGCCCCTCTTATACAGGAAATTTAGAAGATTATAGATGCAATGTTTATACTGAAAAATGTTTGGGAAATTGTGTTTATTATAACTGTTATGATGCTGAGGGTAATTTTATCGGAAAGGCACCATCAAGAAGTGCATGCTACTCTATTGGTGCTGATGTTGCTCAAAAAAAGAAGCAAGACATGTCCTGCAACATGAAATGCAGCACTCACATAGAGCCAATAACATTAGAGATAAGCAAAGATTTAGGGTATAGATTCTTTGATGCAAATTCAGACGGTAAAATTGACATTGTAAGAGGAACACTGTCGGAAAGAAAAACATGGATTGGAAAAGGAGATACATGGTATGAAGATGCCAAATGGACAATTCCTGAAAAAGCATATTTTGTTACAAATAAAGGCATTGATAACGGAGTTATTCCTGCCGATATAAATGCTGACGGGTGGATAGACTTAATAAAGGCAAATGAAACAGAAAAGATAGTCTGGAAAAATAATGGAGAAGCATGGGTTATAGATAATGAATGGATAATACCCTCAGGGATTTCATTCCAGGGAGATAACGGAATTTTAATTGCAGACATAAACAATGACAATCTTCCTGACATAATCATATCAAATTCCACAATAAGAAATGTTTGGCTTAACACAGGAAATGGCTGGGAATTAGCAGATGGAATAAACTTTCAGGACAACACAGCAATTCTGGCAGACATTGACTCTGATGGAAATGCAGATATTATAAAAGCAACATCCCCAACTGATAAAGAGACGCTTATTAACCAATATTCTATGCAGTACCTTCTCAAGGAAATAAAAAACCCTTATGGCGGCAAGATACTTCTCAATTATTCCAGAATGTCATCAGTAAATAACCTCGAATCAGAATCATTTGGATTTAGCGGATGGATTCTAAGTGGCATTACGCTTGATAATGGAATGGCTAATTCCCAGAGATTCATCTCGATAACATCTTTGGAATATTACAATGCGAAATATAATTTTCAGGAAAAAGAATTCAAAGGGTTTGGAAAAGTCATAGAGATAAACCCCGATAAAAGCAGGGTTGTGCATTTATTTCATCAGGATGAATCAAAGAAAGGGCTTGAGTATGAAACATCAATTTACAACTCTGACGATAAAATCCTGAGCAAGCAGGAAAATTACTTCACAACTATAAATTCAACAGGATACATCAAAGCTAGTCTTAACTCAACACTCATTTCCACATACACTCCGGATAATAGTGAGCAAAGAATTGTCAAAGCAGATTTTGAATACGATTCTTATGGGAATATTATAAAAATGTCGTCGCAAGGAGATACATCTGTTCTGGGAGATGAAAAGTATGAGTACATTGAATATGCCTATAACATAGATAAATGGATTCTCGATAGACCTTCACATGCTTACACACTTTCGTACAACTTAACAAAAGCGCAGGAATCAGTTATGAGTTATAGCCCATCTGGAGATTTAATACGGAAAGAATTCTGGCTAGAGGGGAATAATCCAGTATACACATACAACTATGACTCCTATGGAAATATCGTATCAGATATAGATGCAAATAACCGCCTGACTAATTATGAATATGACTCAACAAACACATTCCTCGTCGGTAAAATCAATGCCAAGAATCATGCAACGGTATACGGATATGATATCAGGAATGGAAACTTGTTATATGTAAGAGACCCAAACGGATTCACAGTAAATTATCTATATGATGCATTCGGAAGAAAACTTAAGGATATTCTCCCTTATGATTCTGAAAGTTATCCGACAGAATCTTATTCATATATCTTCGACGGGACGCCGCCAGAACAAATCAAATCATCGTTAAGAGAAACAAATTACACCGCCAACACATTAGACAGATATACTTATGTAGATGGATTTGGAAACGTGATTCAACGCAAGTCAGAATCTGATGATACACGATTTATTACAGAGGACATTTTTCTTGATGAGAGCACAAGGATAAAGAAATCCAGCAATCGATATTATACATCTATCAGTGGATATTCAAATCCTATCGAGACAGTTAATGGAATTAAATTTTCTTATGATGCACTTTGGAGGGAAATTGCTATTCTTTATCCAGACTCAACATCCGTAAAGTATGAGTATTATCCTTCACGAGAAAGAAGAATTGACCAATTGGGCAATGCAACAGATTCCTTTTTTGACGCATATAATAATATTGTAAAGATAAATGAGTATACTTCTCATGAAATAATATCAACACAATATAGCTATGATACATTAGGAAAGCTCACTGACATAAAGGATGCAAATGGCAACATTGTAATGTATGAATATGATTCACTTGGAAGAAAGATAGGTATGCAGGATCCTGATTTGGGAGTATGGAGATATGAATATGATGGAGCTGGAAATCTTGTAAAGCAGATTGATTCAAGAGGAAATGTTATCTTAATGGATTACGACGAACTAAATCGAGTTGTTTCAAAAAAAAGCCAGAATGAGACAATAAACTATTACTATGATGAAAATGCGATTGGTGCATTATCAAGAATAGAAAGCCCTTCGGTGAATATAGCCTACAAGTATGATTCACGCCTAAGAAAAGTATCGGAATCTAAAGTAATTGATGGAATAGGTTTCTCCTCGGGATGGAAATATGACTCAATGGACAGAGTAATATCAAAGTTGCTTCCTGATAATCTAACAATTAATTATTCATACAATACTATGGGAAAGCTAGAAGGTATTTCTGATATCCTTTTTTCAATGGATTATAATGAGATAGGGATTCCCAAGAAAAAAACATACTCAAATTCACTTGTTTCCGAGTTTGACTACAATCCTGACAATTATCTTCTCAGCAAAATGGTTACTTCAGGTGTGCAGAATATGACTTACAATTATGACCAAAAAGGAAATCTCCTTGTGATGAAAGATACGGTATTACTTACAAAAGATTCTATGAGTTATGACGAAAGAGACGAGCTTGTCAGTGCAGGCAGGATTAAAACCACTGAATTCAGGAGCATGTTCGACATAAATTATACTTACGATCACATAGGCAATCTTATAGATTCCTCAAATAAAGAAAACGGCAATAAATTACTTTTTACATATAATCAGGGGCATGCACCGAGAAGAATTGAGATTATTGGGAGTCCGACATCATGTAGTGATAAGGGATGCATCATAGATTGGTCTAATAACTTTACTGAATGGAACTGCAGGAATAAAGTCAATCTTAAAAATAATAACTCTTTTGATATGAATTCTGCACCTATAAGGCTTAATGTTATGCGCGAGCTTAAAGATTTTGATCCTTCATTGTTTAATGCAAATGGGTCAGACATAATATTTGAAGATTCAACCGGAAAACAGATTGCATCATTCGTAGATATATGGGATACCAGCCAAGCTTTAGGTATAGTATGGTTAAATGTTTCTTTACCCAGAAATTCAGGTATTGATGTATATATGTACCACTGCAATTTGAATTCAACATCTCATAACAATGCAGACTTCATGAGTGTATCGGAGAATTTCAATAATGGCATTACGCCAGCAGGTTGGAATAACTATGGAGATTCACGATTTAATTTTGCAGAAAACACATTTACAAAGCCGTATAGCGCTTATGTTAATACACTTTATATCGGTAATAATTACATAAATCCTCCATTGCCTCCTTCATATAATTATACTGTTGAATTCTATAGTTATGCTGATACCTCAACTAGTAATATGTATTGGATGATTGGAGGAGTTCATTTTCTCACATGGGGTTCAGCTATACTTGGATTTGAGGATATTGGTTCACCTTATGTTGGATTTGCGTGTTTGAACTCTTCAGACCGGGTACCAAACATAAAGTCTACAAATAAATGGCTAAGGACAGTGGCATCGTTTGATAGAACTGCCAATATATCAGAGGTAATGTTCTATATTGATGAGACAATTATCAATAAATGTAAAGGCAATTTTGCAGTCTATCCAGTTGCGCAAACAGTGGAATCATGGTCTTATAATGGAAAACAAACAATTAGATTTTGGTCATATCCTGGAGAAGTTACCAGCACAGGAGCTTTACTAATTGATAATTTTAAAATTTATAGGAATTTTGGGGTTAATGCCGAGGATATTAAGATAATTTCCTATCCCGTAGAGTTTAAGTGGACTGAGAATGATGCAATAAAATCAGATAATGTTTATGGAGTTTATGATATATTCAATGACTTGCATGAAAAAGCAGCCAGCATTGATGCATCTGGAAATCTCATCTTGAAAGGGAAACTCAAAAAGAACGAGAGATTCACAAGAGATAGTAATGATTTGGTTTCTATTAGAGAAAAAGGCGTGGATGTTTTGACAATTTCTCAGGATGGAAATATGGTTATTGCTGGGGATATTTATGAGAATTTTCCGACTGAGCAATTAGCTGGAAAAGAAGGGTATACATTTAAAGAGGATCAACAGATAATATTCTTTGTTAATAATTCAGGATATGTTTTCCTGAGAGGAAATATCCTTGAGAACTTTTCTGTGTCATCGAAGATATCTTCCTCAGATTTGGCTTATGATTCTGCTGGCAATCTTGTTTCTGGTGTAAATCTTAATTATGAGTATGATGAGTTTAATCAGCTTGTTAGAGTAAAGGAAAAGAATGGTAATCTGCTCGAGGAATATTTTTATGATGATATCGGCAATAGGCTTAAGAAGGTTCATCATAATGCAGACGGTACAAAGGTAATTGACTATTATCCTGATGAGAACTTTGTTAGAACTGTTGAGAATGGCATTGTGAAGGATTCTATCTATTATTTTGATGATTCAGGTTTAATAGGCAGAAAGGATTCTTCAGGGATTTATTTTTATCACTCAGATCAATTAGGCAGTACAAGTGTTGTTACAGATAAAAATGGGAATGTCGTCGAGAGAACAACTTATGAGCCTTATGGGAATGTTCTTTCAGGTGGAGAAAGTAAATTCCTTTACACAGGCAAGGAGAAAGATTCAACTGGTTTGTATTATTATGGTGCAAGGTATTATGATCCTGCATTAATGCACTTCACGCAAGCAGATACTGTTATCGGAGATGTTTATAATCCTCTCTCGCTGAACAGGTATGCATATGCTTTGAATAATCCGTATAAATATACTGATCCGAGCGGGCATGTTGCAGGTATATGTATTGATTTATGCATTAGTGATTTTGCAATTATTGGTGGCTTTATATTAGTTTATGCTGCTCTCATTTTATTCGAATATTCTTTCATAGCGATAGAATCATTATCTGAAGATATGACTTACAGAACACCGGGCGCAACTGAATATGAGAATGGGCTTGAATACAAAACTCCTGGAATAAATGAGGATGTTAATATTAATGTGCCAGTTGATGCGCCAACAATAGAGATTGATGATTATACCAGATTGCCTGGACCGACAGGATATAGTTATGATTTGCCTCTGGAGTTTCCTAGTTCTACTAATTTTGATTTACCATTTGATTTATTAAATCCTATGAAATATAAAGATGAAGATATTGCTCCAGAGGAATTAAGGCATAAAAAACTTCCAAAATATGATCCAAACTTCAGAAATGATTGGAGAGAGATTTTAGATTACAAAAATTATCGGCCATTTATGAGAGGGTATTATGATGTAAATGGTTGGTTAAGGATAAGAGAAGATTATACTGATCATGGATTTCCTGATAATGATTATCCAGGGCATAAGCATAAATATGAGCCGCTAGACCCTAAATCTCCTAACAAAGGAGTAAAAAGATTACCAGGAAAAGAACCAATAAGATGAATATCATAAATAAAACGAATTGGGATTACATCTTAATTGAAGGAGAGAAAGAAATAATAGAGGTACTAGAAATAATTATTAATTTTAAACCTCACAAATATAAATGGACAATTCATGAGATATCGGTTGTTGGGAGTTTAGAAATGATAGAGTTAATCCCAAAATATGAATCCAAAAAAGAAAAAGTTATACCTCTGAATGACAAAACTATTCTTTCTTTATTTAAGGAAATCCAAACTGACTGGGGGATTATATTTGCTTTTGATTTAGCCCAGCCAATTTATTTTGCCCATAAAATTGTTTTTAATCCTATTGAGCATTATCAAATGCAAAATAATCTAGCTAAAATTGAAATACGTTCTCTGGATGGAGACAAAATTATGGTACTAAGCAAGGATAAAGAGATTGTAGAATTGTTAAAAGCCAAATTTACTTGCATAATTCGGAACAAAGATAATAAAAAAGATATTCCAGAACACTTTTAAAAAAAGGTGTTTGTGAAAGAAAAGGAAGATATAAAAGATATAATATAGAGTGGTTATTTTTGTTTTTGATACTCTTAGCTAATCGTTATGCAAATATATCAATGCACCTTTACAATAGTCTAATAAAATAAGACTCACTATACGCTCGTTGGATTTAGAATATATCTTACAAAAATTACTCAAAAAATGCAGTCTTTTGGACAACTCTTTAATCTCAGTATGTGTCTTGTTTATTGCCTCAATGTTATTTGATAATATAATGTTGTTAGGCAAAGTCATAAAAAACTTCAGCTGAGTTATCTCATTATATGTTTCAACCAAATAGTTGTTTTTCGAGTCTTTTTTAAGTAATCCCTTAAACTTCAAAAAGATATCAACCATTCTCCATGGGTCTATATACTTGTCTTTAAATTTATATGTCTCAAACAAGAATAGATTAGAGATAGTTTTAAAATCATATCTCCCTAATTTTGCTAGTGATGAAAATACCAGCCCAATATTTTCCTCAGGAGTAAGGATTATAGGACTAAAAATATTCTTTTCGTTATATTCGTCAAGATAATGTTTAATCATAGATGGATTATTATTTAAGACATAATTATAAATATTGTGTTCTGAATGTTTATTTTTCGTAGCTTGCAGAAGTAATGACAGAGGAGTATCTTACACAAGCAAGGAAAAAGATTCAACTGGTTTGTATTATTATGGTGCAAGGTATTATGATCCTGCATTAATGCACTTCA
>Ga0209211_10013008_pt1 | contig 10376 bp, 13 predicted proteins | sample RifGroA2_FD_183992 | JGI IMG/M metagenome (GOLD analysis project Ga0209211, IMG submission 183992) | Groundwater microbial communities from Rifle, Colorado, USA - Groundwater A2 (SPAdes) (version 2) | ecosystem: Environmental > Aquatic > Deep subsurface > Groundwater | place: Rifle, Colorado...
ACAGTGCTGCTGCCCAGATCCAAAATGCATCCATTCAGGATGTATACAGTCAGTTAAAGAATTATATCGAATTAGAATACGGCGGAGGTGGAGAGCGCGTGAAAGTTATATTATTAGAAGATGTAAAAGGCAAGGGCAAGAAGGATGATGTGATTGAGGTTGCATCAGGTTTCGGTCAATTTTTAGTCACTCAGAAGAAAGCATTGCTCGCCAATGAAGAAAACCTGGCTGCTTTAAATAAAGCAAAAGAAGATGCATTTGAAGCGATTCAAAGACATATCGATTTCATGAAGAAATTAAAATCAGAAATCGATGGCAAGAAGGTCACTCTGGGTATCCAGATCGGACAGGATGGAAAATTATTCGGTGCAGTGACGACCAAGCAGATTGTTGAAGCCTTTGAACAGGTTCACCATATCTTGATTGATAAGAAGAAGGTTGAACTTTCAAGCGATATCAATTCAGTCGGCATTTATACGGCAACCGTACAGTTACATAAGGATATCAAGGCGCAATTCGAAGTGCATATCATTGAAAAGTAGGTATGAATCATGGCTAAGAGCTTACCGCATCATCATGAATCGGAACAATCCGTTCTTGGAACAATCTTTTTAGATCCCAAGAAGATTGTTGAAGTGATTGATCAATTGAATAATGACGACTTCTTTGAAGAAAGCCATGTCTTAATCTATCAAGCGATGAAGGAATTGCATCAAGATGATATGAAAATAGATTATGCGAGCGTCGCTTCAAGGTTGGAAAATACACAGAATCTTCAAAAAGCAGGCGGCATGAAATATCTGCTCGCGCTTTCTGAAGCAGTTCCATCCACAGCCCATCTTGAAACCTATGTGGATCTTGTCAAGGATGGTTCTTTGAAGCGTCAAGTCATCAAGCTTGCCAGCCAGATTTTAGAAGAAGGCTATCAAGGAGAAACAGATGCGAATGACTATTTGACCATGGCGGAAGAAAGTATTTTCGCACTTGCTCAAAAGAGGAAAACCTCCTTATTTTCAGAGCTTTCTCAAATCATTGAAGAAGTTAAGATTAAAACAGAAAAGAATAGAGACAGCAAGGGCGGTATTACTGGTTTAAGAACAGGCTTCTCCAATTTGGATAGTTTGACAGCCGGTCTTCAACCCGAAGAATTGATTATCCTCGCTGCGCGCCCCTCGATGGGGAAGAGCGCCTTCGCAATGAATCTTGCGCTCAATATCGCGAAGAGAAATAAAGATGGTCAAGCGGGAGTCGCAATCTTCTCACTGGAAATGAGCAATGAGCAGTTGGCTGCCCGCATGCTCTCTTCAGAATCCAATATTGAAAACAATAAAATTAAAACCGGTCATTTGACCAGTAAAGAATGGCAGTTTCTTGAAGGCGGCATGCAATCCTTATCGAAGCTCCACGTTGTCTTTGATGATTCATCTTCTGTTTCAGTTGCTGATATCAGAGCCAAGTGCAGAAAGCTCAGCCAGGAAGGTCGTCTCGACTTTGTCGTCATCGACTATCTTCAACTGATCAAAGGCGATGACCGTTCAGGGAACCGTCAGGAAGAAGTTGCCAAGATTTCAAGAAGCTTGAAACAAATGGCCAGAGAATTAAAGATTCCGATTCTCGCGCTTTCACAGCTTTCACGCGAAGTTGAAAAACGTGAAGACAAGCGTCCGGTCCTGGCGGATTTAAGAGAATCCGGAAGTATTGAACAGGATGCGGATATCGTGATGTTCCTCTACCGAATTGACTATTACGTGCACAACGTTGAAAATAAGACCGGTGAAGTTGAACTCTCCATCGCGAAAAACCGCCAAGGGATGGCGGGTATTCGATTGGGATTCAGGTTTGATACCGAGTTCTCCAGATTTACTGCGCAGTCAGACCGTGAAGAAGAAGCATTTAAAGACTAAAACAATAATTAAACAAAAAAAGAGGAACTCGGAAATTTCCGAGTTCCTCTTCCTTTTTTACTTCAATGTGAAGGTAAGCATCCAAACATGTTTTTCAAAACTTGCGATGGTCGAAATCAGCATATCCGCTGTCGCTTCATCTTTCTTTTCTTGAGCGTATGCAAGAACTTCCTTGAGTTCAATCAAAATGCACTTAAAGTCACTTAGAATCTGGCTAACCATTTCTTCTGGTTTTTCAGTACCGCTCGCTTCCTTTAAAGAGGTGAGAGCGAGATAGCCCTTCATATTGGATACTGGATGTCCTCCAATAGTCAATAATCTTTCTGCGAATGCATCATAGAGTTCATTGACTTCGTCATAGAATTGTTCGAATTTGACATGAAGCGCGAAGAAGTTAGGACCAGTGACATACCAATGAAAATGATGTAATTTTGTAAATAAAACACTTAAATTTGCAACTTGCTTGTTTAAAGCCTGATATAGTTTTTCCATTCAATATTACCTTTCCTTTCGTAAAATCTAACCTCATTATAGCATATGTGCATGAATAAGTATATGAATTCGACCTATACCACCATCTCCTGCGATAAACCACACAAACACACAATTCATATAGAAATTATCTTCAAAATATGGTAATATGGTTGAGCAGGTGATGAATATGTATGATCGATTAGCGATTATTGAAAAACAATATCAGGATGCTCAAGATAAACTGAGTTCCGGTAAACTAGATGTTAAAGAAATGACGAAACTTTTGAAAGAATCGAGCGCCATGGAAGAAACGGTAGAAGCATATCGTTTTTTTAAGGTTAAATCCCAAGAGCTTGAAGATTTGGAAAATATGATCGATCAAGAAACTGATGAAGACGTCATTGAAATGGTCAAACTAGAAATTGAATCCCTAAAGGAAATCATCAACAACACAGAAGAAAAAATAAAAATTCTTTTATTGCCTAAAGATCCCAACGATGAAAAGAACGTTATTGTTGATATCAAAGGCGCTGCTGGCGGAGATGAAGGCAATATCTTTGCAGGCGATTTATTCAGAATGTATTCCAAGTTTGCAGAAATCAAGGGTTGGAAGATTGAAGTCTTAAACGAAATCGAAGGAGCGATGGGTGGTTTTACCACCATCGAATTCATGATTTCTGGAAAAGGCGTTTATTCTCAGCTTAAGTATGAATCCGGTACGCACCGTGTCCAGCGTGTTCCTGAAACAGAATCCATGGGTAGAATCCATACCTCTACAGCAACAGTCCTCATCATGCCTGAAGCTGAAGAAATTGACTTGGAAATCAAGTGGGATGACATCCGTGTCGATACCTATAACTCTCAAGGACCAGGCGGACAATCCGTCAATACGACAAAATCAGCAGTCAGATTGACCTATATACCAACAGGCTTGATGGTTGCATGCCAGGTTGGTAAAAGCCAGCATGAAAACAAGGCTACAGCGTTCAAACTTCTTAAAACCAGACTCTTTGACTCGATTCTAGAGGAACAGGCAGCCAAGGTTGGAGCTGAACGAAAAGCATTGATCGGCCGAGGCGACCGCAGTGAAAAAATTAGAACGTATAATTACCCGCAAAACAGAGTTTCCGACCACAGAATCGGTTTGACTTTGCAAAGACTGGATGCTATTATCGAAGGCAGACTGGATTTGATTCTTGAACCGCTTTTGAATGAGTTCCAAAAGCGTCAATTGATTGGTGATGTCAAGTGACCTATGAATCCTTACTGAGATTAGCCAATAAGAAGGCGCGTGAACACCACAAGGAAGAAGAAGCCGCTAAATTGCTATTGATGGAATTATCTAAACAGACGGCAAGCGAATTCTTTCTCAATTTTAAGAAAAATGTTGATGAAACCCTTCAAAAAAAATACTTGGATGCATTGGATCAATATTTGATCCATAACATCCCTGTCCAGCATTTGATCGGTCATTCATACTTCTTCGGATATGCATTTAAAGTGAACGAAGATGTCTTGATTCCCAGAGCGGAAACAGAACAGCTCGTCGGTCATGTGCTCTATTACATCGACACCTATTTTCCAAATCAGAAGGTCAATCTTCTCGATCTTGGAACAGGAAGCGGATGCATCGGGTTGACCCTCGCACTTGAAGAAAAATCACTTCATGTCACCATTTCCGACATCAGTGAAAAAGCATTGAAAATCGCATCCTTCAACAACGAAAACCTGCATGCCGAAGCAACAGTCATTCAAAGTGATCTGTTTGATTCCATTGAGGAAAAGTTTGATGTGATTGTATCAAATCCTCCCTACATTCCAGATTCTGAAATTGTAGAGGATATTGTTCAAAAAGAGCCTAGCGTGGCCTTATATGGAGGAACGCTCGGTGTTGATTTCTATGATAGGATTTTGGAACAGGCGAAATCACACATCCATGAAAAAGCGATGATCGCTTTTGAGCATGGCTATCAGCAGAAAGAAGTTATTTACGGATTTGCACGGAAGCATTTTCCAACAGGAACCATCATTCAAATGAAGGATTTAGCAGGAAAAGATCGCTTTACATTGATTGGCATCGGAGGAGTATTACTATGAAAAATGGCGACTTGATTATCATTCCAACAGACACGGTTTACGGACTTGCAGCACGTCTATATGACGATGAGGCATTAGAAAAGATTTATCAGATCAAGGGTAGGGACAAATCCAAACCCATTCCGATTTTATGCTCGAAAATGAGTGATTTGTTAACGATTGCGGAAACCAACATTGTTTCACGCGCAATCATGAAAAACCTGTGGCCTGGCGCACTCACGATTGTGATGCCCACCACAAAACAGTTCTTTGAAATGACTGGTGAAAAAACAATTGCCGCACGCATACCAAATAGCCCAACCGCAATTGAACTGATTGAGAAGTACGGTGTGCTTCGTGTGACGAGTTTGAACAAGAGCGGAGAAGCGCCATTGTCAGATCTCAGACAGATCAGAAATGAGTTCGGTCCATATGTTGTTGAGATCCACCCACAAGAATTTATTCAATCGGATATAGAATCAACCGTCATTGATTTGAGCAGCAATGAGGTTAAAATCCTTAGAGAAGGCTCGATTACAATGGATGATTTACAAAATGCAGTTAAAAATATCGTTAATCACCGCATTGCACAAGAAAGTCTTTGAATTAAGACTTTTTTATTTCAATTTGGTGAAAATGGTATATAATAGATAAGGTTATGAAAAGAGGAATTATATGGAAATTAGAAATATCGCAATTATTGCCCATGTCGATCACGGTAAGACGACGTTAGTCAATCAATTGTTAAAACAAAGTGAGCGTTATGACGCGCACTTGCAATTAGATGATCGTGCAATGGACTCCAATGACATCGAAAGAGAACGCGGGATTACCATCCTCGCTAAAAATACAGCAATCATTTATAAAAACTATAGAATTAATATTCTAGACACTCCAGGACATGCCGATTTTGGCGGAGAAGTTGAACGCATCATGTACATGGTTGATGGCGTTTTATTACTCGTGGACGCATATGAAGGCGTGATGCCTCAAACAAGATTCGTTCTTAAGAAAGCACTTGAAGCGAAGCTCTTACCCATTGTCGTTGTCAATAAAATTGATAGAAAATTTGCAGATATTCAAAAAACAGTCAATGAAGTTTATGACTTGTTTATCGACTTGGGAGCGAATGAGCATCAGCTCGATTTCCCAGTTCTTTACGCATCGGGACTTCAAGGATTTGCGAATTATATTCCCTCTTTAGATGAAAATATCAGAATGGAACCAATTTTGGATACCATCATCAAAGCGATTCCAAAACCAAATCAAGATGAAACGGATCACCTCCAATTTCAACCTGCGCTAATCGACTATAATGATTATGTGGGACGTATGGGAATCGGTAAGATCTATAAAGGAACCATGCGTGCGAACGACATGGTATCTTGTGTACGCATGGATGGATCGATCATTCAATTCAGAGTTCAAAAAATATTTCAAAGCATGGGCATGGATAAATTTGAAGTTGCAGAAGCTTATTCCGGAGACATTGTTTCCGTAGCTGGACTTCCTGATATCCACGTCGGTGAAACGATTACCGAAATCGGATTTGAAGATGCGTTGCCGCATCTCCATATCGATGAACCAACTGTTCAAATGACCATGTTGACCAATACTTCTCCATTTGCAGGAAAAGAAGGAAAGCATGTCACAGCATCCAAGATTGACGAACGTCTTTTTAAGGAAACTCAAAAAGATGTGAGTTTGAAGGTTGAACGGATCGGAATGAGCGAAGCATGGACTGTATCAGGCCGTGGAGAGCTCCATTTAGGCATCTTGATTGAAAATATGAGAAGAGAACAATATGAATTCATGGTGTCTCGCCCTCGCGTGATCATCAAATACATCAACGGCGTGAAGTGTGAACCATATGAAGACGTTCAAATCGATTGTCCTTCTGAATATATGGGAACAGTCATTGAAATGCTTGGAGACAGAAGCGGAGACTTAGTATCCATGCATCAAAACGGCGATTACTCCAGAATCCATTACATCATGCCATCTAGAGGATTGATCGGCTTCATGACACAGTTCTTGACAGCGACTAAAGGTTACGGTATCCTATCCCATATTTACTTGGATTATCGTCCTTTAATGAGTGAAGCAGTCGGAAACAGAAGAACAGGCGCTTTAATTTCAATGAATACAGGATTCACGACAGCATATGCGATCGGACGTCTCGAAGAACGCGGAACCATGTTCCTTGATCCTAGAGTCAATGTCTATGAAGGCATGATCGTCGGAGAATGTAATAAAGATACCGATATGGTCGTCAACGTCACCATGGAAAAGCAGAAGACCAACATGCGTTCGGCATCCAAGGATTCAACAACAGTCCTGAAGAAGCCAAAACTGATGAATCTGGAAGCTTGTCTCGCATTTATCAACGATGATGAGTATATTGAAATCACCCCAGTCAACATCCGTTTAAGAAAAACAATGCTCAAATCACTTGAACGTAAAAAGTCATATTATAACGACATAACTGAATAAAGATGCCACGCATCTTTATTTTTTTGTCTTCGATTGAATGAGTCGAAAAAAGTATCATTATATGATATAATTAAAAATAGGTCAAATATAGGAGGATCTCAATGAAAATTGCGATTGGTAGTGATCACGGTGGTTTTGAACTCAAGGAACAAATCAAACATTATTTTGACAACCTGAAGATTTCTTATGTGGATTTGGGTACGTATTCCAAGGATTCAGTGGACTACCCAGATTATGGAAAGAAGCTAGGTCTTGCAGTCATGAATGAAGATTTTGATTTCGGTATCGGTATCTGCGGAACTGGAATCGGCATCAGCATTGCTGCAAATAAAGTCAAAGGCATCAGAGCTGCGCTCGTCTATGACGAAAATACGGGAAGACTCGCTAAAGAGCACAACAACGCCAACATCATTGCTTTAGGCGGTAGAACGACCACCAGGGAGCAAGCCATCAAAATTATCAACTCTTTCATGCAATCGACGTTCGAACCTAGACATCAGCCTAGATTAGATAAAATCAAAAACATAGAGGGGAATGAATAAGATGAGTAAAGTAGTGATTTTGCATCATCCTCTGATTGATCATAAAATGATGAAGATCAGAGATAAAAGAACTGGAACCAAAGAGTTTAGAGAAAGCGTCAATGAGGTCAGTGGATTGATCACTTATGAAATCACGCGTGATTTCACCACAAGACCAAGAACGATTGAAACACCTATTTGTGAAACAACAGTTTATGAGTTGGAAAAACAAGTAGTTATCGTTCCAATCCTTCGTGCAGGACTCGGTATGGTTGATGGAATTCATAACATCATTCCTACCGCTAAAATCGGACATATCGGACTTTATCGTGATGAAGAAACACTACAGCCTCATGTATATTATTCAAAATTTCCTAAAGAAATAGAAACAGGTGTCGTTTTGGTTGTCGACCCGATGCTGGCAAGCGGAGGATCCGCATGCAAAGCGATTGAAATATTAAAGAGCCGTGGAGCAACGGATATCCGTTATGTTGGATTGGTAGGTTGTCCTGAGGGTGTTGCAAGACTGCAGAAGGATCATCCTGATGTCAGTATCTATCTTGCCGCTTTGGATGAACGTCTGAACGAACATGGATATATCGTTCCCGGTCTTGGAGACTGCGGGGACAGATTATTTGGAACGAAATAGAAGAAACAAAGCAAGACGGATTTTCATGACCTATATGATTGTCATGCAAATGATTTTTACAGTCATTGGAGTTTCCATCTTGGGATATTACATCGGTATCAAAACAGATCCTGACGGAGATTCATATATGGATTTATGACCATCTATCAATTTATGAAAAGTGAGGAACGCTATGAAAGACGTATACGTCATTAGCATTATTGCTCTTATTTATTCAGTCATACTTGCGTTAGTGACGCTTATATTCTTTAATGATTACCTGTTATGGGCAGTTTTAGGGTCTGCAGTTGCTCTTTTTAATCATAGCTTGATGATTCAAGTGACTAAGAATAAGCTGACTTCTTATAAGCTGGTTACCCATCTGATCCAACGTTATATATTCTACATCGTGATTATTGCTATTGTTTATTTTGATACGCGGACTTTAGGGACTCAAATCATGATCAATTCTTATATTATCTTATTGCTCGGAATGATTTCTGTTAAAATTGGCGTTTTGGTTTATGCAACTCCGCTGATCAAGAAACCTAAGGAAGAAGAGGTTATACCACATGATCCAGACAATACTTGAGTATATTCAACAACTGCCTGGTTATTTTCTGACCTCGCTTTTTATCATGGGTGTGATCGCAATCTTTTCTACAATCATTGGATTTAGAGTACAGAGATTGGATGTCAAGGCTAAGCCTAATTTATTCATGACGTTTGTTCTATTCTTCATTGACATGATGAATAAATTCGTCAAAGGATATGTAGGTAAAAATTGGAAATTCTTAGCGCCCATCGCGATTACGATGGCGCTCTACGTGTTTCTATCCAATATTTCCGGGATCTTCGCATTAGATGCTCCAACGAAATATACGGCGATCACATTCTCATTATCGATTACTGCGTTTATGGTGATTCAAATCACCGGACTGATCTCACAAAGCTGGAAACACTTCTTAGGAATCTTTAAACCGGTTCCGCTGATGATGCCTTTGAATTTGATCAGTGAAGTCACACCGATCATTTCATTGGCACTCCGTTTATTTGGTAATATCGCGAGTGGCGGACTGATTTTATCTGTGGTTTACCTGGGAGCTGGATGGCTATCCGTCATCATCACACCAGGCTTGCATTTACTGTTTGATATCGCCTTCGGATTGATTCAAACACTTGTTATTGTCTTATTAACGGTTATATTCTCTTCACAAAAAATTGATGAAGCAGATTTAGAAATAGAATAGAAAATATAAAAATATAAGGAGAAAAACGATGTTAACATTTTTAAGTTCATTATTACCACAGATTTTGGATATCGTACCCAATGAGTTCTTTGCAAGAGGTTTGGGTTATATCGGAGCAGGTATTGCCGTATTTACAGGATTCGGTACTGCCATTGGTCAGGGTATCGCTGCATCTAAGGCTGTTGAAGCTGTAGGTCGTCAACCAGAAGCAGCAGGTAAGATTACATCTACCATGCTGATTGGTCAAGCGGTTGCTGAAACAACTGGTCTTTACGGTTTGATTATTGCATTTATTCTGATTTCAAAATAAAAAAATGAAGGATTTGATCTAAATGAACGAGATATTTGAGGAAGTCGTTCTGGCCATTGAAGAAGGATTGTATTCTGTCATCAATCGCCCAGACGTAGTATTGCTGAATATTGTCGCATTGGTCATTCTCATACTCATCATCAGAAAGTTTTTTTGGAGCAAGGTGACAGCATTCCTTGAAGCTAGGCAGCAAGCACTTTCTGAAGCGCTTGATACGGCTGAAATGGAAAGAAACACAGCACGCGAACTGCAAGAAAAATCAGTTAAAGACTATGAAGCAATGAAGGATGAAACCAGACAACTGAAAGAAAAATTAACGCTTGAAGCTTATCAGGAACAAGAAAAACTGATCACCAATGCCAAGAAGGAAGCTAGTCGCAGACTCGCTCAGGCTGAAAAGGATATCGAGTTTGAAATTGCTCAAGCCAATCAAGACATCAAACAGTCGATTAAAGAGATTGCTTTTGCTGCTGCAGAAAAGATTGTCAAGCGTGAAATAGATGAGAGCGTTCATCAGGATATCATTGATGAACTGACACAAGAGAGCATAAAATAATGGGTATTGAAAATTACGCCAAGGCGTTATTTGATCTCGCCAAGGAACAAAACAAAATCGATCTTCTAACCTTTCATTTTGATGATTTCATGAATGCCATGGAAAAGAACCCGAACTGGGTTTCTATGATGGATTCACCAATGATTTCATTTGAAGAAAAAAAG
>Ga0209211_10013010_pt1 | contig 10376 bp, 10 predicted proteins | sample RifGroA2_FD_183992 | JGI IMG/M metagenome (GOLD analysis project Ga0209211, IMG submission 183992) | Groundwater microbial communities from Rifle, Colorado, USA - Groundwater A2 (SPAdes) (version 2) | ecosystem: Environmental > Aquatic > Deep subsurface > Groundwater | place: Rifle, Colorado...
CAACCGCCGCGTGAGACGCGCCGCCCGGCAAGCTCATGCCCAAAGCTTCAATAGCAGACGACATTGTGTTTGCGGTGTACATTCCTCCGCACGCGCCTGCTCCGGGGCACGCGTGTTTTTCTACGCTTTCAAGCTCTGCCTCGCTTAGTTTTCCCGCTCCGCACGCGCCGATTGCTTCAAATGAACTTACGATTGTGAGATCATTTCCGTTCCAATGCCCAGCCTGAATTGTCCCGCCGTAAAGTGTAATACTCACAACATTTGTCCGCGCAAGAGGCATAAGGGTGCCGGGTATGCTTTTATCGCACCCGGAGAGCGTAATCGCCCCGTCAACTAAGTAGCCTTCAACCATCGCTTCAATTGAATCCGCAATAATTTCGCGACTTACGAGCGAGTATTTCATGCCCTTTGTGCCCATGGAAATGCCGTCGCTTACCACCGGCGTTCCAAAGATTATGTCTTTCCCGCCCTGTTTTGCCACCTCTTTTTGTAATATCTCGCCCAAGATATTGATATGGTCGTTGCACGGCGTTGCGTTTGTATAGGGGCATGCAATCGCGATGATAGGCTTTTCAAAGTCTTCATCTTTGAACCTTACCGCGCGAAGCATTGCTCGGGCCGCGCTTCGCCGTATCCAATCGCTCGCGCCTTTTGTGCCAGTGAGTTCAGCGCTTCTGATTTTGAGTGAAGGCGTTGTCATAGTTTTACACATACGTCAAAAATCGTTCAAATGTTTTGTCTTTTCCGTTCGTAATATTTTGAAACGCATTTTTGATGGTTGCGGTCATTGCGCCAAGCGCGCCGTTTCCAATGATACGGTCGTCCAGAGATTTAATAGGCGTTATCTCCGCCGCGGTGCCAGTAAAAAACGCTTCATCCGCGCTGTAAATATCTTCAATCTTTAATTGTTTTTCAGCGCATTGTATATTTTGCGCTCTTGCAATCTGGAAAACAGTGTCGCGTGTAATGCCAAGGAGGATTGTGCCAGAAGGCGGAGTAACGAGCGCACTGTTTTTCACAATAAAAATATTTTCTCCCGGACCTTCGGCAACATTTCCATAAACGTCTAAAAATAGCGCTTCGTGGTATTTTGTGCCAACTACTTCAAGTGATGCGAGGATACTATTTACATAATTGCCCGAAAGTTTGGCGTCGCATACAGTTGCTTTGGGATGAACGCGCATATATTTACTGGTTTTGAGATCAACTATCTCGTCGCCTAAATACTGCCCCCATTGCCAGCAGGCAATCGCTGTGTCAACCGGCGCGCCTTTTGGATTTAAGCCCATTTTGCCGTAGCCAAAATATATTAAAGGGCGGATATACCCTGCTGATAGATTATTTTTTTTTACTGTGTCAACGCACGCCTTTTGAATTTTCTCTTGGGTGTAGGGGATATCCATCTGGAGAATACTGGCGGAGTAGAACAGTCGTTCAATATGCTCTTTCAGTCTGAAGAGAGCTGTTCCTTTCGCGGTTTTATAACATCGTATTCCCTCAAACGCCGCTCCGCCGTAGTGGAGAGAGTGGGTTAAAAGATGCGTGGTCGCATGTTCCCATTCTATAAATTCGCCATTTTTCCAAATGAATGAGGTTTGTTCCATAGTATCGGCAAAGAATGAAATATATGATTTGTATAAATCATTTTTTTATTATTATCATAGTCTTGACGAAAATTCAACGTCTTGCTAGGGGTCCAAGAAGCGCATATAAATACGCTGGAGAATAGAGCATATCTCACATTTCTTTTTTAATTTTTGCGTCAAGACGCTTTGCTTCCGCCCACGCAAGCTCGTAGATTTTTTTCATCGCATCCGCGATTTCTCCGCTCTCAATAATAATGCCCAGTTTTTCGCGCCACGAGGCAATCATAATTTTATTGTCGTAAATATCAATTTCCGGGGAAAAATAAAATTTGTTTGAAGGAATAAACGCCATCTGCCGCGTTTCCTCTGTATTATGCTTTTCCCGTTCCAAAGCGGACGGGGTTAAAGGTACAATGCCGCGAATATGGATGCCTTTTTCTCCGCGTCGTTTATAGTACGCTGGAAAATAATTCGGGAGCGCCTTATGCATATCGTCAAAGGTAGCGTACGCTCGGATCGGCTCATGCGAGGTGAGCGTGTCTTCGTATACTTGAATAAGCCCTTCTGTGCCCTCGTAAAAACTCACCTTCGGGCGGTCGCTTTTTGCGTGCATTGCAATAAGCTCCGGCACGAGTTGTTCTGCGCATGCAAGGTCTGCCTGGTCTTTTTTTACTTTTTCGCGGGCGAGTTCTAGGATTTTTCCCGGAGGCTCCGCACTATATTCCTGCTTTGGCTTCTTGCCGGAAATACTGGCCAGCCCTTTTTGCAGTAACGCATCCAGAATCACATAACCAGTGGTTCTTTTTATATTTGCTTTTCGCGAGATACGTGAAACTGTTCCCTTGCCAAGCTCTAAAAGCGCGATGTACAAAGAGGCTTCTTTTTCGCTAAAACCGAGTTTTTCAAGCGAAATTTTGATTGGATCATCATTTTTTTGCATAGTGTTTTCATTATATCTGAAAGAAAAAATTGTGTCAATATATATTAACACAATTTGTCAATATAACTATTATACTTATTTTATAGATATTTTTTAAGATATATTTTGATAGTGATACTTGACAAAATTTTTTATTACATTATTATACGCAGTAACAAGACGCAGTTCTGCGTCCATAACTTTTAAAAATATGAAAAAAACAAGCATTTTATTTCTTGCCCTCGCGGCAATTTTTCTATTCAGTGCGGGGTATATTTCTCGCGATTATGTTTCTCGTGATACAGAAAAGCTGAACAAAGCACTAAATCAGCCTCAAAAACGAAGCAACTCCGTAGAAGATCAGAGTCCAATTAAAATCGGCTGGGTAGGGCCTTTGACCGGCGATGTGGCGTATTTAGGGCAGGATTCTGTAAAGTCCGCACAGCTTGCGGTTGAGGAAGTAAACACCGCAGGCGGTGTAAACGGACGCTCGCTTGAGTTGATCATAGAAGATGGAAAATGCTCTCTAAAAGATGGAGCGCTCGCCGTGAACAAGCTCATCAACATTGATAACGTGCCGGTAATTTTAGGCGGGCAGTGTTCAGGTGAACTTTTGGCAATGGCACCCATTGCGGAAGAAAAGAAGGTGGTGTTGATTTCAGGGTGCTCATCCGCGCCAACGGTTACAAACGCCGGAGATTATACATTTCGCACGTACCCATCAGACGCATTTCGCGGAGTGTTTACGGCCGATTACCTTGCCAACACGATCGGAAAGAAAAAAGTTGCGCTCCTTGCTGATTTGGGAGATTGGGGGCAGGGCAATAAAAATTCTTTTAGCGGGCGGTTTCAGAAATTGAATGGGCAGATTGTAATAAGTGAAGATTTCGCACAGGAGAGCCGCGATTTTCGCACCAGCATTGCGAAAATAAAAAACAGCGATGCAGAAGCAGTGCTGTTTTACGGCTACACCGAAGCCTCGCTCGCATTTTTAAAGCAGGCGGAGGAGCTTGGGTTAAACGTGCCGCTCATCGGCGGAGATACATGGGGTGATGCGGAAATTCACAAGAACAGCTTTGCGGAGGGAATTCGCTATCCTGATATTGTGACGAATTTTTCAAGCGCATGGAAAAAGAAAATGGAGGAGAGGGGCATTCCGTTTTCAATCTGCACGCCGAAAAATTATGATAACGCGAAGATCGTCGCAGAGATTATGAATCGCGTTGGATTTGATTCAGAAAAAATTAAAAACGAACTTTATAAAGTGAAAGACTATCCGGGGGTAAATGGCGTAATTACTATAGATAAAAACGGGGATTTAGCCTCGGCAGAGTACGATATGCTGATTGTGAAAAACGGCAAAGCGGAGGTGGAGAATGAATGAAGGTGTGAGCGCATGCTTAACGAGGAGACTGACTATCCGATTCCAGGGTCGTTGAACATACCTTATGTTTCAGTTTGGGAACAAATGGGCGATGATCGTTTGAAAACGTACATGCAAACTGAAATGACACTTGTGGTGGGACAAGGATGTGCGTATAACTGCCATTTTTGCGCGGCACGCAAAGATCAAAAGGAACAGCATAAAACAAGAGAATCGTTTGAAGCCGATGTGCGTTTTCTTGCGGAAAAGGCTCGTCAGTTTGGCATCAATCATTTAGAGTTTTACGCGAGTTCGTTGGATTTTTTTCAGCACCTGAGAATAATCGCGCGCCATTTGGCTATTTTGGCGAAAATACGAGAAGAAACAAACGTGGATATCAAAGTGCGTTGCCTTTCGTGCCTGAAATCATTTTTACATGCGGAGAAGATCATAAATGATTTGATACAAAGACGCACCGATGGCTTGGAACATTTTGATAATTTTAGAGATTTGGTTAATCGTTCAGGTTTGTGGTGTGTTGGATTTGGTTTTGAGTCAACCGATGAAAAGATATTGCATACGCAAAATAAAGATCATAATAAAATAGACGATATAAAGCGATGCGTAGATTTGTGCAAAAAGACAGGTGTGTGTTGCGAACTTTTATTTGTCTTTGGGTTCCCGGACGCAGATTGGAGCAGTATGTGGAAAACCGCAATAGACGCTGTGCGCTACACGCTCAATCACGATCACGTGGTTTTGCGTCCTTATCTTGCAAAGCCGTTTCTGCCTGGCAACAAAGGCTGGACAGATGAAGTAGACACAATGATGGCAAAAGATGTGAACCAGTTCTATAACTTAGATGTTTGCGCCATAGGATCTCCTCTCACTGATTCAAAACTTTTCCATCGCTTAATGTCTAATTTTTTATATCTATCCATGATTGCATTCCTTGCGCCAACTGGAAAATGTCTAACTGGACCATTGCTTCCACAGGGACAGAAGGGTATATATGGCAAAGTAGCGAAAATGTTGAATAAATATATGCCCGCTGAACGTTAAAATGTTTTATCAGGATCAGCCGTAAAGTATAAGTAAGGCTTGAAACAGAAATACTTTTTAAATCTCGTTATAATAGGACTTCGTTTATAAAGGGCTAGGCGAGAAGATTTTTCATCGCGCTTACCGGTATTTTTTTATAGCTTCCGTATGGTAGCCCATTGAGGGTAATATTTCCGATGCGAATGCGGGTAAGTTTCAAAACGCGCAAGCCGCGCGCGGCGCACATATTCCGCACTTGGCGGTTTTTTCCTTCATAAAGAATCATGGAAAATATGCACTCCGATATTTTTTTTGCTTTTGCGGGAAGCGTCTTATAGCGTGAAAGCATCATGCCCCGCTCTATAGCGTTTAGAAACTCGGGACGGATTGGCTTGTCAACTTCAACGAGATACTCTTTTTCAACTTTATGTTGAGCTTTGAGGATTTTATTGACGATAGAGCCGTCATTCGTTAAAAGAATCAGTCCGGAAGTTTGCACGTCAAGGCGCCCGATGGGATAGACCCGTTTATGATAATGCACCGCGTCAATGATGTTGTTTGGCGAATGCGGATCGGTTGTGCAAATCACGCCAATCGGCTTGTGGTACGCGAGGTATATTTTTTTTGTTCCGCGCGCGCGGATGCGCCGCCCTTCAACAATCACGCTATCATTTTCGCTTACTTTGTCTCCAAGCGCCGCAGGGCGGCTATTGATGTATACTTTTTTGCTCTCAATAAGCGTGTCCGCTTGGCGGCGAGAGCAGTAGTTCGCGAGGGTTAAAAACTTGTTAATGCGTATAAGTTCTTTTTCCTTGATTCTTTCCATAGCATAATGATACCATGAGCACAGGCATTTTGAAGCGGCTCTGCGCCCTCGTAGTTTAACGGACAAAATGCGAGCTTCCGGAGCTTGTGATAGGGGTTCAATTCCTCTCGAGGGCACCAAATAATACTTCCAATCGCGAAGCGATTGATCTTCGCACGCGCCGAGCGCGTGGTGGCTTGCAACCTCTCCGTACGCGCGAAGCGTGTGCCAAGTTGAAGTTGCAAAGAAACTTGGTAAAACCCAATCTTATCTTTCCAAAATTGAATCGGGACAAAGGCGGTTCGATGTATTGCAACTGAAAGAATTTGCAAAACTCTACAAAAAGCCACTCGATTTTTTCATAAAATAATATGAAGATTATCAACACATATTCATTCAAGGGAGGCGAGAAATTTCTCAAAACCAAGCACCCTAAGGAGTTGGCGGAGGTTTTAGAGGCAATCAAGAATCTTGACGCTACTACTTGCCTTACCAAAGAGAGTGCAGAAAAAACAATGAAGGGGGCTTTACTTTTCTCGCCTCGCGATATGAACCATCATTTGAAAACTACTTTGCATAAGAAAAATTGGACGGCAAAAGCAAAAGATAAGAAAAAAGAGTATGTTGAGCCACGCCATGCTTTTGGAAAAGGACGTTTCCGTGAGATGGATGGAATGAAAAATAAAGTTGGCTTGGAAATACAATTTGGGAAATATGCGTTTATGGGATATGACATTTTTTCTAAAATGATTATTTTCAAAAATCTTGGCTATATTGAATGTGGTATAGAGGTTGTTCCAGCCAAGGAGTTGGTAAAACAAATGTCTACCGGTGTTTCTTCTTTTGATCAGCTTCTTGTTGATTTTAACAATAGAGGCGAGAGCAATATTGATATTCCTGTTTTCGTAATCGGAATTGGATTAACTGATCAAGAAAAAGAAAAAGCAGTTAAGCTCAAAGAATTTTTTAAAAATGACAGAAAAGGTGCTCTCACTTCATTCAAGTTGCGAAAGTATTACGGATCAAAACCGGGACCCAAATAGATTTTCTCTAGCCTTTTTAAATTCCTCTGGCAATTCCGCTAGTTTTACACTCTCTGTGGGTTGGTAAACAGGAGTTCCCATCATGCGGCGATTGAGTGTGCCGTTTGCGGCGGCTTCTACTCTTTTCTCTGCAATATCTAAATACTCTTTCATAATATCTGAACCGTAACCTTTGCGATTATGGATAACCGCCGCGCAAATGGCACTCCCCACACCTAGATATGGATCCAGCACAGTGTCGCCGGGGTTTGTCATAGATAAAACAAGTCGCTCAATAAGCTCAATCGGAAACTGGCAAGGGTGGTCTGTTTTTTCCGGATGATTGTTTTTTACATTAGGAATCTCCCAAATATCGGAAGGATTTTTACCGAGTGGATTTCCCGAAAGTGTTCCGTATTTTTCGTTCTTTTTGAAGTTCTTTTTGCCCGGATACTTTTGCGGAACACGAATTGGATCAAGATTGAAAGTGTAGTTATCTGATTTTGTGAACCAGACAATCGTTTCGTGTCGTCCCGAAAATCTTTTTGAGCAATGCAATCCGTGGCCGAAATGCCAAATGATCCGGTTGCGTAATTTCAAACCATACTTCTTTCCGATAGCATAAATAAGGGCGTCAAGTGGAAATACTTCACCATCTTTGCCAATATGATTTCCAACTTGCCAACAAATACTGCCGTCATCAGACAAGATACGAATTGCCTCTTTGATCGTTTCTTCTTGATCTACAAGATAACTATTTAAATCTCTTCGCTTCTCATATTCTTTGCCAATATTGTAAGGAGGTGAAGTTACAACAAGTTTTATAGACTTGTTGGGGAGTTGTCTCATAAGATCAAGACGATCACCCTGAAAAAGAACCACACCAGCATCCTTGGTTGGTTTGTATGCAATTTTAATCTTTTTTTGTCGGAGTAATGATGTTTGTGTTGCGTTCTTTTTTATATCCACATCTAACAGCTTTTTCTTCGTTTCGATTTCTGGATTTTCAGTCCTGATTACATCTAAAACAATTCCTTGAATCGCTACCTGCGTGCCTTTATCAAGGATTATCGGCTCCATATCTTTGTTTGCTGGTTGTAAGCGGATGTGTCCTCGTTCGCGATAGTATTTTTTAAGCGTTGCTTCGTGATTATCAATAAGTGCTACAACCTTTTGTCCGTTCTCTGCCGTTTGCTGTTGCTTTACTAAAATAATATCTCCGTCATTTATATTTTCGTCGATCATGCTGTTTCCCACTACTCGTAACGCATAAACCTCACTGCTCGGTGGGAGTTTAGTTTTCGGTATCGCTATAAATTCGTTTTGTTGGATCGCTTCTATTGGCTCACCGGCAGCAATCATGCCGAGTAAGGGAATTCTTACCATTGGCTCCTTAGACTCAACACTAATGGCGCGAGCTTTATTTTCAGTTTTTTCTAAATAACCACCTTCTTTAAGTTTTGAGATATGAAAATGAACAGTTGAAACAGAAGCGAGCTTGAGTCTCTTTCTAATTTCCTCAAATGAAGGAGAATATCCTTTCTTTTGTGAGTAGCTTCCTACGAAGTCGAGGACTTCTTTTCGACGTTTTGTGAGCATATAGACTTGACTTATTTCCTATACCTAGATTATAATAGAACAAAAGTAGAAAATCAATGTGGAGTTATCCCCAAATTACAAACTAACCAAAAACCTATGCCTAAATTTAGCAGAACCCAAAAGTTTACAAAAGCCAATATCGCCAATGTCCCACAAGACAAAGCGATAATTTACAAGATTAAAAGTAAGGACGGAGAAAATCTTTATACAGGGATTGCCGGTCGCGGTCGGTCGCAAGATCGGCTGATAGAACACAAGGATATTAAGAAAGAGCAGATTCCGGAGGGAACAAGGTTTCAATACGCACAAGTAAAAACGAAAGACCGCGCGCACCAAATTGAGAAATCAATTATCAAAAAGGAACAGCCCGAACATAACGAACAACATAAATAATATGAGTTACACACCCAAGACAAAAGTATTTATCAGTTTTGACTTTGATCACGACGAGGATTTGAAAAATCTTTTTGTCGGTCAAGCAAGCATTATTGGGTGATTGGAAAGCAAAAGCTCTGCAAATTGCGACATCCGAATTCAAAAACAAATGAGTCGAAGTTTTGGCAAATCCTTTCCCAAAAAAATAGTTTTACCAAAACTTCGTCCGCATTGTTCCGCCACCTGCCTGAATACTTGGAAGGCAGAACCCCAAAAAGAAAAATGTCCTTTCCATTTTTAGAAAAAATTGGTCGCGCGCAAATTCAAAAAGCAAGGAACTTTTTTCTTTTTTTATTCATACCTCAATGCCTCAATAGGGCTTTTTTGGGATGCTTTTTGGGCAGGATACAGTCCAAAAAGAAGTCCTATGAACGATGAAACGCCGATACCAAGAAGCGCGGCATTGAGTGGGAACGTAAACTCCCATGAGATGTTCAACATTTTTGATAAGACGAGCGATGTGGCAAAGGAGAGAAGAGCGCCGCCAAGAACTCCGAGTATGCCGCCAATACCCGTCAGAAGCATTGCTTCAAGGAGGAACTGCCCCATGATGTTCCCATCTGTTGCACCTACGGCTTTTCTCAAGCCAATCTCCCGCGTGCGCTCGGTAACAGAGACGAGCATAATGTTCATGATACCAATGCCGCCGACTACAAGCGATATCGCGGCTATAGACGAGAGGAGTGCGGTCATGATGCCGGTAATGAGGCCGATGCGGTCTACAAGGTCTTTTTGAGTGTGGATGTGGAAATCGTCTTTGTCCGTATTCGTTATACCGTGGATTTCTCGCAAGGTAAGGCTGATGTCGTATACGGTGCGATCCACAAGGGACTCGTTTTCCGCTCGTACGATGATTTCGTTAAAATAGCTTTTGCCGGTTAAATACGTTTCCGCCGAGGTATAGGGGATTGCCACTAAATCGTCTACATTGAAAAAGAGCATGTTGCCTTTTTGCGGCAGTATGCCGACTACTCTAAAAAGCGTGCCTTTTATTTTAACCTTTTCTTCCAACGCAGTCGCCGATCCGAAGAGTTCTTCTTTCACGTTTGTTCCAATCACGGCAACATTTGCCCTGTTTTGCACTTCGTCTTCGGTAAAAAAACGCCCGTCTATAGGATTCAAGCTCATGACTTCCGCAAACTGCTCGGTTGTTCCAAATGTAGTCGGCTGAAATGTTTCGCCTTTGTATGAAATTGATCCCGGAACAATCTGCCAAGGTGTTACGTCTATGGCTGTTGGCACGTTTGCTTTACTTCGTAGCGCTTTGACCTCGGGCTCTTTCAGAGAATCAATGAAGAACATGGAAAACTGCGACGGACCTTTTGCCTCCTGTCCCGGCACAACAACGAGCATATTTGAGCCTATGCCTTGCACCTGGCTTAAAATGAGCTTGTTCGCGCCCGAGCCGACTGCCATAACCAGCATAATCGCCGTAATACCGATGACAATGCCAAGAATGGTGAGAATGGAGCGGAATTTATTTGCGCGAAGGCCGGTTGCGGCTATTTTCAATGTGATAAGTGGAGACATAAAAGATTGTCATTGTTGTGTATCAGCCACAATAAGACCGTCTGAAATCGTGAGTACTCTATGGGCATAGCGGGCG
>Ga0209211_10013013_pt1 | contig 10376 bp, 6 predicted proteins | sample RifGroA2_FD_183992 | JGI IMG/M metagenome (GOLD analysis project Ga0209211, IMG submission 183992) | Groundwater microbial communities from Rifle, Colorado, USA - Groundwater A2 (SPAdes) (version 2) | ecosystem: Environmental > Aquatic > Deep subsurface > Groundwater | place: Rifle, Colorado...
CCTTCCGTGGGTTTCGAGTTGCAAGCTGGATATCTGGGTTTCTCAGAACATATCATGGATTCAGACCGGAAAGAGAAGGTGCTCCCACAGTAAGATTATTCTGGGGGATGATGATTTTATTTTTACCTTTAGCTTATATATTGAGTCTGAGCTTCTGGGCCGATCCAATCATTAAAAATTCAACAATAAAAAGAATCGGAAAAACAACTAATCAGCTATAAAACTCAAAAATCATGAAAGCGATTACAAGCACACAAAAGGGAAATGCTGCCGGGAGTTTACCCGGATACAATTTATTCCGGTTTTTACTTATCGTTTGCCTGTCTGTTCTCTCCATTACAGACATATCGGCAGATGTACAGGATGAAGATGAGTGGCGACAGTTATTCAATGGAAAAGACCTGACAGGATGGGAACATGCCGGCCCGGGTGTGGTTTTTAAGATGCAAAAGACTAACAGCAATTCCGGCGTTTTCATCAGGGTACCGGTTGAACCACGCGAAGAATGGATGCCAATACACTATGGTTACGAAGTTCAGATTGATAATATGCCTGAGCTCTCCGATGAAGATGAATATCATTATACCGGAACTGTTTATTCGCTCTCTAAGCCATTGGCAAAAACCGGTAAACCGGGACCTGAATGGAATACTATGGAAATAACCATTGACGGACCAAGGACAATTGTTTATCTGAATGGGGTGAAAGTAACCGATTACAATGAAGGTGATCCTGTACCGGAACGCAAATATGATTTTGAACCGATCCATGGCCCTCGACCAGATTCGGGTTATATCGGTGTCCAGAATCATGGTGAAACGGATGTTGTTTATTTTAAGGAGATCGCAGTCAAACAACTTAAGAAAAATCAAAAATAACAAATATGGATTGTTATTAACTTTTTAACCCATTCAAAATGAGTACCAAAAGCCATAAGTCAAAAAATTCCGGTGATATCTCAAGACGGAATTTTGTGAAAAGATCAGAAGGAAAGATCCGGTTTATGGTGAAATGGAAGGATTTAATTTCCCGGGCAGATATATAAGCTATAAATGGGACGGTGAAAATATGAGAATAACAAACTTCGAACAGGCTAACCAGTTTGTTAAGAGGGAGTACAGAAAAGGCTGGGGTGAACTTAAACTCTAAGATACAACATATTACTAACCCCAGACTTCAGTCTGGGAATACCTGTGAAGATACCTATGAAAACAATAATCTGTAATAACTATTCTCTACTCTCAGTAAGAACTGCAGAAATGATTTCTTCGATAGTCTCGGATAAACCAGATGCAATGCTTTGTTTCCCGGCAGGAGAAACATCCGTGGGTACATTTAAACATCTGACAGAACTCAACAGAGCAGGGAAGATCAGTTTTAAAAGATGCAGGATTGTCGGATTGGATGAATGGGCAAATATAGGGGAGATGAGAACTGAAAATTGTTTTTCGTTCCTGAAAAAACATCTTTTCGACCATATTGACTACTCCCCTGAGAACCTGTGTTTCTTTGACGGCGAATCTGCTGATCTGGAAAAAGAGTGTATAAAAACTGACAATTTCATAAAGGAAAACGGCCCAATTGATATGATGCTTCTCGGTGCAGGAATGAACGGACACCTTGGCCTTAATGAGCCGGGAACATCCTTTGATCTGTACTCTCATATTGTTAATCTTGACAAAACTACGAAGAAAGTAGGACAGAAATATTTCTCAGGCAAAGTGAAACTTACATCAGGTATTACCCTGGGATTGAAGTATGTTATGGAAGCTAAAACGGTGATTTTGCAATTGAATGGTGAAAAAAAAGCTGATGTAGCCAGATTATTGATAAATAGCGATATAACACCTGCATTTCCTGCTTCAATAGTTAAATCTCACAAAAATTCTTTTTTTCTTCTTGATAAAGCAGCAGCGAAGTATCTTCAATAGAGTTGATATGGATAAAAGAATCATAGAATCTATCCCGATAATTATTAATCAACTTCAGCAAAAGAGAATTTCCAATATAAAAGCTTTTCTTGGATTCGACGCCTGTATAGATAATATTGTGCGGGTTGTCAGGGATAAAAATGGAAATACCGATACCGGGTTCTATACAAGTTCCCGCCAGTTCGGAGAGTTCCTGATCAGCCGGGAAAATAAAAGCTGTGGCGTGGAACTGCAGACTAAATTATCAAAAATCGGCGGGAATATGGTCATTACAGTGAATGCTCTGGGAAATCTTGATTTCAAAGTAGACTGCGTGGGCACATTTGGATTTCCGGATATTTCACCTCTCTGATGATATTTTGCCTTCAGTCAAACAAACTGGAACACATCCGTACTTTTCACAGACTTTTCCGATTGTTCGCGCAGGTCGAAAAGTGAAATCCGTTCTGCCATAGGGCTACTGTCCCTGTTCAGACACTTTTTTAAAGTTATTATCAGTCTGAACCAGAATGAAGCCGATCTGATTGGCACGGCAATGGATCTCCACACTTCTTCATCTGATAAAGACTTTATTGAATCGCTGTACTATTCAATAAACGCTGATGTATTAATCATTCACCGTGCAAATGATGCTCTGGGTTATGACGGTGTCACTTTTGATAAGTGTAATACTTTCTTCTGCAAAGAACCAATCATACTGACAGGTGGCGGTGACAATTTCAATGCAGGTTTTTGCTTCGCCCTGTTTCATGATTTTGATCTCTTTCAATCTTTATTGGTTGCAAATGCTGTATCAGGTTATTATGTTAAAACCGGAATCAGCCCATCCGGGGATCAGTTGAAAATATTCTTAAAAAGCTGTTGATTTAAATATTTGAAGGCCGTTATTATTCAGCCCTGCAATAAGATAGTGTTGCCCCTTTATCTCAATCATCAGTAACTTTCTTCCATCACCTCTGATTTTGAGCCCGCTTTCAGCAGGCATCAGTGTTTTAAAGTTACCATTTTTATCTCCTGTCAGGCACCATCCGAAACTGGCATCATACCTCCCATAAGTTGGTCTGACAGGATAATTGTTTCCGATAAGAACCAGGTCTTTTATTCCATCTTTATTTAAGTCCTGAACCATAATATCCCGGACCGGCGCAAATTGGGCTTCGATGGGAAGTTTACTAATTTCAAAAGTCCCGTCACCGTTATTCAGAAAAAGGCAACTTTCAAACAATACTGCTTCTTTTTTGATTGAATGGCTTAGTAAATCCTCTCCAAAGATTTCATTTATTGGTTTACCTGCAAAATCCGAATAGCTGGGAAAGAGTTTTCCTAATCCGCTTATCTGGCTTGCCAGCTCATCGAAAGATGCCACAGGATAACTTATACCATCCCGGTAAGAACAGATTATCTGATCCTGTGATCCATTGTTATCAAAATCGCTCAGGTACATTTGGACAGGCTTATCATGCGACGCCTTAAGAATTGAGTTCATTCCCAGATTGCCTCCGATTAAATCCATATCTCCATCCCTATCAATATCTACAGCATTTATGCAATACCACCAACCTGAAGTCATCGCCATACCTGCATTATCGGTAACATCCACAAAAAAACCAATATCATTTCTGAATACACATATCTTCATCCATTCACCGGTAACTATCAGGTCCGGGTCATTATCATTATCATAATCAGTCCATACTGCATCAGTTACCATACCTGCATCTTTCAAACCGTTCATCCTTTTATCTGTTGCATCGCTGAATTTACCTGTCCCGTCATTCTCAAGAAGGAACAGATCAGGTGCCCACCCATAAGCTCCGGGCACAGATCTTGAACCTACAAAAAGATCAAGGTCACCATCATTGTCAAAATCGGCCGGACGGACACATGAGCCATTAAAAGCCATATACGGTAATGATCCTTTTCCGAACCTTATGAATTCACCATTACCAGGATTCTTAAGCAACAGGTCAGCCAGGAAAAGATCTCCGATCGGATACTCATTGCCTCCGCGAACTATATAGAGATCGAGATCACCATCTTTATCAGCATCAAAAAAGACTGCGTCAACATCTTCAGAGAACCGTTCCTTTTCAAGAACCGGTATTATTAAATCTCTGAAGGTTCCATCAGAGTTTTGTAAAAGTAACTTGGCAGACTGGCCTTTTGCTCCGCCAATAAACAGATCTTCAAATCCGTCTCCATTTACATCTCCGCTGGTCAGGGCAGGCCCCTCAGCCGACAGACTATACGGGATAAGTTTCTCGCGGTTGAAATCAATATAGGAATCTTCATCGTGTTTGAAATCCAGTCCGGGAATACTTACCCTTGAGAACAGATTCCGGCTTTTTTCAACCTGATCATTAATATTTTGATATTTCCCGGCATTTCTATATTCAAAAGTTATAAACGTATCAACCGGTAAATTTTTTAGCTTTTGTTCTGAACTGTCGGTCCAGCGTATTATCATTGAATCGATCACTTCTGTCTGCCCCAGACCAAAATGCAACACATCACTAACAGATGATAAAAATCCCCTGGTCGAAAATTGCTCAGCAACCTGTTTCTGATCATTGCAGAATATTGTTACACGAGTTCCGGTACCCCTCTTATTAAATCCTTCCCCTTTTAATTTTACGGCCAAATAATGGTTATTCAGATTCGATTCAGCGTTGTTCCTGTAAATATATGCGCGGTCATTGATGTTATTAACTATAAGATCCAGATCGCCGTCATTATCGAGATCCGCGTAAGCTGATCCATTGGAAAAAGAAAGTTGATCTGATCCCCAGTTAATGTTCTCATTAGAGAATGTAAGATCCCTGTTGTTTCTGTAGAAATAGTTTACATTAGGATAGAGGGGCATCTTTTCATATAATTCCTTATCTGAAACACCACTGTTATCTTTAACAGGAAAAAACCTTTTTCCGCCGGTAAGAAATTTCACATAATCAAGATCATTGGCTCTTCGGTAAATTCCGCTTGTGATAAAAAGATCTTTCCATCCGTCATTATCAAGATCGCATAATAATGGTGACCAGCTCCAGTCTGTTGAATAAATGCCTGAGAGCAATCCTATTTCACTAAACAATCCTCCTCCCAGGTTAAGCTGAAGTGTATTGCGTACATATTGATAATAATAACCGAATTCCTTCCTGATTACAGATAGTTCATAGTCATCTTCTCCTCCTGATTGTTTCCGGATATTTTCCTTATCCGGCAGCATATCCAGCACAATTACATCCAGTAGACCATCATTGTTAATATCACCTGCATCATTCCCCATTGATGATCTGCTGGTATGTCCCATATACTCGGTTAATCTTTCTGAAAACGTACCATTTCTGTTGTTTATATACAGATAATCGTTTTCGTGAAAATCATTTGAAATGTAGATATCCGGAAAAACATCGTTATTTATATCACATATGTTTACTCCAAGACCATAGCCAATCTGACTGCTTAATATACCTGCCTCCTCTGTGACATCAGTAAAAATAATCCTCCCGTCTGATATATCATTTCTGTATAGCCTGTCACCTGCCAGCGAATCCTTTTGATAACGCAGCGAAACATCTCCATAGCTTCTTGAGGTATGCACCGAATGATTCAGGAGGTACATGTCAAGATCCCCGTCAACATCATAGTCAAAAAAAGCGGTCTGGGTTGAAAAGCCCTGAAAATCGAGACCGTATTCAAGTGATTCTTCCTTAAATGTAAGGTTACCCTGGTTGATAAATAATTGATTCCTTCCGCTAAAACTTTTATAATTCCCTACCTGGCAAACATAGATATCAAGGAAACCGTCACCATTCACGTCTGCCATTGTTACTCCGGTTTTCCAGTTTCCCCGGCCTGCTACACCGGCTGCATCGGTAATATCTTCAAACACGAGATTACCTTTGTTGAGATATAATTTATTTGATTCCTGATTAGATGTAAAATATAAATCCGTCAAACCATCATTATTAATGTCCCCTGCAGCAACACCGGCGCCATTATTGAAATAGAGATACTCAATAATGTTAAACTCTTCGTTTTCAGTTAATTGGTTTTTAAAATCAACATTTGTTACAGAAGTCGGCATTAATGTGAACAAGTTATCCCATTTTCTAGTCTCCGGTTTGCAGGAAAATGCAAACAAAAGCACAAATATTATTTTGGCAGAATTCTTCATTGTAATACCTTACCTGTGAATTACTCTGAGAATCTGCACGGGACCGTTGCTGCGTGCAACCAGAAGTATTCTGGAAGTTCCTGTATTAATTTCCAGAATATCCCTTATCTCGCCATCAAGATGAAAACCTGCAATTCCTGAAGGGACAAAAGCAAATCCCCCTTTACCGTTACCTGCTAGAAATGCACCATAGCTGGCATCGTAACGTCCGACCTCCGGTTTTACATTAAATAAATTACCTCCCAGAAGGATATCGGTAAATCCATCTCCATTATAATCTCCGGTTTCGGCTGCATAAACCGGGGAAAACTGAACTTCGGCAGGCAGGGATTTCGTGGTGAACTCTCCCGAACCATTATTAAGAAACAAGGAGGTTTCAAGAAGATATGCATTTAGTTGAACCGAGTTCTTTAGCTGATCAGGTGCAAAAATATCCTGAATCTGCTGGTCTTTGTAAATTTCATATTTAGGATATCTTCTTTCGAGGGAAGGAATTTGTTTTGTCAGGTCATGCTTAAGAACCAGAGGATAGGATTTATCTCCATCATAGAGACAAATTAGCTGATCAATGTTCCCATTCAGATCAAAATCATTTACATACATGGTAACCGGCTTTTCGGATGTTGCCTTAAATCTTGAGTTTAACCCATGATTCCCTGCAACCAAATCTATATCCCCATCTGAATCAAAGTCGCCTGAAGCCAGACAATTCCACCATCCTTCGGTCTTAACTGAACCGAATGCATTTTTTTTCAAACTGAACCTTCCGTTTTCATTAGTAAATGCCGTTATTGGCATCCAGTCTCCGGTAACTATTATGTCTTTATCTCCATCCATGTCGATATCTTCCCATATCATATCACGGATCATTCCTATTTTCTTTAATTCCGGAGCAATTGTGGAAGTAACGTCTGAAAAATTCCCTTTGCCGTCATTTTCAAGAATATAACCATTTACAGGAACTCCATATGCAAAGGTTTTAAGTCTTATTCCAATAAACAACTCCATCACACCGTCGTTATCAAAATCTTCAGGCCTGACACAGGAAGTGCTCTCATATTTTCCGGCAGGTAAAATCTGTGATGATTTTACAAAATGTCCATGGCCATTATTTATATATAAACGATCCGAAAGGGCAGATGAGCTTTCAGGAAATTCATTACTTCCGCTTGCAACATACAAATCCGTATCTCCATCCCCATCGGCATCAAACATGGCACAGCCTGTATCCTCAGAAATTCTATCTTCCTCAAACACCTGCATACCGGCCTTTTCAAATTTACCGCTCTTCGCTTGTATCATCAATCCTCCAGGCTCACCTTTGGCCCCTCCAATGAAAAAATCTTCCAGTCCGTCACCGTTAATATCTCCTTTGCACATTTTCGGACCTTCAGTCGATATCATATGATAAAGTAATGAATGTTGTTCGAAATCATTGAAATCATCCTCCTTATGGACGAAGTTTACAATTTTATCTCTGCTGATGTCCTTAAAATAGAGGTTTTTTGTGGCTGATGAATCAATATTCTTAAATGACATTTTTAGTGCATCTTTCTGGTACAGAGTTAAAATCTGATCTGCTTTGATCTCCTTAAGGATTGTTATCCGGTCGTCCGGCCATTCAACTATAAGTGAATCGACCATAGTTAAAGGCCCCAGTCCCAGGTTGGGGCGTGAATCGCTTGTTGAAAGATAGCCTCTCATTGGCATCTGCTCAAGGTAAATCATTTTCCCCTTATGCCTGACTGTCAGTTTAGCGCCTATTGCAGAAGTATTTCCAGGTTCTCCCTTCAGAATTACTTTCAGAAAATGATTTCCTGCTAACTGTTTATTGGTTTCATTGCGGTAGACATGCATTGGCATATTTACATTGTTAACTACAATATCAAGATCCCCATCATTATCCAAATCTCCATATGCTGATCCGTTTGAAAAACCCGGAGTACCCAATCCCCAAAGGCCGGCAACATTCTGAAAATTATAGTTATCCATGTTTTTAAAAGCATAGCTCGGAATTTTAACCGAGGGGATCGCATCTATCAGTGTTTTATAGTCCACCTTATTTCCAGAAACTATTGACATCACCATATCCCGGTTAGAAAAATACTGGATATAATCCTGATCGGTAAGATCCTTATAGATGCCGTTAGCAACAAAAATATCTTTTAGTCCATCATTATCCATATCCATTATCAAAGCTCCCCACGACCAGTCAGTTGCATTTACTCCGGCTAATCGCCCGATCTCACTGAAAGTGCCATCAGTGTTATTCAGTTGCAGCATATTTCTTGTAAACTGATGATGATAACCACTTTCTACACCCGATTTATAGCTTTCCCAGTTATCAAACGTGGTTTTTGTTTTTAACCGGTCGTTATGCTCGGGAACCATGTCAGTAGCAAATACCTCAGGATAGTGATCATTGTTTAAGTCAGCCAGATCTGCTCCCATTGATGCAGCAGATATCGATCTCATCATATCTGTAAGTTTTTCTTTAAATGTCCCGTCGCGGTTATTAATATAAATGTAATCCCGTTCAAAAAAATCATTGGATACATATATATCCATCCAGCCGTCCTGGTCAATATCACCGGCAGAAACTCCAAGTCCAAATCCGATTACACTTCCATAAATACCTGCCTTTTCACTGACATCAATAAATTTGTTATTTTCATTTCTGAAAAGTTTATCGCCTCCTAGTGTATCCCTCATAAAACGTTGATTGTCTCTAATATTGAAACTGCCGATTGCTCTTGAAGAGTTATTTAGCAGATACATATCGAGGTCGCCATCCTCATCATAATCAAAGAAAATTCCATGAGTTGAATAACCCGGGTCATCAAGGCCATATTCATGTGCCTGTTCACTGAATGTAAGGTCGCTGTTATTGATGTATAATTCGTTTCGTCTGTCGTCTCCTTCAAGATTTCCGGAGTTGCAGATGTATATATCTGTCCATCCGTCCCCGTTAACATCGGCAAAGCTCACACCCGTTGACCAGTTACCTTTCCCTTCAATCCCTGCAGTTTTGGAAATGTCTTCAAAATTAAAATTCCCCTTGTTCAGGTATAATACATTGGAGCCCATATTTGAAGTCATGAATATATCAATCAGGTCATCATTGTTCACATCCCCCAGGGCTACACCGCCTCCATTGTAAAAATTACGGTAGGTGTAGATATTGAACTTAATTTTAAGTTGCGTATCATAATCAAGGTGGTTTATAAATTCAGCTTTCGTAACTGAGGCCGGCATGAGAGTAAACAGTTTATTTCCGGACTTCCTGTTGTGGCTTCCACATCCGGTTATTATCAAAAAGATCAGGAAGCCTGAAATAATGATTATGGTTTCCTTTAATAGTACTTTTCTGAACATCCTGCTATTTAATCATTTATAACATTTTTGGGAACATCCCCGTAAGTGGTAGTATCATTAGTCTCTTTCATTACCGACATGTCTGTAAAAACGGCCCAGACAGTCATCTCATCTACTTTGAAAATTGTTATTTGCCGGTTCCCATTCAGCTTTATATATGCTGATCCCTTTTGGGGATGATTCACTTTAATAAAACGATCTCCGAATTCTCTTTCAACCCAGTGTAAAACATCAATCTGCAAGCTGTCAGAAGATAATGTTTTGTTCCATGGTGCCCATCCGGAATAGATAAATTTTACAGGCATTTCAGCAATTTTTTCTTCAACAAATGCAGGATAAAAATTCATCGTACCCGGATGTTTCAATTCATCTTTAATACGATATTCAACAGATTTATTGTCGGGACCTTGCTTTATGTATCCCTGCCTGTTCAGGTTCCAGCAATGCATATAAAAATCTTTCTGAGACATTCCAAAATACATTCCCAAAAACAGCGAGTCATACCTTACTCCGGATGCCATCTCCTGCTTAAGTTTTCGCTCATACCTGGCATTTGGTGAACATCCGTTAATAACTGCTCCGATAATAATTAACGGCACTAACCAACGTACTAACCTTCTCTTCATTAGTCAGATTCAATATTTGTAAAATTGTAAATTATCATTATTCCTTGCAACAATAATGATCCGGTTACCTCCTGAATTTAAAAAGTCAAGATCGCGAATCTCTCCCCTTGTAAAAACACCTGAAGCATAAGGAGGTATGGAGTGCCATATTCCGTTATTGTCACCATTTAACAGAAGACCATAACTTGCTCCGTAAATACCCGTCTGAGGTTTTGCCCTGTATTGGTTCCCCCCGAGTAATATGTCACAGGTTCCATCATGATTGAACCT
>Ga0209211_10013017_pt1 | contig 10375 bp, 12 predicted proteins | sample RifGroA2_FD_183992 | JGI IMG/M metagenome (GOLD analysis project Ga0209211, IMG submission 183992) | Groundwater microbial communities from Rifle, Colorado, USA - Groundwater A2 (SPAdes) (version 2) | ecosystem: Environmental > Aquatic > Deep subsurface > Groundwater | place: Rifle, Colorado...
AACTGAAGCCTTGCACGAAATTTCAGTTGAAGGCTTAAATGGAACAATATCTTTTGATGAAAATCGAGAAGCATATGTCCAGCTGACTATTGTTCAAGCAAGAAAAGGAATCATAGAAAAGGCAAGTTAAGCCCAAAAAAACCCAAAGAAAGCCAAGCCCTTAAAGCTGTAAGTTTCAATTCTTTGCAGGTTTAATTTTCAACGTTTGGAACAAATTTTCCATCTTTAATCGTTTTGAGAAAGAACCGGTAATAGACATCTCCGTTCTTGTCGAATTGAATTTGGCCAAAAACCGAATCATAATTTGTCAATTCTTCAAAGTGCTTTTTTATGCATTCTTGATTTTTTTCGCATTTTTCAACAGCAAGAACAACCAGCTTCAGAGCCTCAAAGCCTTCAGCGGCATAAGCATCTGGAACTTTGCCGTATTTGGCTTCAAAATTGTTTGAAAATTTTTGAGCTTTAATCGTTCTTGCCTTGTCAAAAGGGTAAGAATATATCAATCCTTCAGCGGAAGATGCCGAGATTTCAAGCAATTGAGGGTCTTCTGCAGAACGCATGCTCAAAAATTGTACATTAATGCCAAGTTCTTTTGCCTGGTTTAGAATAATTGCATAGTGCTTTGCTGTTCCAACTATGAAGATAGCGTTAGATTGCCTTAATTTTGCCAGAATTGTGCGAAAATCTGAAGCGTCTAGAGAAAAGCCTTCCTCAAAAACTCGTGTTCTAGGGCTTACGGCAGTGAGCTTTTTCTTTAACGCTTCTTTAAAGCCAACACCAAAATCATTGTTGAGGTAAACAATTCCAAGGCTTTCAAAATCCTTGCCTTTCACGAATTCTGCAATTTTTTCCGCTTCAATTTCATTCCTTGAACTCACACGGAATGATATATCATTAGGGGTTGAGTATTTTTCTGCACTTGAAAAAACAGCCATCTGTAGAATTCCATCTTTTGCAGCAAGAGGCTGCACTGCCAGAGATACTTGGCTTGCCCCGGTAATCACAGCGTCAATTTTTTCAGAAGCAATTAATTTGTGGTATGCATCAACACCGCCTTTTGGAGTGTAAAGGCTATCCTCATAATAGACTTTTAGTTCAAGGTTTGAAAACTGATTTTGCAGTTCTTCTTTTGCAAGCTCAATGCCTTTCATTGAAGCCTCGCCATAATATGCCGCAGAACCGCTTAATGGTAGAATTACAGCAATTTTAACTTGCTTTTCTTTCAAAAGCACTGCATTGGCAGTATTATTTTCCAGAGAAAAAACCAAGATGGTTGCAATAACCAATACTGATAAAACTAGAACTGCGATGATTGTTTTCGCTTGAATTATAATCCCAATAGATACTTTATCATAAAGTAGTATTTGATTATAACCCCCCACTAAGGGGTGGGTAAAACAATGCATTTTAAATTGTTTTTGCCGGTTGTAGTTATTAATGGATTCTTCAATCTTGGAAAAAATCGGCTTGACAAGAAGTGAAAGTGCGATTTATATTTCTCTATTGAGATTTGGCACTTTAAAAGCTGGAGAAATTCTAAAGAGAACAGGCATCAACTCTGGCAAGATTTATGAAATCCTTGAAGGTCTTAAAACAAAAGGACTTGCAAGCGAGTCTGTGATAAACAATGTGCGGCATTTCACCGCTGCTCCTCCCCCACAAATTTTGGAAATTATTGAAAAGAAAAAGCTTAGATTTGAAAAGGAAGAACAAGCAATCAACGCAGTCTTGCCTGAACTGGAAAAGTTGAGAAACTCTGGGGTAAAGGAAACAAAAGCCTTGAATTATACCGGCTTTAAAGGGCTTAAAACAGCGGCGGAAGAAGCGCTAGCTTCATTAAATGCTGGCGAGGAAGTGCTTGCAATGGGAATCATTCAAAGGAAGGATAAAAAAATCAATGAGTTTTGGTTGAAGTTTGCCCAAAAAAGAATCAAAAAGAAGATTTTTGGAAGACACATTTTTTCAGAAAAAGGCGAGCATTTTCAAGCACTCAAGAAGATGCGCCTTACTAAAGCAAGGTTTTTGCCAAACTTGACTCCCGCAGCAATTGATGTTTTCGGAAAAGACAAAGTGCTAATAATTAACCATGCGGAACCGCCAACTTGCATTTTAATTTATGACGAGAATGCAGCAACCTCTTTCAAAAACTTTTTTGAACAGTTATGGAAGCTTGCAAAGGCATAATATTATTTCAACTCCACCTTCCCGAAAAAGCCCTTTGGCCTGTAGACTAGTATGGCAAGCAAGAGCAGGGAATAAATTATTTGCCTCGCGGGCCCTACAACACTTGAAGGAAAGCCAATGAAGCGCAAGGGCTCCGGAAGCAAGACTAAAATGATTGTTGCCAACACAGTGCCCTTGAAAGAGGTCATGCCTGCGATGATTACGATTGCAAGCACTGGAATCAGCTGCAAGAGCGTGAAGGATGAAGGGTCGATGAAGGTGATGTAACCAGCGTACAAGCTTCCAGCAATTCCCGCAAAGAATGCAGAGATTCCAAAAGAGTACGCTTTCATTCTAAAGGCATTCTTTCCCAAAACCCTTGCAGCAAGCTCGTCATCGCGGATTGCCTCCAAAACCTTGCCAAAAGGCGAGCTTGCAATCCTGTGAATAACGAAAAAGCTGATTGCAGCTATTGCAAGAGCAAGGAGCAAAAAAGCAAGGTTTTCGGAAAAAACAAAGCCGAAAATTTCAGGCTTTGGAATTCCAGGCAGGCCTAAAGGCCCTCGAGTCAAGTCAGTCCAGTTCAGCAATACTGCATAAACTACAAAAGCAAAACCAAGGCTTGCCAGCGCAAGATAGTCTCCTTTAAGCCTTGCCAGGGGAAGAGAAAGCAAGAAGCCAAAGATTAAGGTCAGAATTCCTGCAGCAAGGATTGCAATCCAGAATGGAAAGCCAGCTAATGAAAGCAAGGCTGAAGTGTAAGCTCCGATTGCAAAAAAGCCAATGTGCCCTAAGTTTAGCAAGCCAGTAAAGCCAATGGTTAATTGCAGTGAAATCGCCAGGATTAGGTAAATGCAGACAAGAATCAGCAAGTGGATTAGGTAGGCTTCAATCATTTCTGCACCTCTTTACGGATTCCCAAAATTCCTTCAGGCTTGAAAAGCAGGAATGCAAACAGCAACGTAAAGGCAATGGCGTCCTTAAAGCCTGAAGGCAGGAACCAGATTCCAAAATTTTCAGCCAGGCCTAAAACAACAGAGCCTAAAATCGCGCCTGGAACGCTGTAAACCCCGCCAACGATTGCTCCAGTAAAGCCTTTGATGATTAGGTTAGTGCCCATGGAAGGTTCAAGGTTTTGTTCCAGGCCAGCAAGCATTCCGGCAACTCCGGCAAGCATTGAGCCAATCACAAAAGCAGCCAGGAACATTTTCTTTGAGGAAATCCCGACAATTTCCGCGACTTCCTTATTGTCAGAGACTGCACGCAAGGCTTTTCCCAAGCTGGTTTTTTTCATGAAGTAAAAAAGCGCAAGGAGCAAGGCAAGGGCAGCAAGGATTATTACAATTTGCAAGGGCGTTATGATAGCGCCTGCAATCTCCAGGCCTTTCTCCACTTTAATGAATCCAATGGTTTTCACGTCAGCCCCGAACAGTAAAAGGATTAGTGATTCGAAAAAAATCAGCAAGCCAAAGCTTGCAACCAAAAGAATCAAAGAGCTTGCTTTTCTCCTGTGCAATGGAGCGTAGGCTATTCTGTTCAAGAACCAGCCAAAGAGTGCAGAAAAAGCCAGGGTTAGAAGGATGGAAACCCAAAAGTTCAAGCCAAGCACAGCGTAAAGGAAGTAGAGGAAATAGGCTGAAACAGCAACTGTAGAGCCGTGAGCAAAGTGGAAAAACCTGCAAGTGGAATAAATGATTGAAAAGCCTGCAGCCACTAAAGCATACAAGGCTCCGGCAATCAAGCCGTTAAGCAATAATTGAATGAAAATATCGGACATTTGATTAGTATAAAACCAAAACAAGTATAAAAAACCATTATTAACCTGTTTTGACTTTCTAATTCTTTGATTGCAGAATGCTGAAGAAGCTTATTCAAGAGTCTGAAAGCCTGAGGCAGCTTTTCAAAAGGAACAAGCATTTCAAGCTCAAGGACTTAAGCAGGCAGTTGATTGAAGAAGCTGCCTTGAGCGATGACAGGCTGAAGGCTTTAATGGCCTTGATAGCTTACTCGCTTTACAAGCTTTCAAGCAAAGGCCACATCACAAAAAACCCTAAGTGGGATTTTGCAAAAAAGGAAATCCTCCAGCACCTGGACAAGGCAGTGCAGGAACTGAAAAGCAAGGATTTCAGGGAGTTTGAAAGCCAGCTGCGCCTTGCTGTTGAAAGCATTTCAAGAATCGACTCTGAAATCAGCAATTACGCGCACTCGACTTTTGAAAAAGCAAGGGCAAAGCTTGCGTCTAACGCTTACGCTCTAGGCTTGAGCCTTGGGCAGGCTGCAGCATTGACCGGAGCTGACAAGAAAGACTTGCTCAACTACATCGGCTTTACTAGAATGCATGACGAGGCAGGGGTTGGCTTGGGGATTAAGGAAAGGCTGAAAAACCTTGAGGAAGTGCTTTCTGCATGAATTCAATAGTTTTTGACTCAAGCAGCATTATCTCAATCTCGGAAAAATGCTTCATCAAGGTCTTGGAAAAGCTTTCGCAAAAAGCAGAACTCGCAATTCCGAAAAAAGTAGAGTTTGAAAGCATCACAAGGCCTTCACACATCAAAGCCTTCGAGCTTAACGCTTTAAGGATTCAGACAGCCTTAAGCCAGGGCTGGATTAAAAGCATCCAGCTAGAGCCAGAATTCCTGCAGCTCTCGCTTAGGGTTAAAGAAACAGCAAACTCTTGCTTTTTCATAAACAACAGGCCTTTTGTCCTAATACAGGACGGAGAGGCTGAAACCTTAGCGCTTTTAAGGCAGTTAGGCGCAAGCACTCTCGTGATTGACGAAAGGAATACTAGAATGCTCATTGAAGACATTCAAGGGCTGCATTCATACCTGCAGGCAAGAATTGCGGGCATCATGAAGAACGAGCAAAAAATTGCTGAATTGAAGAAAATGCTTTCAGGAATCAAGGTATGCCGCTCAAGCGAGCTTATCGCTTGGGCTTTTGAGAAAGGCATTCTTGAAAGCGAGCTGCAAAAAAACAAGGAATCATTAGAGGCTGCATTGTATGCTGTAAAGTATTCAGGCTGCGCTGTTTCAGAAAGGGAAATCAACGATTACCTGGGAAACTTTTGAAAAAAGGGTTTTGCAAAGCATTTTTTGGTAATTTTTGAAAAAAGGTTTTTTGATGCGGATTGAAAAAGCAAGCGAAAAAGACGCTGAACTAATAAGCAGAATGATTTCTTCAGAATTCCCTTACACTGAAGCAAACCCTGAAAACCTGAAAAAAAGGATGCAAAGGCAAAACATAAGGCTCTTCAAGGCAGTGGAGGAAGGAAAGATTGTGGGTTTTATAGAATTGGAATTCTTGGACAACCTTTTCGGAGTCTGGCGCATTAACGGAATTGCTGTTGAAGAAAAGCACAGGAAAAAAGGCTTTGGGAAAAAACTTGCGGAATTTGGAGTGGAGTTTGCGAAAGAACAAAATGCCTTGGAGCTTGTACTTCTTGTAAGCCTTGAAAACAAGGCGGCGAAAAAAATTTACCAAAACCTTGGCTTCAAAAAGAAAGGATTGTGGAAAAGCAAGGTTGGGGGGAAAAAAGCTGAAGAATGGAGTTTGCAGCTGGAAGACAAAAGGATTGCCTGAGCCTGGCAATCGACGAAGTTTGAGAAACTAATAAAAACCTGACAAGACCGAATTCTGGAATGAGAGTATACCTGGACTCTAATGTTTTCATTTCAGCATTTAAGCAGGAAATAGGGAGAGGCGTCCGACCGCTTTTTCTGGAAGCAGAAGAATTTTTTGAAAGAGCCAAAACCAAAAATGCAACTCTTGTATTATCGGAACTATTTTTTGAAGAAGTTGAAAGACATTGTTTTATTAGCAAAGAAGAGACAATAGCGCGTTTAAAGAAAACGGGCTTGAAAATAGAGCTTGCTTTCATCCAAGGCAACATTGGGCTGAAATTTTTTCTAAAGAAAACACACTGGTCGGACGCTGTTCACGCTGCTGTTGCAGTCAAATGCAAGTGCGATGCCATTGTAACTTTCAATATTAAAGATTTTGAAAAAATAGCTGATTTAGTGAGAGCTATTGAACCAAGGGAATTTACCTAATATTGTGCTTTTTAACAAACTCTCTTGCTATGGCTTTCCTTTCTGCCTTCGTAGGCATTTTGCCATCATAGCCCCTGCTTTTTGCAAGCTTCCGAAGTTCTTCAAAACCTTCATGGATTTCCCTAAAGCTTTCCCTGGCCATTGAAACTTCAAAAAGGTTTTTCCTGATTGCATCCTTCAAAAACTCGCTTCTTGAGGAGTAAAGCCCTGAAGCCTGGATTGCCCTGTCAATTGTTTTAGCCAAAGAATCCTCAACCTGAACTGAAAGCATTTTCGCCATAAAACCGTTAATAACAGGTTAATAATGGGTTATTAAGGCTTTCTTTCGGGTTTTGGCTATTAATACTCGAAAGCAATGTAAACTACTTCTTTCGCTGCTTTTCCGCACACTAGGCAGTTGGAGAAAGGCTTTTCTTTCAGGTCAACGCGAGTGCCTCGAACTTTAGCGCCCAAATTCTTCTCAATGGCCTCAGCGCATTTTGCAGACTCCAAGCCTGTAGAGCAAAAGCTTGCACGGACTATTTTTTTCTCGCCTAAAAGTTTTTTCGCTTCGTCAACTGTTTTTGCGTCAAGAATTATGTTCTTGAACTTCTTATCGGCTGTTTCGCGAAGGTTTTTTGTGATTTCCTTTCCCTTTTTTTCAACAAACTCCAGAAGAGATTTTTCCTTTACCTTTTCTTTTTTTTCCAAATCGCGCCTGAAAACCAAAAGCTCTTTTGCCTTCAGCTCTTTAGGTCCTATCTCTATACGCAATGGAACGCCTTTCATCTCCCAAAAATAGAATTTTTCTCCGGGCCTTTTTTCAGAACCGTCGATTTCAACCCTGTAATTTAATTCCAAAAGCCTTTCCTTCAATTCCAGGGCTTTTTTCAAAACCTTGCTTTCTTTTTCAAAATTTATTGGAACTATCACTACCTGAAGCGGGGAAATTTCGAAAGGAAACCTCAAGCCTTTATTGTCTCCGTGAGTTATTATGCAGGCAGCGAAAATCCTGTCAAAGGCAGGGCCGTAACAGGTAAGATAAGCAAACTGCTCTTTGGAGTTCTCGTCAACAAACTTTACATTGAAAGGCTTGCTGAAGTTCTGGCCCAAACAATGCGTTGAAGGCAATTGAAGCATGCGGCCGTCAGGCATTAGAGCGTCAGCAGCATAGGTGTTCACTGCTCCCGCAAACTTGTCCCATTGGGGCCTTTGGAAGAAAATGTGCGGAATCCCAAAAGCATCATGAAGGAGTTCTTGGGTTGTTTCCATGTCTTCATGCACTTGCTTCATTGAATCCTCCAAGCTTTTGAAAGCGCAATGGCCTTCAATCCAGTGGATTTCGCGAATGCGCAAAAAAGGCCTTGTGGCTCTTGTTTCATAACGGAAGACATTTGCCCTCTGGTAGGTTTTGAAAGGAAGGTCTTTATAGCTGCGAATCCACAAGGAAAACATCTGATAGAAAGCGGTTTCTGAAGTCGGCCTTAAGGCAAACTTTTCCTCAAGCTTTGAGCCATCTCCAGTCTCAGTAACCCAGAAAACTTCCGGAGCAAAGCCTTCAACGTGCTCTTTTTCCAGGTGAAAGTTTTTTTCAGGAATCATTACAGGAAACCAGTAAGGCTTGTGTCCTTTTCTCTGCAACGCTTTTTCAAAAAGCCTTGCCATTTCCTCCATGCACAATACAGACCATGGCTGGTAGACGAGAAAGCCCTTTATATTATAGCGCAAGTCCGCAAGTTCTGCGGTTTTCAAAATTTCTGAAAACCAGTTGCTGAAATCTTTTTCCTTGTCAATATTGAAGGTTGTTTTCTCCTCTAAAGCCTGGTTTTTTTCCTGCTTTTCAGCCATGAAATCCAAAAACTAAAGGCAAGAATTGGTTTTAAAACAAGCGGTTTGGAGCAGAGTTTTATAAACGAAAACCAAGTGTAATAATAGCATGCATTTTGAAATTCTCGCAGGGTATTTTGAGAAAATAGAAGCTGCAAGCTCAAGGCTTGAAATGACAGCACTGCTTGCGGAACTTTTTGAAAAAATTCCCGCCAAAGAAATCGACAAGGCCATTTACTTGTGCCAGGGAAGGCTTGCGCCATTGTTTGAGGCTTTAGAGATCGGAATGGGGGAAAAATTCGTGATGGAAGCCATTGCCCGAACATCAGGCTTTGAAAGAAAAGAGGTTGAAAAAAAATTCAAAGAAGTCGGGGATTTGGGCTTGGTGGCGCAAGAGTTTGCCTCCAAAAAAAGGCAAAAAGCCTTGTTCAAGGAAGACCTGACTTTAGAGAAAGTTTTTGCAAACTTGAAAAAGATTGCAACAGCTTCAGGCATTGGAAGCCAGGACTTGAAAATAAAGCTTCTTGCGGAATTGCTGAATTCAGCAAAGCCTTTAGAAGCAAAATTCATTACAAGAGTTCCGATAGGCAACTTAAGGCTTGGGGTTGGAGATCCGACAATAATGGACGCTTTTGCAAAAATTCTGGCCTTTGAGTTTGCGAAAGAAAACAAGAAAGAGACGGAAAAGATCGAGAAAGAGCTGAAGGAAAAAAACCCTGAAAAACGAAAGGAAGAGCTTGAAAGGAAGACAAGGCAGAAAATCAGGGAAAAAATAGAGGAAAAATACAACATCCACTCAGACCTGGGAAGCATTGCGCAACTGCTCAAAGAGCACGGACTGAAAGGAATGGAAAAAATTGAAATCACTCCAGGAATTCCAATCAGGCCGACCCTTGCGGAAAGGCTTGCGAGCGCTGAAGAGATAATCAAAAAATTAGGAAAATGCGCTGTTGAAAGCAAGTATGATGGATTTAGGCTAGGCGTGCACAAAAAAAATGGCCAGGTCTGGATTTTCAGCAGGCATTCTGAAAACATGACCGAAATGTTCCCGGACATCGTGGAGGCAGTGAAAAAGCAGATAAAGGCAAAGGAAGCGATTTTTGAAGGCGAAGCCTTGGCATTCAATGAAGAGGCTGAAGAATTCTATCCCTTCCAGGTGACAATACAGAGAAAGAGAAAGTATGAAGTGAAAGAAAAAACTGAAGAGTTTCCGTTAAGGCTTTTCTGCTTTGACCTCTTGTTTTTGAACGGGAAAAGCCTGATGAACCTTGCATTCAAGGAAAGGAGGAAAAAGCTTGAGGAGATTATAGAAAAAGGGAAAGTGGTTGAACTTACAAAAAGCATTATTACAGACTCGCCTAAAGAACTGGAAAGGTTTTTTGAAAAAAGCATTAGTTCAGGCCTGGAAGGAATTATTGCGAAGGATTTGGAGGCAAAATACATCGCGGGTGCGAGAAAGTTTGCATGGATAAAACTAAAGCGCTCCTACAAGGGAGAGCTGCAGGATTCAATAGACTGCGCGATTTTAGGGTATTTCGAAGGCAAAGGACAAAGAGCAGAATTCGGGCTTGGAGCATTGCTTGTTGGGGTTTTCAACCCAAAAAAAGACACGTTTGAGACAATCGCAAAAATCGGGACTGGAATGAGCGAGGAAAGAATGAAAGAGCTTGAAAAAATGCTGAGCAAGATAAAGCAGAAGAAAAAGCCAGTAATGGTTTCAAGCAATCTAGAGCCAGACTATTGGGTAATGCCTGAATTCGTGATTGAGGTAAGAGCTGACGAGATAACAAAAAGTCCTATTCATACTTGCAACTGGAACGGAAGCGAAGGCCTTGCGTTAAGGTTTCCAAGGCTTATCAGCATGAGAAGAGACAAGAAGGCTGAAGAATGCACCCACTCTAGCGAAGTGAAAAGAATGTTTGAAAACCAGAAAAAACAAAGCACCGAAAGCTTTGGAAAGGAAGGAAACGCATGAGCAGGGCTGGAAAGGTTTTGGGATTTACTGAAAAAGTGCTGATTTTCCTTACCGCATTTGTTGCCGTAATACTATTCAACGCTTTCATAGCGCCCGAAATAAGCATTAACGCTTCATTCTGGTTCAAGAGCGGGGATTATGTTTCGCTGATTATTGTAATAGCCGAGACTTTCGTTGTTGGAACAATACTCCGTAGTTTAGTGGTCTGGACCTTCAAAATGCAGTTTGAGAGAAAGTGAGAAAATGCCTGGAATTGTTTTCAAAGTGCTTGTTGCTGCAATAATTCTGGCAGCATTGATTGCAATATTCTACCAAAGCTTTGCATACCTGTTCTATCCAGTGAAGGACCTGCAGGCGGAAATAGAGAAGGGGTTTGAGC
>Ga0209211_10013019_pt1 | contig 10373 bp, 9 predicted proteins | sample RifGroA2_FD_183992 | JGI IMG/M metagenome (GOLD analysis project Ga0209211, IMG submission 183992) | Groundwater microbial communities from Rifle, Colorado, USA - Groundwater A2 (SPAdes) (version 2) | ecosystem: Environmental > Aquatic > Deep subsurface > Groundwater | place: Rifle, Colorado...
TGGTTATTTTGGGATATGAGTTGAGTAATAATGAAGTGAATGATGAAGTAATAAAAGCCGCTGTGGTGATGGAGATTTTTCATTTGGGTCTTTTGATACAAGACGATTTTATGGATAGGGATATGGTGAGGCGAGGAGTGCCTACAATGATCGCCAGATATGAGAATAAGCATGTGGGGAATTTTATCTCGATGCTTGCGGGGGACTATACCTTTGGGTGGGGAATAGAAATTTTGAGTAGTCTCAGGCTGGAGACTAGGAGAGTGAATGAGGCATTGGGTGTATGGGGAAAATACTTTACCCGTGTAGGATACGGACAGACTCTTGACGGACTAGATATAGCTGACGATGAGACAATTCTAAAGATTTTGAGTATCAAGTCTGGGGAGTATAGCTGTGTATTACCACTACTACTTGGAGCCACCCTTGGGGGAGCTGACAAGAGACTTTTAGATATATTGGAGAAATACGGGATGGAGCTGGGGTGGGTGTTCCAGCTACGGGATGATTGGCTGGCGGAGTATGGAGATACCAATAAAACGGGGAAGCCTGTAGGGAATGATAGTCGGGAGGGGAAGCGAACCTTTGCCACGATGTATGGAAAAGAGAAAGTGGAAGTAGAAATTGTAAGGCATTGGGAAGAGGGGAAAAAGTGGGCAGAGCAAGACAAAAAATTGTTGGGATCACTAGAGTGGATGGCAACGAGAGAAAATTGAGGTAGTTTGATATATTGACGTGATGAGGGGGTTTGATACTATACCTGGTAATGAGTAAGCAACGCCAAATTATTGTCTGTAGCTTTGTTATCCTCCTTATGAAAGGAGCGGGTTTGGCGTAAGCAATTGAGCAAAACAATTATTAAACCAAAACCCGCACAAAGAGGCGGGTTTTTTATTGCCCTACGGGGCAAGAAAGGAAAATATGAGCGGATGGGGATCAGCGGAATGGGTGAAATGGAGTATGGGGGAAGACGATGGGGTTGATGATCAGGAGGAAGCGGGAGAGGGTGAGGCTGAACAAGAGAGTGAGACGCAAGAGGAGGCAACTGGCTAATGGAATCACGTCTAGCAGTTAGATACCAGCAGATTGCGGACCCGACGGTAGTGAAGCTCCTGGAGATCACGAACCAGCCGGGGATCATCTCGTTTGCGGGGGGGATCCCGGCGCCAGAAACTTTTCCGACCGAGCTGGTGGCGGATGCCACAAGAGGAACGCCACTCAATTTGCAGTACAGCTCGACCCAGGGAATTCTGGAGTTACGAGAGTTGGTAGCAGGCAAATTGAGTCGAGAGTGGGCTAGACAAGTGAACGCGAACGAAATACTGATCACCTCGGGTTCGCAACAGGCACTGGACTTGATTGGACGAACTTTTCTCAATGATGACGATACAGTTTTGGTGGAAGATCCAACTTATTTTGTGGCTCTCTATGTCCTGAGTGCCTACGGAGCCAAGTACCAAACCGTTGATTGGCACAAACCCCGGAGTCTTGCGGGAGCCAAGTTGGCGTACGTGGTCTCCAACTACCAAAATCCGACGGGCGAGACTTTGACGCAAGTCCAAAGACAGGTAATTGCGACTATGCTCGGCGAGGCTGGGACACTCTTGGTGGAAGATGATCCGTATGGAGAGCTCTACTTTGGACGTCGTCCGCCGCGACCTATTGCATCCATAGCGCCCAAGCAAACTATTTATGTCACCTCTTTTTCAAAAATTATGGCCCCTGCTTTCCGGCTGGGAGTTGTGGTGGCGGAAGCGACAGTGATCGAAAAGTTGGCTCGGGTGAAAACGGGGATGGATCTCTGCACCTCGGCGATGACTCAGGGTATCGCTTTGAGAGTCCTCCAAGACCCACGATATACAGAACATTTGATTAAGCTGCGGCAGTATTACGGGCGGAAAGCGAGGGTGATGTTGATGGCTCTTAAGCAGTATATGCCCAAAGGGGTGGCGTGGACGCATCCACAAGGGGGGATGTTTGTGTGGGTTACTTTACCAGCATGTGTGGATACCGCTCAATTGCATGAACGGGCTTTGGGGGAGAAAGTGGCGTTTGTGCCGGGGTATATTTTCCGGTCGAGCAAAGAGAAATCGAGTAGTTTGCGGCTTTCTTTTGCCACGGCGAGTGGGGAGGAGATTGAGAGGGGAATAGAGATACTAGCTAGCTTAGTCAAACAAACTTTGAGAGGAGGTGAGCGCAAATGAGTTGTCATGATAACGAGGCACCTGATTGGAGTGATGTTGATGCTCCAGAGTATTCTAAGGTTGTAGAAGTACGCGACCCTGTAACGCGGCAATTGCTAGGTTTGACGATGCAAGTCATGAAGGGATCAGAAGACATAAAGGAACCAGAAGAACAGACATAATCTTAACCAGTCCCTCCTCCGCTCGAGTAGGTAACTCCGGAGGAGGGATTTCCTGTCTACCGGCAGGCAGGTGTTACACTGGAGTAGTGACTGATTTATATTTATTGGGTAACCAAAAGTGTCTAGAAATGCAGCGAATATGTGTCGTGGGGACGAGACAAATGAGTGAGTATGGCAGAGCAGTGACAAAACTATTCGTGAATGAGTTAGTTAAGAATGACTGGTGCATTGTGTCGGGACTAGCGCGGGGGGTTGACGGCCTTGCGCATGAGGCATGTTTGGTGGGCAAGGGGGAAACCATCGCAGTTTTAGCAAATGGAGTGGATTTGTGTTATCCACCAGAACACGCGAGCTTGAGGAGAAGAATATTGGAGAACGGAGGACTAGTCGTGAGTGAGTATGAGGAAGGGGTGAAGCCAATCCCAGATTATTTTCGACAGCGGGACAAGCTAATGGTACGAATCTCTGATGCGGTCTTGGTAACGGAATGTCCCAGGAAGAGTGGGGTGAAGATCACAGTGGCGGCCGCAGCGGAAGCGGGAAAAAATGTATACGTGGTGCCAGGGCCAATTACGAGTACGAGCTATCATGGATCGGTGGAAATTATTCGCAATGGAGGGATACCGGTGTATAGTCCAGAGGATTTGATGGAACAATTGAAATTCCAATAAAGACATGGGTACTCACGAGGACTCTCCTCCCGCCTTCGGCGTCCTAACTCGAGATTCTCTCGGGTCTCCTGTCGAGGAGAGTCCTCATTTGGTCAATGGTACAATTCAGTTATGAAAGTAATTGTTGGACTCGGGAATCCAGGAGAGAAATATAGTCAAAATAGACATAACGTCGGTTTTAGGGTAGTGGAGGAATTGGTGAAAATGCTGCAGATCGCCGAAAGTTCCGAACACTCGCTTACGCAAGGTTCGGAACTATCTTTCGCATTTTCAAAAAAATTTAATACAGAGATTGTACAGACTAAAAAATATATTCTGGCGAAGCCGCAGACGTTTATGAATGAGAGTGGGAAGGCGGTTGCAGCCATATGTCGTTTTTACAAGATTAAGCTAGAAGATTTGTATATTGTGCATGATGATCTGGATATTGCTCTTGGCAGTTATAAGATCCAACACGGGAAAGGTCCGCAGGTCCATAATGGTTTACTCTCGATTGAAGAGAGGTTGGGTACTGACCAGTTTTGGAATGTGCGGGTGGGGGTAGAAAATCGAGAAGTAAGAGGGAATAGGGGAATTCCTGGAGTGGTCTATAGCTTGCAGGATTTTAATGCAGAGGAACGAGAGATTATAGATAGTGTCATTGAGAATGTTAGTAAGGAATTATTTGATATCCTGCAAGGTCAGACCTTGCAGGCTGAAGTATAAATTGCCTGCGAGATCTGACCTTTGGGGACATGTGGTATTCTAATACGTATGGATTTAGTCATTGTGGAGTCACCAACCAAGGCCAAAACACTCACGAAATTCTTGGGGTCTGCTTACAAAATAGAAGCTTCGATGGGGCATGTGCGTGACTTGCCGGAAAAAGGTGGGGGACTGGCCATTGATATTGAGCACGATTTTGCCCCCACCTACGAAGTGTCACCGAGCAAAAAAGCGCGGGTCGAGGAGCTCAAGAAGCTAGCCAAGGGAGCCAAAACGGTTTATCTGGCTACTGATCCTGACCGTGAGGGGGAGGCCATCTCGTACCATATCCAGGAACTACTGGGTAAGCACGATTATCAGCGGGTCACTTTTCACGAAATTACCAAAACGGCGATTATCGAGGCACTCAAACACCCAGGAGTAGTCGATATGAAGCTGGTTAACGCCCAGCAAGCTAGACGCGTGCTGGACCGACTGGTCGGCTATACCCTTTCCCCCGTTCTGTGGAAAAAGGTGCGGCGGGGGCTCTCGGCTGGACGGGTGCAATCGGTGGCGGTACGGCTAATTGTGGAGAAGGAACGGGAGATCAAAAAGTTTGTCCCGGAAGAATATTGGGAGATATATGTAAATCTCAAATCTCAAATCCCAAATTCTCAAATGGGAGAGCTGCGCGTTCAACTCGTAAAAATAGACGGGAAGCCAGTTAAGATAGGAAACGGTGAACTAGCTAAAACGGTCATTGCTGATTTGGAACAAGCAAAATACAGTGTTGCTGACGTGACCAAGGAAGAGCAGACTAGTTCTCCCTACCCACCATATACAACATCGCTACTGCAACGTTCTGGGAGTAATGTGTTTGGTTGGAGCGCCAAGATGACTATGCAAATTGCCCAAAATCTCTATGAGCAGGGCTTGATTACTTATCACCGCACCGACTCTTTTAACTTGGCTAGCGAAGCGGTGGCGATGGCGCGGGAGTATATCAAGCAGGAGTACGGAGCAGAATACTTGCCCAGTACGGCCAGAATCTACAAAACCAAGTCGGCGAGCGCGCAAGAAGCGCACGAAGCTATTAGACCGACCGATGTGGGGCGTAGGGGGGAAGACCTGCCTGCCGGCAGGCAAGGCCTTAACAATGGGATGACTAGTCGCCATCAGAAATTGTATGAGTTGATCCGCTCACGGTTTTTGCAGTGCCAAATGAGTGACGCGCGATTTGATAAAACCAGTATTGTGGTGAAGGCCCTTCGACAGGCTCAGGGTAAACTGTACGAGTTGAAGGCGGACGGGAAACGGATGATTTTTGACGGCTACCTCAAACTGGGAAAACAGGTCGACGATGTATTTTTGCCGACCGTGGCGGCGGGAGAAACACTATCTTTAATCAAGGTAGATCCGACGCAGAAGTTTACCAACCCACCTGCGCGATATAGTGAGGCAGGCTTGATTAAGGAGTTGGAAAAGAGGGGGATCGGGCGTCCGAGCACCTACGCGGCGATTATTACCACCATCCAAGATCGTGGGTACGTGGTCAAAGAAGAAAAGGCCTTTCACCCGACGGCGGTGGGGGAGGCGGTGGTCGACTTTTTGGTGACTAACTTTGGCAAGGTGTTTGCGTACGAGTTTACCGCCAAAATGGAGAGTGATCTTGATCTAATAGCCGCGGGCAAGAAAGAATGGGTCCCGACAGTCCGTGAATTCTGGGAGCCACTCGAGGCACAAATCAAAAAAGTAGACGAGAGCGGGGTGCGAGTCAAAGTAGCGGTAGAGACGACGGGAGAAAAATGCCCATTATGCCAAGCTGGGGAAGTGGTTATCCGGACAGGTAAGTTCGGCAAGTTTCTCTCATGTTCGACCTACCCAGAGTGTAAATATACCAAGCAATATGTCGAGTATGTGAAAGATGTTGTGTGTCCACAAGACGGGGGAAGAGTGAAGATGATGAAGTCGCGCAAGGGAGCCAAGTTTTACGGTTGTGAGAACTATCCAACCTGCAAGTGGGCGGCGTGGAAGTTGCCAAAGAATGAGTAACTCATAACCCGCACGATCTCAAACGCAAAAGCGGTCTATCTCCGCCTGCTGGCGGAGCGACCTAGAACTCGGCCTACCCGGCCTGCGTAGTTTTTGCAACTTGAGACGTACGGTTCATTCGCTGTGAGTTTGAACCACTTTGTCGTATTGCGCGTTTACTGATTTTTCGGGTAGGATGGAGGCCATGAAAGTTTTGAAAAGGAATGAACGGGAACAGGTTTTGGATGCCAATAAGATTGCCGATAGCATTTTTCTGGCTGCACAAGATGTGGGGGGGACAGACAGGAAGTTGGCTGGGCAAATCTCCCAAGACGTGGTGGCGCGGGTGACAAAACAATATGGGCGGATGAAGCGAGTATCCAGTGCCGAGATAGGGGACATGGTGGAGAGGGTACTACTAGAGAGGACTCACTACAAAACTGCAAAAGCATATATTCTAAACAGGGAAAAGAAAAGGCAGGTAGAGGCCAGCAAGCGTGCCCTGGGGGTAAACGATGATGTGGGGCTCTCGTACAACGCACTCCTCGTGGCCAAGGAGAAATATCTCTTGCGAGATAGCGAGGGGGAAGTAATTGAGACGCCGGGGGGGATGTTTGCCCGGACAGCCAAGTTTTTGGCCAAGGCAGAACCTAAGAGCCGGAAGGTTTGGGAAGAAAAATTTACGCAAGTGATGTGTGAGCAGAGATTTGTTCCCGGAGGGAGGACGCTAGCGAATGCAGGGACGGTCAATAATCAACTGGCCAACTGCTTTGTGATGCCGATGCCCGACAATATTGAGGGGATCTTTGAAGCGCTGAAAGAAAGTTCTATTCTCAAGAAGTACGGGGGAGCGGTCGGATTTAATTTTGGGCATATTCGGCCCCGAGGGGACAACGTGAGCACCACGAGCGGGGCGGCAGCAGGACCAATTGCGCTCATGCAGCTGATTAATGATGCTTCGGATATTTATGTACAAGCGGGTAAGCGTCGCAGTGGGAATATGGTGACTCTCCCCGTGTCGCATCCGGACGTGATTGAGTTTATTCACTGTAAAGAATCGGGGACCAACTTACCCCACATCAACTATTCATTGTCGATCACCAAAAAATTTGTCGAGGCGGTCAAGAAAAATGCCGAGTGGGAGCTGGTTAACCCGCGAACGGGTCAAGTGACGTCGAGCGTGTCGGCGCGGGGGCTGATGGAAGAGGCGGCGCGGATGGCCTGGAAGACGGGGGACCCGGGACTAATCTTTATCGACGAGATTGAAAAATACAATCCTACTCCGCACGTGGGTCCGCTCGAAACGGTGAACTTGTGTGGAGAGCAACCGCTCCTGTCATACGAAGCGTGTAACCTAGGGAGTATCAATTTGGCGGTACATGTGAGGGAACCCAACACACCCGGTGTGAAGGGCTCCCACACACCGGGTGTGTCTGTAGATTGGATTAAGCTCGAAGAGACCGTAAGAATTGCTGTGCGTATGTTGGATGATGTAGTATCGGTGTGTCAGTATCCACTGTCTCAGGTGGGAGAGGTTGTGGCGGGAAACCGGAAAATAGGCCTAGGTGTGATGGGCTGGGCGGATATGCTCGTTAAGTTGCACGTCTCATACGAGACGAAAAAAGCTTTGAAACTAGCAGAAGAGGTGATGGGATTTGTGCAGAAAATTGGGCATGATGAATCGGCTAAACTAGGGAAGGAAAAGGGGAGCTTCCCCAATTTTAAAGGGAGTAAGTGGCAAAAAGAGGGATATAAACATTTTCGTAATGCGACAGTCACAACCATTGCTCCCACCGGGAGTATCTCGATGATGGCGGGGGCAAGTAGCGGCATTGAACCGCATTTTGCGCTCGCGTACTTTCGTAAATCCATGGGGCAGTATGAGTTACCTGAGGTGAATAATGATTTGGTTCGGGCGATCAAACACGTAAACGGACTTTACTCAACCGAACTAATGGATGAAATCGCGCGAGACGGGAGTGTGGCAAAAATAGCGCGGATTCCCAAGAAAATTCGCGAAGTATTTGTCACATCGATGGATATTGCACCATCCATTCATGTACAAATGTTGGCGGCCTTTCAAAAATATACCGATAACGCCGTCTCCAAAACGATCAATCTTCCTGCGAAGGCGAGTGTGGAGGATGTGATGGCGGTCTATATGCTGGCGGCAGAACTAAAGTGTAAGGGGATTACGGTGTATAGGGATAAGAGTAGGGAGGTGCAGGTGTTGAATGTGGGGAAAGTAGAGAAAAAGGTGGGGGATTTTTGCCCAGAATGTAAAGGTAAACTGGCGATTGAGGAGGGATGTAAGAAGTGCTACGGGTGTGGGTATAGTGTGTGCGGTTGAGAATATTAAGTCATGCTTCGAGCGACTGACATTAGGTATAGATATTTTTCTTCAACTTCTCGGATACTTAGATCTATTACGGTTGTAAATTCAAACCATTCGTCATAGGGGGGCTCGGCTGGGTGAATAATTGTTCTGGTAGACAAATCATTTAGACTTCTGAACGCAGTTTCGCGCTCTCGAGATCCAATGACAAGGGCTGGGTCAATTTGATGAGACATATTATGGGTTGTATTTTTTCATAGAGAGAGAGAGAGAGTTGTCAAGAGATCTTGATCTAGTTGGTGGAAAGGGTTGGGTTTGGTAAGATCAAGGGATGAGTGATTATCACAAAGATTTTGATGGGTGGATAGAAAAAAAGAAGCAGACTGATGCGAAAACAGCGCGAGCCCCATATTTTAAAGAGCGAGATATTTGGTGGGTCTCGGTTGGAGTCAATGTGGGATTTGAAGAAAATGGTAAGAACGGTAATTTCGTGCGACCAGTGCTGGTAGTCAAAAAATTTAACCAAGAGTTGTTTGTCGGCTTGCCGATGAGCACTAAGCTAAAAAATAACAAGTATTATTTGCCCGTGAGTATGCAAGGCAAGGAAGTATCAGTTTTAATATCACAGTTGAGAGTATTTAGCTCGAAACGTATTTGGAATAAATTGGGCGAGTTGGACACGGCAGACTTTGCAAAAGTAGTTAAATATTTACGAGAGAATATTTTGCCCCCACCGAAGCGGGGTCGTGGCTAATGCCAATTTGAGATGATTATATGACAAAAACGGCGGAAAAGCAAGCCAAAAAAGTTCAACCAATCGAGCGCTGGCCGAAGTTGTACCACGATATTTTGAAGGTGAAGGATCCTCACAACCACGTGGGGATCTGTACACTGTGGACGGAACGTGGGGTGGTCGAGAAAATTGTCGAGAAACTCCCGTATAACGTGATTGGCAACCTTTATAGCGCCCAGGGGATCAACGCCATGATCCGTAATGTGATGGCGAACCCTAACATTCGCACGATTGTGATCTGGGGGAGCGAGATGTCACTCTCGGGCCATTCACTGCTGATGTTCATGAAGAACGGGATTGACGAAAAACGCAAGATTATCAAGGGAAGAGGAGAGATTGAACGTGAGATACCGGACGAGATCGTGGCGGAGTTTAGAGAGAAAATCGAGATTATAGATTTGCGAGGGTGCACCAAAGATCAGTTGATTGCGAAAATGGAAGAATTGTCACAAGTAAAAAAAGAGCCATTTGCGAGTAAACCGCGCGAGTTCCCTAAGAGTGAGCCCAAGGTTGAGGTACTACCATCGGAGCAGACCGGATTTTATGTCCATGACAAGACGGTGGCGCAGACCTGGCTCAAGCTACTGAACGAAATTTATAAATATGGTCGACCAAAACATACGCGGTATAGTAAAAATAATGAACTGAAAGAAATCTTGAACTTGACCGCAGTGATCGAAGAAGAAGATCCGACAAACGTTTATTTCCCTGAGTATCTACCCTTTGAGCGAGGTGAATTGGAGGCTTACTACGCGGAGATTATGACAGCACGAGAGGTGCCGGGAGTAGCCTACAACTATGGGCGGCGCATGCGGCAGCACTTTGAGGTTGATCAAATCCAGATGATGAAGGAGCTACTGAAAACTAGGCCAGACAGCAAAAAGATGATTGCGATCACGACGGATCCTAAGCTCGATTGGTCACACACGAACAATGGAGATACTCCTTGCTTGGTGATGATCTTGGGAAGTGTCCAAGACTCTAAGTTCTATTTGACCTGTCATTTCCGCTCACAAGATATGGTGCATGGTTGGCCACGCAATACCTTCGCCTTGCGCAAACTGCAAAAAGATATTGCGGACTACGGTGGCTACCCTATGGGAGCTCTCACCATGATTACTCACTCGGCGCATATGTACGGGGATGATTTTGGGCTGGTTGAGAACTTGCTCATGGACTGGTACGAGAAGGAGTCGGGCTACACGCCAGCCGTACACTTTGATTTTGATCGACGGGCCAATTTTGTGGTGGAAGTAATTGAGATCAAGGACGCGCAAGCGTGGGAGGGGTGGAAAAGTCGCTACGACAAACAGGCAGTACCCATGGCGGTGACCGTAGAGCTCAAACGCATGCCCAAAGAGGCTGTCAAGTTGATCAGAGCTACTTTGTATGAACCAGGTGGGGGCCCGGCGCTGAAAGTGTTTGAGGGGAGGACGGCGCAGGAGGTGGCGTGGCAGATCACGGACTGGGGGTATGTGAAGGATCCAGGACACG
>Ga0209211_10013020_pt1 | contig 10373 bp, 9 predicted proteins | sample RifGroA2_FD_183992 | JGI IMG/M metagenome (GOLD analysis project Ga0209211, IMG submission 183992) | Groundwater microbial communities from Rifle, Colorado, USA - Groundwater A2 (SPAdes) (version 2) | ecosystem: Environmental > Aquatic > Deep subsurface > Groundwater | place: Rifle, Colorado...
AAACAAGGATTTTAAGGTTCCGGAAAGCATGTTTTCGGCCTGTTCTTTTTCGGCAACAGTCGCATCTTTTTTATCGTGAATGGCCATGGCCGCAGTTCTGGCTTCGGTAAGTTTTACCAAAGTCTCACGTTCGTGAGTCATGTAGCCCTTAACCGCTTCTACCAAGTTGGGAATCAGGTCGTAGCGGCGCTTTAGTTGGACATCAATATCGCTAAAAGACTCATCTACTCTATTTTTACCGCGGATTAAGCCGTTATATATGGCTACTAGCCATAATGCCAATACGGCTATGGCGGCGAGGATGACGTAGAGTGCGGACATACTATATTAAGTTAAAAGTTAAAAGTAGAAAGTTAAAAGGTTGACAGACAGCCCTTGGCTTTTTAGCCAGTTTATTATATGATATAGAAACTAAAATATCAAGCTAAATTAGTTATCATGATTACCTTCTTAATATTTATCGCCGTCTTGGCCGTATTGGTTTTATCCCATGAATTTGGGCATTTTATTGTGGCGCGCAAAAGTGGGATGAAGGTTTATGAGTTTGGCTTTGGTTTTCCACCTCGTGTGTTGGGAGTTCAGTGGCAGAAAAATGCCGACGGAAAAAAGAAATTAAAATTAATTTGGGGGAAAGGAAAGGGATATTCTAATGATGTGGCGGTTGATCTTCTTGAAATAGGATCCGGAACTCCGGAGGATGGTACTGTATATTCTTTTAATTTAATTCCATTGGGCGGGTTTGTTCAGATTAAAGGTGAAAACGGAGACGAAGCCGGTTCGGATAGTTTTAGCGCGCAAAAAGACTGGAAAAAAGCGGCCACTTTATTTGCGGGAGTAGGCATGAATGTAGTTTTGGCATTTGTTTTGCTTTCTATTGGTTTCATGAGAGGTTTGCCTCAAGATGTAGACAGTTTGCCTTCGGGGGTGAGTGTTAAAAATAGTCATGTAGAAATTATAGAAGTTTTAGTCGGCAAGCCGGCGGAACAGGCGGGATTATTGTCCGGTGATACAATTCTTAGGTTGGATGGTTTGCAAAATCCCAGTATCAAAGACATGCAGGATTATATAAATTCTCATAAAGATCAGGATATTGCCGTAACTGTAAAAAGAGGAGATGTTACGATAGAAAAAAAGATTCATCCGTTTGTTTACACCGATACGGGAAAAGGCGGGCTCGGTGTAAGTTTGGTTCAGGTGGGTATGGCAAGTTATCCTTGGTACAAAGCAATATATTATGGATTTCTCATGACCGGTTTTTACTTGAAAGAAATAGTTTTATCATTTTATTTTTTAATTGCCGGTTTGTTTGCCGGCCAGCCTGCGGGCGAAGCGTTATCCGGTCCGGTGGGAATTGCGGTGATGACAGGGCAGGTGGCCAGACTGGGCTTTAGTTATCTGTTGAATTTTATGGCCTTGCTTTCTCTAAATTTGGCTGTTATAAATATCTTGCCAATTCCGGCGTTGGATGGCGGTAGATTGTTATTTTTATTGATAAGTAAAATAAAACGCAAACCAATTGCGCAAAAATATGAACAGATGGCGCACAGTATTGGTTTTTTATTGTTGATGTTGCTAGTGGTGGTAATTACCGTAAAAGATTTGGGGCATTTCAAAGGTTTTTTTATTGATTTATTTAATAAAATAGTATGATTAATGAAATTAAAAATATTGAAAAAGATTTAGAATTTATAAAAGATATTTACATAAAATTGTTAAAAATATTGCCTAATTTTAACATTACCGATAGTAAAATTTTACCTTATGGGTTGAAAGCCCACACAAGATCTGTAAGTTGGCTTGTTGAACAGGTTATTGTTCAACAAACAAAATATAATGCTAAAAAACTTTATATAAACGAAGTTAATTTTGATTTTCCAGATGCATCCTTGCATGATTGCGAAATTATTGTAAATGGTAAAAGTTATTTTATAAATATAAAAATTCATAATATAGAAGGTAGAGAAAGTAAGAATGATATATCCGCAGTGGAAAAACTTTATTTCCAATATAGTGTAAACAAAGAATACAATTTAATTTATGCTTGTTTTGGAATTAAATTTGAAAACATAAAAATAAGTTTCGATGATGAGTATTTAGAAATTTTTTCACCGCAATTTTTACCAATTTATGTTAATCCAAGAAATGACAAGATACAGGCTACTTATAGACATGATAGAATACACAGAACAAGACAAGAATTTTTGAAAACATTAAAAGAAAAATCGAAAAGTATTATCTTAAAATAAAAATAATAAAATTGTGAATAAAATTTTTAATGAAGATATTTTATTAGGGGCAGATAAAATAGAAGATAATTCTATTGATTTGATATTAACCGACCCGCCTTATTGTCTAGGAAAAGATTATGGTAATGATTCTGACAAACAATCAGCCGAGGATTATTTAGAATGGACTTATAAGTGGATAGATGCTATTTTGCCAAAATTAAAAGAGTCAGGTAGTTTTTATATTTTTTTGAGTTGGCAGTATTCCCCCGAGATATTTGTTTATTTAAAAAAGAAATTAAGAATGGTTAATGAAATTATTTGGGATAGAAGAGTTCCCAGCATGGGTGGCTCAACAAGAAAGTTCTCCTCTGTCCATGATAATATAGGATTTTTTGTAAAAAATAATGATTATTATTTCGATATAGATAGCATAAGAATTCCTTATGATGAGGAAACAAAAAAAGCCCGAACCAGATCAATTTTTGTAGGTAAAAAATGGTTGGAAATGGGGTGTAATCCAAAAGATTTATGGAGTTGCTCAAGAATTCACGCCCAAGCTCCCGAAAGAGAAAAGCATCCAACTCAAAAACCGTTAGAAATAATTGAAAGGATGGTAAAGGCGAGTTGTCCAAAAAACGGAATTGTGTTCGATCCTTTTATGGGGACAGGAACGACTGCGGTTGCCTGTTTGACAAATAAAAGAAAGTATGTTGGATTTGAAATAAATGAAGATTATTTTAAAATAATAATGGATAGAATTAAAAAGTGTGGTAATCAGCAAACCTTATTTCAATCAGAGGATAATTCAGCTCAAAGTACTTACCAACAATCATTCTGTCATTCATCAAATTAAAAAATTATTTTTTTAATATGTCAGAACAAAAATTTGCGAATAAAAATGAATTATTAAAAACTTCTGAGCCGTTGGCCTGGGAGTTGATAAAGTTTTTGATAAAAAAATTATCAGATGAAAAACAACAGGAGTTAGCCGAAGACGACAAGTTGTTAAGGTTGGTTTTGGCGGTTAAAAAGGAGTCCGGTGAGAATGAGGAAAATCTGGCAATGATAGAAACTACGGCAAAAAAGTTAAATGCGGTAGAAAGGATTGGGGAGATGTTAACGCCTCCGCTTACAACAAAAGAAATAAAGCAACGTTGGATGTTAGATTCTGTTAAAAAAGATCAGGCAAAAAAGTCAATGAATTAAATTTATGCAATCAAAATTTGAACAATTAAAAACCGAAGCGCTTTTGGCGGTGAAAGCCATCAAAGACAAAGTCGGTTTGGAAGAATTAGAAAATAAATTGTTGGGCCGTAAAAACGGCGAGCTGACCAATTTATTAAAAGGTTTGAAAGATTTAACCGAGGATGTACGAAAGCAAACCGGTCAGCTAGCCAATGATGTAAAAAAAGAAATTGAAGACGCCTTGGCATCCAAGAAAAAAGAAATGACCGCCAAAGAAATGGGCGGGCTGTTGGAAAAAGAAAGTGTTGATATTTCTCAGCCCGCTTTGCCAAAAAAAGAGCGTGGGCATTTTCATCCCAACACTTTGATTCAAAATGATTTGGAAGATTTTTTTACTTCCATGGGTTTTTTAGTTTTGGATGGGCCGGAACTGGAAAGCGATTATTATAATTTTACGGCCGTAAATATCCCGGAAAATCATCCGGCCCGTGATTCGCATGATACTTTTTATATTAAAAATCATGCCGATTGGGTAATGCGCACCCATACTTCATCTGTGCAGGTGCGCGCCATGCAAAAATATGGCGTGCCGCTAAGAATGATTGCTTCGGGAAAATGTTTCCGCAATGAGGCGACAGATGTCCGTCACGAGCATACTTTTTATCAGTTAGAAGGTGTGGTGGTAGATAAGGGGATTAGTTTTAGTCATATGAAGGGTGTGCTGGAAGCGGTGTTTAAACACGTCTTTGGTCCGGAAACTAAAATGCGTTTGCGTCCCAAATTTTATCCGTTTGTGGAGCCGGGAGTAAATGGCGAGGTGACCTGTTTTCTTTGTCACGGCAAAGGTTGCAGGTTGTGTAAACAAACCGGTTGGTTGGAAGTTTTTGGCGCCGGTATGATTCACCCAAATGTTTTAAAAGAAGGCGGAGTTGACCCGAAAGTTTATCAGGGTTTTGCATTTGGTTTTGGTCTTACCAGATTGGCCATGCTTAAATATGGTATAGAAGATATTCGTTTGTTGGAAAGTGGCAACATGAAATTTTTGGAACAGTTTTAGGTTGTCCGTTCGGCATCCCCTCCTTACCGAGGAGGGGTGAGGGGTGGTGTGCCGTCGATTGCGACGCGAATGACGAGGTCAAAAGCAACGGCAACCACCCCCGACCCTAAAAAGGGTTGCCCCTCCTTGGAAAGGAGGGGATGACAGAAATCCTTCATTTCATTCAGGGTGACAAAAAACAATTAAATTTATGTTTATATCATACAACTGGTTAAAAAAACATATCAATCTTCCTGATTCAATTTCGGCTACCGATGTAGCGGCTAGATTAAAGGCGAGTACCGTTGAAGTTGAAGGTGTGGAAGTTCAAGGCAAAAACTTGGATGGTATTGTGGTCGGTAAAATTTTATCCGCGGAAAAACATCCCAATGCCGATAAATTAAAAGTTTGTACTGTGGATGTGGGCGGGGAGCAATTGCCAATTGTTTGCGGCGGCAGCAATGTAAACAAAGGTATGTTGGTGGCGCTGGCAAAAGTGGCCATGCCTGACGGCAGGCAGGGCGCGAAAGTAAAATGGCACAGCGAAGGCGAACTCGTAGAATTAAAACCGGTTGTTATCCGTGGTGTGGAATCTATGGGTATGATTTGCGCTTCCACAGAAATTGGTCTGGCAGAAATGTTCCCTTTAAAAGAAGAGAAAGAAATTTTGGATCTCTCCCCTCTTTTTAAGGAGGGGACTAAGGGGAGGTCAATTGACCCCACCCTAACCACTACCCCCTGCCTGCCGGCAGGCAGGTTAAAAAGGGAGGGGATTGTCGGGATGCCTTTGGCAAAAGCTTTGGGGTTAGATGATGCGGTACTGGAAATAGATAATAAATCACTCAGCAACCGTCCGGATTTGTGGGGGCATTATGGTATTGCGCGCGAGGTAGCGGTCCTTTTTAATAAGAAATTGAAAGCGCCGGAAACTGTAAAAATCAAAACAAGCAAAGATATAGAATTAAATGTAGAAGTAAAAGATGCAAAATTATGTCCGCGCTATATGGCTGTGACCATGTCCGGAGTAAATGTTGGTCCGTCGCCGCAATGGCTGCAAAAAAGTTTGCTGGCGGTCGGACAAAGACCTATAAACAATATCGTGGATATTACCAATTTTGTAATGTTGGATTTGGGTCAGCCGATGCATGCGTTCGATGCTTCGCATATAAGTCCAAAGTCTAAAGTCCAAAGTCTAAAGTCAATTGAAGTCCGGACAGCGAAAGACGGAGAAGAATTTGTAACGCTTGATGGTCAAAAAAGAAAACTGGATTCTTCGATGTTGATGATTGCTGATAGTGAAAAATCTTTGGCTGTTGCCGGAGTTATGGGCGGATTGGACTCGGGTATAACAAATAATACAACTACAATAATTTTTGAATCAGCAAATTTTGACGCCGCTTCTATTCGCCGTACTTCCACTAAATTGGGGCTACGCAGCGACTCTTCGGCGCGTTTTGAAAAAAGTTTGGATCCAAATCTCACCGCGCTTGCTTTGGAAAAAGCGGTAAAATTAGTTTTAGAATGCTGCCCTAAGGCCAAGGTGGCGAGCAATGTGGCGGATGAATCTAAATTTGTTTTACAACAGGGTCCGATTACCGTTAGTATGGAATTTTTGCAGAGTAAAATAGGCGTAGAAATTCCTAAAAAAGAAGTGGTAAAAATTCTGGAGAATTTGGGTTTTGCCATAAAAGTTAAAGGCGATGAATTGTTGGTAGTTATTCCAAGTTGGCGGGCTACCAAAGATATTTCCATTCCCGAAGATTTAGTGGAAGAAGTAATCCGCATTTATGGCTTTGATAAAATCGATTCCCAAATGCCGTCGTTTACCATAACTCCGCCGGAGGAGAACAAATTAAAAATGTTGGAGCGAAAGATAAAAAATATTTTGGTTAATTCACTGGCTTATACCGAAGTTTATAATTATTCGTTTGTCAGTCCGCAAACGATAAATAAGTTAGGGGATGATACGGCGAAATATTTGGAATTGGACAATCCGCTTTCCAAAGAGCGGCCGTTTTTACGCCGAAATTTGTTGCCTAATTTATTGGAGAATATAAAAAATAATATTGAAAATTATCCGGAAGTAAGAATTTTTGAGGTTGGCAAAGTTTTTTCCACTAAAGAAAGCGGCTATCGCGCGGAAAGTAAGGGCGATAATTTGTTGCCAAAACAAGATACTTGGATGGCGGCAGCTTATGTTGGTAAAAAAGACACTACGCCATTTTGGCAATCAAGACATGCTTTGGAAAGTATTTTTTCTGAGTTGAAAATGGATTTTAAAATTTTACCCCACGATATTGTGCAGCCGTGGGAGCATCCGGCCAGATTAGCCTTGATTTCCTGTAATGACAAAACTTTAGGCGTTTTATGTGAGATTAATCCGTTGGTATTGCAAAATCTTGGTATCGAGCAACGTGTAAGTGTGTTGCAATTAAATTTAAGCGCCCTAGCCGAATTGCCGGAAGCATCCAGAAAATATTCTCCACTAGTGGAATTTCCGGCTGTAGAACGTGATTTAGCCATATCTGTAAAAAAAGGTATTGCGCATGCCGATATTTTGGCCGCGTTGCTGGGGACAGATCCGTTGTTGCAATCAGTAGAGTTATTTGATGTTTACGAAGGCGAGATTGGTAATTCCCCGCTTGGGCGGGGTAGGGGTGGGTTGGACGGTCGCAAAAGTATGGCCTATCATTTTGTGTATCAAGATTCCAAGCGTACTTTGGTGACGGAAGAAGTGGATAAAGCGCATGAAAAATTAATAAAGATATTAAAAGAAAAATTTGGCGCGGAGGTGAGATAAAAATTGTTGGGGTAATTTCACTTCATCTTGGTGAAGAAATAAATATACAAATAAGAACAAAAATTAGTATTCTATACTAGTTATATTCGCATAGAAACTAGTTGGACGAAATAAATTTTTTATCCTTTTTTATATTTTCTCGTGGTGATTGACGAATAAAGGAAGCGAAACAAAATTTTTCCATACGATTTTACAGGGGTATTAGGTGTTTTTCGCCTGTGCGAACAGGCAAAAAACCGATTTTATTTATATTAATACAGCACACACAAATAATTGTCTTCTAAGCAAAAAAATGATAGAATACCATCATAAATGTATATGACAGAAGCCGAAGGAATACTACAACTTCAGAACTTTTTTGGTATAAATCCTGTTTATTCTAGGACTGTTTTTGATTTGGCTGATAAAACTAATTTAATAGAAGACGCAACTAAAATAATAGCCGAGAGGCCAAAACCATTTGTTAAATGGGTCGGAGGCAAACGACAACTTTTGAAACAATTCCGTGATTTAAACCTATATCCCCCACACGATTTTAACCCAGTAAAAAACACTTATTTTGAACCTTTTGTAGGCGGTGGGGCGGTTTTTCTTGATCTGCTGCCCAAAAAAGCCGTTTTGTCTGATTTGAATTTAGAACTTATCACAACTTATAAGGTAGTAAAAAATGACGTTAATAAATTGATAAAATTACTTAAGACATACAAATACGACAAGGATTTTTTCATGAAAATTAGAAGCAAATCTACCAAAGATTTGTCAGATATCCAAATTGCCGCAAAATTTATCTATTTGAATCGAACTTGTTTTAATGGATTGTATAGAGTTAACAGCAAGGGTGAGTTTAATGTCCCATTTGGTAGTTACAGCAATCCGTTAATTTGCGACGAGGATAACTTGAAAAAAATATTGCCGGCTCTTAAAAACGTAAAAATATATAACGAGGATTATAAAAATGTATTACAAAGAGCCCAAAAAGGTGACTTTATCTATTTTGATCCTCCTTATTACCCGGTAAATAGGACATCAAGTTTTACGGGATATACAACAGAAGGGTTTTTTGAAAAAGAACAAACCGAATTGCGAGATTTGTTTGTTGAGCTACACAAACGCGGCTGTTTTGTAATGCTTTCAAATTCTGATACTCAGTTTATAAATCAACTATATTCAAACTTAAATAAAAAAATCAGAATTCATAAAATCGAAGCTAATAGAAACATAAACTCAAAGGCTTCTGGACGGGGCAAAATAAAAGAAGTTCTTATAATTAACTACTAAATTATATGAAAGAAAAAGGTATCGGTGGTGGTAATACAATAACTGGGCTAAATTTTGAAAAAGAGATTGATATTTTAGAATTATTAAAATCCAAAAAAGGGTATGAAGTAAAAAATACTATAATTTATTATGAAAAAAAGGAAGTCGCAAAGAGTTTAAAGAAACATGGTTTGTATAAATATTTAACAACGCAAGGTGTTGATTATAAAAAAATATTATCCAAAAAACTTTTACCAGATGAGGCTTTGTATGTGATTATCAATAATACTTTATTTGTTATAGAAGTAAAATTTCAGAAGGTGGCTGGATCCGTTGATGAAAAACTGCAAACCTGTGATTTTAAAAGAAAACAATATGCCAAATTAATGGCACCACTAAATATCGAGGTTGAGTATATTTACATTTTAAGTGACTGGTTTAGGAAACCAGAATACAAAGATGTCCTTGATTATATAATATCTGTGGGTTGTCAGTATTACTTCAAATATTTACCATTACAAAAATTAGGGCTACCTTTACCCAAAGGTGTATAAACATGACGAATACGCAACTAAAATTACATCCCGATAATTTTGATTTGGAATGTACCACAGTTTGGTCATTTCCACGACGTGGAAATTGGGCCACTCACAAATCAGACTGGCGTGGCAATTGGGCGCCAGAAGTGGTGCGCAATTTAATTTTGCGTTATTCGAAAGAAAAGGATCACTTATTGGATTGTATGATTGGTGGCGGTACAACAGCTATTGAAGCAAAGATCTTAAACAGGCACATTACTTGTGTAGATGTAAATGAGGAAGCTTTGGAGCGAACAAAAAAATCTTTGGAATTTACTGTTGAAAATATGGCAAAACAAAGAATAATAAAATGCGATGCCCGAGATATGAAATTTATTAAAGACGAAGAAATAGATTTTGTACTTACTCATCCACCCTATGTTGATATTGTAAAATATAGTGAGGGTAAAATTAAAACTGATCTATCAAACATACACGATATAGAAGAATTTGTTGTAGAAATAGGAAAAGTCGCCGAAGAATTACATAGAGTTTTAAAAACCGGAAAATTTTGTGCGGTTTTAATGGGTGACACACGCAGAAACAAAATGTATCAACCGCTTGCTTTTAAAGTCATGAATAAATTTTTAGATTGTGGTTTTCAACTAAAGGAAGATATAATCAAAAAACAACACAATTGCAACGCTACTGGTTTTTGGGTAAAACGCTCAAAAGAAAGTAATTTCCTTTTGATCATGCACGAACATTTATTTATTTTCCAAAAATGATAGTGAAAAACGATTGGATACATGTGAGTGATTGTTGAAGTTGGATGTGATTGAATGGCTACAGAAGGCATTCACCCCTTTTGTTCCCCTCTGCCCCACCCATGATTGAACGGCGAACGAAAAAAACAAATAATCAAAAAATTTACAACACATAATAGCCGATATGCGGTTCAAGAAAAAGAGTGTAAAATATTTTCAGCGGATACTCTTTTTCTTTCTCCCATATTTTTACTCCATTTGGTCGTAAAAACATCGCATATAGGCGTACATTATACACAATTCAAAAAATATTTTTCTGATAGTAAGGAATTTTGATAGGCTTTTTTTCAAATAATAATAAGTTTGTTTTTTATCTATTAGAAAGACGAAATCGCCAAAACCGATCAAAAAATTGATGAGGAAGTTTATAAATTCTACGGACTGACGGAGGAGGAGATAAAAATTGTGGAAGGAAAAGAATAGAGCTGTGTATAACTTTTTTACATTTCACTTGACAAGAAATCTTGCATCGCCTATACTAATAGTATAGGCGTATTAAACATAATTTTTCAACTACTATGG
>Ga0209211_10013022_pt1 | contig 10372 bp, 8 predicted proteins | sample RifGroA2_FD_183992 | JGI IMG/M metagenome (GOLD analysis project Ga0209211, IMG submission 183992) | Groundwater microbial communities from Rifle, Colorado, USA - Groundwater A2 (SPAdes) (version 2) | ecosystem: Environmental > Aquatic > Deep subsurface > Groundwater | place: Rifle, Colorado...
TCCCTGGCAAAGGTCACGGCCTGGATCTTGCCCGCCACCCCGCGGCTGCCGAAGCCGCCCGGCACCAATACCCCGTGGCATCCGGCGAGCAGACCGTCGGCGCCTTTCTCTTCGATCTCCTCGGCGCTCACATAGCGGAGCCGCACCTTGGCCTCGTTGGCCACGGCCCCGTGCACCAGGGCCTCGTGCAGGCTCTTGTACGACTCGGTCAGATCGACGTATTTGCCGATGATGCCGATCTCCACCTCGCGTTTGGGATGCTTGACCTTCTCGACCAGCTCCTGCCAAGCGTCCAACCGCGGCGAGCCGGTCCAGATATTGAGCTTGTTGAGGATGATGTCGTCGAGCCCCTCGGCGTGGAAACAGAGCGGCACCTCGTAGATATTGTCCACGTCGCGGGCCGTGATCACCGCCTCTTTCTCCACGTTGCAGAACAGGGAGATCTTGGCCTTCAGCTCATTGCTCAACAACCCCTCTGTGCGGCAGAGCAGGATATCCGGCTGGATGCCGATGGCCCGCAGCTCCTTGACGCTGTGCTGGGTGGGCTTGGTCTTCACCTCGCCCGCGGTCTTGATGTAGGGAACCCAGGTGACATGGATATACAGGGAGTTTTCCCGCCCCACATCGGTGCGGAACTGGCGGATCGCCTCCAGAAAAGGCAGCCCTTCGATATCGCCGATGGTGCCGCCGATCTCGATGATGGCCACGTCCACCTCGCCTTCAAATTGCTTGATGGCCGTCTTGATTTCGTCGGTAATGTGCGGGATCACCTGCACGGTGCCGCCCAGGTATTCACCGCGCCGCTCCTTGCTGATCACCGAATGATAGATGCGGCCCGAGGTGTAGTTATTGCGCTGCCCCAGAACCGCGGAGGTGTACCGCTCGTAATGACCGAGATCAAGATCGGTTTCCGCCCCGTCATCGGTGACGTACACTTCGCCATGTTGAAAGGGGTTCATGGTGCCGGGATCCACATTGATGTACGGGTCCAGCTTCTGGAAAGTGATGGACAGCCCGCGGCTTTCGAGCAGGGCGCCGATGGACGCGGCAGCCAGCCCTTTTCCCAGGGAAGAGAGGACGCCGCCGGTAACGAAGATGTACTTGGTGCGATGGGTGTGATTTGTAGTTTTCATGAAATGGCGCCGGTCTCGTAAAATAGGAAAAGAACACGATGGCTGGTTTTCTGCGCAAACACCGCAACTCATCGCCGTGACGCAACCCGAGGGAAGCGGGGCCTGCGTCGGAACTCCATCAGGCAAGCAACAGACAGCAAGGACTGAAACAACAGATTAAGATAGTCGAGCCACATTAAATTTTCATCAAAATACAGCATCACGACCTCTTTTGTCCAAGGGAAAATACCCCTGACGGCAAGAGAAATTGCGGCCTTATCTCAAACTTACTGCCAGGTAAAGAATTCTGATATAATCGACATCCGTGGCCTTGGCGCGATGAACTGCAAACCGGCAAGGTATCCCTGCTCTTCTTTTTTTGACCAGGCCACCTTTGTCCGCCTTATTCCAACCAACAGCCGCAACGCGCTGCCCCTACCAAAAACCGACATCTCAGTACCCGGTTTCTTCGTCTGGCCGGGCAACTCTTTGTCCGGGACTCACCCAAACAAGTGATCGTTTGACAACCAATCATCTTCATGCCTAAAATTTAATCAGACCCCGAAAAACAAATTGATTGGGCAGAAAGGAGAGCCAGGATGAAAAATCAGGATCTGATCATCATGCGCCGTTTCCCCGCCCCCCGCGAGCTGGTCTGGCAGGCCTGGACCGAACCTGAGCGCTGCAAGCGCTGGTGGGGACCGAAAGGCTTCACGACGCCTTTCTGCACGATTGATTTGCGCGTGGGCGGAACCTACCTCAACTGCATGCGCTCCCCCGAGGGTCAGAATTTTTGGAGCACCGGTGTGTATCGCGAAATCGTTGCGCCGGAACGGATTGTCTGCACCGATTCTTTCGCGGATGCGGATGGCAGAGTCGTCCCGGCTGCCCACTACGGCATGAGCGCGGACTTCCCTCTGGAATTGAAAATAACGGTAACCTTTGAAGAAGATAAAGGCAAAACCAGGCTCACCCTGAGACACGTCGGTCTCCCCCCGGGCGATGACTTCGATAACTGCCGCGCTGGCTGGAATGAGTCCTTCGACAAGCTCGCGGAATTCCTGGCGAAGGGCTGAGAACAAAAAGGGAATAACCCCTGAAAAACGCCGCTCACAATTCTGGTCAACATCCCCATCTGACCCATTTTGCTTTGGTTAGCAGCAATGAGGTGTCGCCGTAATTTGCTCAGTGAAGAGGGACGATTTTCTCGTCCTTAAGGCAGCATTTCTTGTACTTCTTGCCGCTGCCGCAGGGGCAAGGATCGTTGCGGCCCACCTTGAATTCGCTGTTGCGGGCCGGCCCGGCAGCCGGTCCTGCTTCTGACCGCTGCTCCAGCCAGTAGGCATGGATCTCCCGGACGCCGGGCGCGATGCCGTCCTGGAGGAGTTCCATCTCTTCAATGCTCAGTTCATGCGCCCGCCAGTTGGTGATTCCGGTAAAGGAGACTATGGGCGCCAGCGAGCGCAGCAGCGGCTTCATGGCGGCGCTCCATGGTTCCGCCGCCAGGGTTACGCCCAGCCAGTACCCTTCGCACCATTCATCGACCACGGTGTAGGTTTTGCCCTTGACCTTGCGCTCCATGAAGATCGGCTCGAAATCATCCGGGCTTTCCATCAGCATGACGGAGATGCCGTTCATGTGCCGCACCATCAGCGCAAAGATCGCCTCGAATTCCTTCTCGTTCTCCCAGACCGGCTCGAAGTCGCCCCAGATCGCCGGCAGCCACTGCGAAGGCATGACCGACACCGGCCCGCTAACGATGGCGGTGAACAGCCCATCCAGAGTGGAGATGTCCAACACCCCCTCGTCCTTGCCTTCGGTGTCGGCGTCTTCGTCGATGCGATCCAACAGAAAATTGTCGAGGCGTTTGAGTTCTTTCTCGGTCAATGGCTTGGAAAGATTTTTCACGGTGTATTTCTCCTGATTTTAGGCAACCAGAAGCTGCTGGAACATGGCGTCGATCAGCTTTTCGCTCTGCTCTTGGGAGTGGATGAGTTTGGCTTTGAGCTTGTCGCAGAAGGCCATGAGTTCATCGACCTTGGCGACGATGCGGTGTTGTTCGGCGAGAGGGGGTAATGGGATTACAAACTTTGCAATATTACCCATGCTTAAATTTGCACGAGCATTATCCACCTGTTTGTCAAACATATACGAAAGGCATATTTCACTGTTAAAGAAATACAAAAGATATTGACTGGCTACAAACTCGTAGAATACGCGTATCAGGCAAACAGCCTGGTTTACATTGGCAATTTCATCAAGATCATAAATTGCTGTTCGCCCAATGGACGCACCAACAATATTCATTAAAAAATCGCCTTTCTCCAAAATAGATCTTGGTTCAATCTTATTAAATTCTTTCTCTACATATTTCCTAGAGTCCAGTTTCAACCCATAACTTCCGACATTTTCACTCGTCACAAATAAAACATCTACGGGATCTTCCGTGTAATTTATGCCCTGCCACTTAGGAGATGAGCCTTTCGTTATTAATTTCGACAATTCCGCAAGCCTGATAAAAATCCATCCTTCTGGGAGGCCAAAAGGCTCTTCCCTTTTAGCTATCATTTCTAGATTTTTTTCTTTCTTAATCTTCCCTTCCTTGATCAGCCGATCTTTCTCCTTGGCAATTTTTTCCAGAAGCACGCTAGCCGGTTCGTCGTTGGGGTCTTGGGGCACGAGTTTACCCTGGACTGCCAGTTGGAGGATAGTCTGTTTGAGTTGGTCGATGGACTCTTCGGTGGTAAACAGGGTGTCGAAGTGGCCAGCGATGCGGTGCCAGGATTCGGCAAACTCCTGGTGGTCGGCGGCAGTGGTGAGGGTGGCGAGCAGTTTTTCCACCAGGGTTTGGTGGGTGGCACTGCTGTCACCCTGTTGCTGCTCCAACTGATCGCAGAGGGCCATGAGTTCATCGACCTTGGCGACGATGCGGTGTTGTTCGGCGAGAGGGGGAAGCGGCAGCTCAAACAGTTCTAACACCTTTTTGCTTAAGCCTTCCCGCGCCATCCCCACCTGCCTACCCCAAACAAGCGATTGCGTATATGGAGACAAAATACAAAGATGTAAGTAAAATCTTGTGTCTGAGTCTGTTGGCCTAATTATGGAAACATGCTGGCTGACATTGGCTTCCCCTATTTCCTCCGGATAAACGGTGCAACGACCCAAAGACGCACCTGTAATATTAAGCAGTATGTCATTTGGCTCAACAACCGTGTTTGACATTTTCTGGTGAGTATCATCAGAGATATATACAACTTCTTCGAGTTCTAAGCCGTGGTTCCAAATATTTTGAGAGCGTAGAAATGGGATTCCTGTTTCCTCATACGCGCTTTTGCCGCCTCGTGGCGTACTACCAGAACCAATTCTGTTTGTCAGTTCTCCTAATCGTACAAACCTCCACCCATTCGGCAATTCAAACGGCTTTTCCTCCTCGCTGATCTTCGGGAAAGGGTTCTGTTTTTTGATCTTCCCTTCCTTGATCAGCCGAACCTTCTCCTTGGTGATCTTTTCCAGCAACACACTAACTGGTTCATCGTTGGGGTTCTGCTCCACCAGCTGGCCGTGCACAGCCAGCTCAAGAATCAGCTCCCGCAGCTTCTTGATTCCATAGGGGCTTCGATTCGCCGCACTGACACGCCCCCGGCCACCATTGGCTTTGGTCACCGGGGCAGCGGTCCAGATATCGAGATGTTCGCTCAGCAGGCTCAGCATTGTCAGGTCATCCCGCACTTTCGCTGGAGGCAAGCAGATTCATGGTCAAGCGGATCAGCAGATCCTTCTGCTTGGGATCGCTTTCCGCGATCAGCAGGGCCAGGGCGACCAGGCCGTTGTCGTTGATGCCGGACTGGTCGAGCAGGTTGTTTTCCCGCAGGAAGAGCAAGAAGAGAAACGAGCCGATGCGCTTGTTGCCGTCACTGAATGGATGGTCCTTGATGACGAAGTAAAGGAGATGGGCCGCCTTTTCCTCGACGCTGGGGTAAAGATCCTGGCCGCCGAAGGTTTGGTCGAGATTGCCGAGGATGGACTGGAGAGCGTGCTCCCGCTCCCGGCCAAACAGTTCGGTGGCCTCGCCCCGGCCGGTCAGGTCGGACTTCAGGGCGGTGATGGCTGCCTGGGCCTGGTGATAATCAAGGGATTTCCCCGCACCGTGCCGATCCTTCGGCAACCCCAACCTATCTTCATCGTATTGCAGAAGCAGCGACCAGGACTTGGCATAGCGGCTCACCACCTCCAGAACCGCTTTTCCTTCGTCCGTCACCAGCTCATGGCGCTGCAATGTGCGAGACAATAGCGCCACCGCTTGCTCCATCTCGCCAAGCCCCTTCTCGGCCAGACGGCGTTCGTTAACCGTAAAACCCTGAATGAGATGCTGCTTCAAAACATTGGTAGCCCAGAGACGGAACTGGGTGCCGCGTTTGGCATTGACCCGATATCCCACGGCAATGATGGCATCCAGATTGTAATAGTTCGTCTGATATGTTTTGCCGTCGGCGGCAGTATGTGCAAAATTTGCACATACTGAATCCCTCTCCAGTTCTTCGGTGCGAAAAACATTGTTAAGATGCTTGGTTATGACACTTCTTTCCGTTTCAAAAAGCGCGGATATCTGTTTCTGCGTGAGCCAGACCGTCTCATCCTGGAGATGAACTTCGAGCGAGCTCTTGCCGTTCTCCGCCTGATACAAAACAATCTCGCCATGTTCAGGTTGGCTTTGCTCTTTCATTTTTTCCTCCCCAGACAGGCAATGAGTTCCTTCTTCAAGGCCTCGCGGGTGGAGTCCACCTCGACCATGAGCTTCCGGTACTTCGCCAGCAGCTCATCGGGATCGTGGTTCTCAATTTCGCCGACATGGGGGTTCTTGATATCCAGGTTGTAGCCGGAAGCCTTGATCTGCCCGATGTCCACCTTCCAGGCCTGTTCGCTCTCCTCGCGCTTCTCCCACCACGCCTTTTCCGGCCCGAACTCCTCGATGCGCATGGGCTTGGTTTTTGAGTAGGACTTGCAGCCTGCCGGGTAGGGATGTTCGTAGTACCAGACCTCCCTGGTCGGCGTACCCTTGGTAAAAAAGAGCAGGTTGGTCTTGATGCCGGTGTAGGGGCTGAAGACGCCGTTGGGCAGCCGGACAATGGTGTGCAGGTTGCACTCTTCAAGCAGCTTTTCCTTGATCCTGGTCTTGACTCCCTCGCCGAACAGGGTGCCGTCCGGCAGGACGATGGCGGCCCGACCGCCATCCTTAAGCCGATGGATGATCATGAGCAGGAAGAGATCGGCGGTTTCGCGGGTGCGGAAGGCAGCGGGAAAGTTCCCCTCGATGCCGTCTTCCTCCATGCCGCCAAAGGGAGGGTTGGTGACCACCACGTCCACCCGCTCCTTGGGGCTGTAGTCGCGCAGGGGCCGGGCCAGGGTATTGTTGTGGCTGATATTGGAGGGCACCTCGATGCCGTGCAGCAGCATGTTGGTGGTGCACAAGAGATGCGGCAGGGCCTTTTTCTCCACCCCGTTGATCTGCTGCTGCAAGACCTGCTCGCCGGCCGCAGTGTTGACGTATTTGCCCCGGACGTGCTCGATGGTGCAGGTAAGAAAGCCGCCGGTGCCGCAGGCCGGGTCCAGCACCTTTTCGCCGAGCTTGGGGTCAATCATATCGACCATGAACTTGGTCACGGCGCGGGGGGTATAGAACTCCCCGGCGTTGCCGGCGGACTGCAAGTCTTTCAATATCTTTTCGTAGATATCGCCGAACTGGTGGCGGTCGGCGGAACGGTTGAAGCTGATCTCCTCGATCTTGTTGATCACCTGCCGGATCAAGGTGCCGTTCTTCATGTAGTTGTAGGCATCTTCGAAAACGCCGCGCACCACCAGCCCCCGGCCGTTGGTGCCGGAGGTGACCGCGATATCCTTAAGCGCCTTGAACAGCCCGTTGTTGATGAACTCCAGCAGCTCGTCGCCGGTCATGCCCTCGGGGTCGGCGGCCCAGTTGCGCCAGCGCAACCGCTCGGGGATCGGCGACTTGTAACGCTCATTGAGCAACTCCAGCCCCTGTTCCTGATCGTCAAAGATCTTTAAAAAAAACATCCAGACCAGCTGCCCGATGCGCTGGGCGTCGCCGTCCACGCCGGCGTCCTTGCGCATGATGTCCTGGATGGATTTGATGACATTACCGATGGACATGGGAAACCTTTGGGAATGGAGAATTATGAATGCAGAATGCAAAAGTAACCGCGGCTGTAACAGATATTGTGCATCCGAAGAAATAAACTCCTCGTTGTGGTCTTCCTGTTTCTTCCATTCTGCATTCTACATTCATCCTTCTTCATTGCTCCTATGCCACTTCGTAGAGATGGGATTCCAGCTCGCGCAGAGCCTGCTCGTAACCGCTCTTGCTGCCGAAACTGTCGATGATTTCCTTGGGGGTGCCGAACCGGTCCAGGGGATGGATCTTGAGGATCTGAATATCTTCGATGGCGGTAATCCCTTCATCGGCATATTTGTCGAGGAGGGCATTCAATACCGCCTGGGCCTTGGCTGCATATTTGGTAAAGTAATTGCGCTTGCGGACCTGCTCGGCCCGTTCCCGGCGGGTCAAGGGCGGCTGGCCAAAGGCGACGTGACAGATCAGGTCGAAGGGCCCGTAATCATGGCCCACCTCCTCGGAAAGAGCCTCCAGCAGGACACCCTGTTGTTCCAGCTCTTCGATGATCGCCTGCTTCTTTTCGGAGCCGCTCCATTCCCGCAGGAAATCATCAAGCGAACCGTATTTACGGTTGACCGCCTTTCGGGTGTAGTCCTTGAGCGATTCGGTGATCAGCCTGCCGTCCTGGCCGTAATACTGCACCCGTTCGGAAACCACCAGCACTACCACGTCATTGATGACATAGCGAACCCGGCCGTTGGTGTTGTCGTCGCCGGGAGGGAAGACATCGCTGATAAGTCTGTCCTCTTCGCCGAAGGGGATAACGGTTGCCCCGGTTTCCTCCGAGCTGTCCTCATCCGGCGGCACCACCGGATCATCAGGACCGGGCTGGTAGATCTGGACCGGGTCGCCGTCGAAATCTGGGTCGGCGAAAAGTTCAGTGGCCTTCTTGAAATCCATGATCGTGAAGTAGAGTTTGCCGTAATCCTCGTTGATCCTGGTGCCCCGACCGATGATCTGCTTGAACGAGGTCATGGACTGGATGGATTGATCGAGAACGATGAGCTTGCAGGTCTGGGCGTCCACCCCGGTGGACATCAAGCGCGAAGTGGTGGCAATGACCGGATACCGGCTTTCGGGGTCGATGAAGTTATCGAGTTCGGCCTTACCCTCATCGTTGTCGCCGGTGATCCGCATCACGTACTTGCGGCTTTCCGCATTGAGATCTGGGCTTTGGTTGACCATGGCTTGGCGCATTCGCTCGGCGTGGTCGATATTTTCGCAAAAGATGATGGTCTTGTCATAACGGTTGGTGGCTTTGAGGAACTCACTGACCTTGCGGGCCACCAGCTCGGTGCGTTGCTCCAGAATCAGATTTTTATCGAAATCCTTCTGGTTATAAATCCGGTCTTCAACCTCCTGGCCGTATTTGTCGAGCTTGCCTTTTTCCGGGCGATAGCCGGTGAGATCCTTGTCCAGGTCGAGCCGCACCACTTTATAGGGAGCAAGGAATCCGTCTTCGATTCCCTGCTTGAGCGAGTAGGTATAGACCGGCTCGCCGAAGTAATGGATGTTGGAGATTTCCCTGGTTTCCTTGGGGGTGGCGGTGAGGCCGATCTGGGTGGCGGCAGTGAAGTATTCGAGGATCTCCCGCCAGGCCGAGTCGTCGGCGGCGCTGCCGCGATGGCACTCGTCAACGATGATCAGGTCGAAGAAATCCGGGGAAAACTGCCGGTAGATGTTTTTCTCCTCCTCGGTCCCGGAAACCGCCTGGTAGAGGGCAAGATAAATCTCGTAGGACTTATCCACCATGCGGTGCTTGACCTTGGTCATGGCCGGGCCGAACGGTTTAAAATCGTTGACCATGGTCTGGTCGATCAGAATGTTGCGATCGGCCAGATAGAGGATGCGCTTTTTGGTGCGGGATTTCCATAGACGCCAGATGATCTGAAAGGCGGTATAGGTCTTGCCGGTTCCGGTAGCCATGACCAGCAGAATGCGATCCTGGCCTTTGGCGATGGCCTCAATGGTGCGGTTGATGGCGTTCAACTGATAGTAGCGCGGGTTTTTGCCGGTGCCGTCGAAGTGGTAATCTTGGGTGACAAGGGGGGCGGCGGTTTCGCTTATGCCCTTCCAGGCGCAGTAGCGGTGCCAGAGTTCAGCAGGAGTCGGGAAACCGTCCAAGGGCAGTTCCCGTTCCACCACCCCGGAAGTGACGGTGCGGTCATGCTCCAGGAAGCTGTCACCGTTGGAGCTGTAAACAAAAGGCACATCGGCCAGTTCGGCATAGGCCAAAGCCTGTTGCATACCGGCGCCAACGGAATGGGTGTTGTCTTTGGCCTCGATGATGGCGAGAGGAATGTTTGGTTTGTAATGGAGGATGTAGTCGGCCCGCTTGATTGAGCCGCGCTTGACCAGCCGCCCCCGAACCATGACCCGTCCGGCGGTGAGCGGAAATTCCTCGCGAACCTGGGTGTGGATATCCCAGCCGGCATCATTGGTCAGCGCCTGGGTGATGTACTTGCTGCAGATATCACGTTCAGATAGTGCTTTTTTGTTCATAAGCAATCCACGGCCCGAGACGGTTTTGCCCTGAAAAAAACGAAAGGGAAATCATCTCATGTAATATGCTAAAAAACCAGTGACGTCCACAGGTTATTACCTTATTGCCCTCCGGATTACCTTTAAATTTCAGAAGAAGATCGGAGTGTTGACTATTCAGCCAATATCCGCGGCGCAGCATGATTTGCCCCGCTGGTTCACCAAATCGCGCAACATTCCACTCACTGATCCTCGGCGGTCGCCTCGTTTTTGGCAAAAAAGTCGCAGGCCCGTTCCCTGGCTTCGGCCAGAGTGGCGCTGGATTGGACGGCCGAGGCCAGGTGATGACCAAAGGGATAATTTTTGGCGAAATAATGGCTGAACTCCTTGAGGCGGCCCAGCCGCCGCTCCGGCAGGAAGCTTTCTTCAAGCAGCTCGATGAAGCGCAGATAGAGGGCCGGTTTGTCCACCACCCCGACCTCCGGGCCAATGCCGTAAAGGCCATGGGCCAGCTCGGCGAAAAGCCAGGGGTGGATGGCCGCGCCCCGACCGAGCATGAGACCGTCCGCTCCTGATTGGGCCAGGCAGT